>Ga0169931_10004592_pt1 | contig 21419 bp, 25 predicted proteins | sample Kivu_15m_20L_FD_129675 | JGI IMG/M metagenome (GOLD analysis project Ga0169931, IMG submission 129675) | Freshwater microbial communities from Lake Kivu, Western Province, Rwanda to study Microbial Dark Matter (Phase II) - Kivu_15m_20L... | ecosystem: Environmental > Aquatic > Freshwater > Lake... | reverse complement strand
CAAGGAGTGAGAGATTTCGTGGAGAACGAGCATATTATAAACATTATCACTTGCTCTTTCCCAAAGCGGTAAAGTAAGACACCGAGTATGGACATTAAAGCAAGCAGTCTCTACTTTTTTATGCTCCACAATCAAATCTTCTGTTGCTAGAAGACGGGCAAGCATTCCACGAATCTCAAACTTGTTGGACATTTGGTTTTGTGCGATATGTGACCATTATACAAAAAAAGAGGGTGGTGAGACCCTCTTGTGTGCCAGTTTGGGAAGTGGTTTTGAATTACGATTCCTCTTCTGCCGCCTTTCTTTCTGCCTTTCTTTTTCCCATTTCTGCTCCTCTTTTTCTTTTTTCTATAGTTTTTAATTGACTGCTGTCTTTATTCACAACACCTTTAGCAAAGGCACCAAGCATAGACCTTACATTCTTTTTGGCATACTCATTTGCTCTTTCAGGAGTATCTAATACTTCAACGATACTCTGTTTCCACTCTTCACTCATATTTGCCATAATAGCAAGAGCTGCCTTGTTGGTATCAGCGTAACCTTCGGCAACTAGGTGCTCAAGGATTACATCAAAGAGGTCAAAACTTTCGGCAGCAGTCTCTTTATTGGCATTATGTTTTGGATTTCTTTTGGGTTTTGAACTATCTTCTCTATCATATCTACTTACGCCAGCGTGTCTTCCAGTATCAGGAACAGGAGGATTACTGACGCTTTGTCTGGTTCTATCTGATGCTCTTAAAAATGCTTTTTCTTTTTTAGAAACTTGAGGACGTCTTCCAGCTCTATATGCAGCAGAACCTCTTCTCTCTCTTCCCATTTCATCAGCACGTCTTTTTATTTTCAAGTGAAGAATTGATCTTTGAGAAGGATCTCCTGTTGGGATATTTCTATTTGTAGGATTGGCAGAGGTTCCTCTTTCATAACCCTCTTTGTCTGCTCTACGAGCCTCATCAAGGTAAAACCCATACATTTCATCCCAAGTGTAGTCAGAAAGGTCACAACCTTCTTCTACTAGTTGATTTACCCAAAACTCAAATTCCTCTTTCATTTTCTTTTCTTCTGGTCTCTTGCCAAAAGTTTTATGAACCATTTTGTCTAACTTGTCATGAAACTCACCTTCCTTTTCTTTACTTGCACCTTCTTCTTTTTCTTCCTCCTTATCAAGTTTTAACTCGTCGGGAGAATACTTTTTAGTTTTACCATCTTCACACTTGACGGTATAGTATTTACCTTTGCCTTCTGAATCAACCTTTACAATCTCACCTTCCATTCCGCTTGCTTTACAAACAACTTCATCACCAACTTTAAAGTGGGATTCGGAAATATTTGCATAAACAGAAGCATAAGCTTCCATTAGATCTCTAACTTGTTTTGCTTCCATTTTTACGAATACTTTTTTAGTTATTTATACAAACGAAGAAGCGTCCCCGTATTGGAGACGCTTCTTGAGTGCTTGGCGGCGTGCCTTTGCTTGTCGGAGTGCTTGCGGTTTGAGTTTTCGCTTTTGCTCCTTTTTACTGTGGTGATAACGGTTTGGGACTTGCATTGGTCTTGTGCGTATGAGAACACAATACTATCTATACTCATAGAAGTCAAGGAGTCCAGTTGAGAAAGTGTCCTACATCTCTGTCTTATGAGAGAATCCATTTTTCTTTTCAAACTTAATCACAGAATCAAACTTATCGTGTAAATCAGATTTATGTGATATTACAAAAATATTCGTATCTTTTACAACATAGCGAATAATTTTAAGAAACTCGTCTGCACCAAAACCATCCAAAGATCCATCAAAAACTTCATCAAATAAAAGAATATTACAATTTACTGAATTTTTAACTCTTGCGACTTCTCTCCAAGAAAATAACAAACTTAAATCAATTCTTGCCTTTTCTCCTTCCGAAAATGAAGAGTATGAAAAATCTTCATGAATAGGGGATTTAATACTTTCGTTAAATTCAGAATCTAACTGAAAGTTAATATAAAAATCCATCATCTGCAAATAACGATTCACCTGTTGATTAATAAAAGGAAGATACTTCTTAATGATCTTCGTTTTTACACCATCGTCCTTAAGTAAAGAATAGGCAAAATCGTAATAAACGATTTCTTCTTTTTTCTTGGAAAGGTTTTCAAATGTTTTTTGGAGATTCTCTTTGAACTCTTCTAACTTCTCATGTTCAGTATTTCGGTTTTTAAGTTGTTCGGTAAGAGTTTGAATTTCAGATTCAAGGTCTCTGATTTGTCTCTGATTGAGGTTAATCCGAGTATTGTTTTGAGAAATCTCATGATTGAGTTTCGTAATCTCCTTTGAAAGAACGGTAAATTGACGCTCTCGTTCTTGTTCTAATTTAATTGTCTCCTCAAGATCTTGATAACCTTTTTGGAGTTCCTTTGCTTTATTTTGAGCGTCCTTAATTCTATTTAACCGAAACTCTTCTTCAATCGTTTGAGTGCAGGTAGGACAAACCGTATTTTCTGTAAAAAACTTATGCTCTTTCGTAATGACTGATACTTTCTGGGAGATTTTACCTTTAAGGTTGTTTAATTTTACTAACTTATCGCCAGCACCAAGAACCTCTTCTTGCTCTTTTATATATTTAAAAATGTCCTCTTCAGTATGAGCATTTTCGGTCATATAAATGCCAACTTCTGTGTCTAACTTGGCAATCTTTTCTTGATTGGCATTAATATTGGCATTTCCACGATTCTCAAGTTCTTCAATGAACTCTTGTTGCATTTTCATCTTGTCTTTAAGAGTTTCTTTCTTAAGTTGAAGAGATTTGATTTGATCTTTCTTTTCCCGAATCTTGTCTTTAATGAGATTATTCATTGCAGAAAAGATACGAATATCAAGAAGATCCTCAATGACCTCACGGCGATGTGCTGTCGTCAATTGCATGAAAGGAACAAATGTGCTACTACCCAAGATCACAATTTGTGTGAAACTACGATAATTTAATTTAAGAATATTTTCTTCCAGAATCTTTTGATTTGCACGATCGTCGGCTTCCTTGTGCAAGGCAACACCATTTACTTCTATGTCAAAAACATTTGGTTTAATTCCACGACGAACCAAATAGTCACGATTGTTAATTGTGAATTCAATTTCAACCAAACAATCCTTTTCATTTACAGTATTAACAAGTTGATTTTTGTTAATTTTTCTGAATGCCTTGTTAAATAAAGCAAATGTGAGAGCATCCAAAACTGTAGATTTTCCAGCACCATTTGTTCCAATGATTAAATTTGTATTATGTTTCTCAAAGTCAATTTCAGTCCATTGATTTCCAGTAGAAAGAAAATTTTTCCATTTAATCTTGTGAAATACTAACATCTTTTGGGGGAATTACAATATCGTCAGGAGTGACCACAGTATACTTATAATTATAGAGCTTACAGGTCTTTATGGCAAGCTCACCATCAACTTCTACTACATCCATTTCAGTATCTTCTTGATCTTCCAATTGAAGGGCATATCTTACCGCATCATCCTCCTCCTCAAAGAGAAAAAGAACTTTTTCACCATATCTGTTTTGTACAGCATATGCCCCATCGTCTTTTTGGTCTTTAAGAGTAAGAAGAAACATTATTCTACTTCACAAGCTTGCTGATAAAGATCTTGAAAAATACCTTTAATAATCGTCTTATCAAACTCAAACTCTGATTCTTCAATATAACGATTCAAAATTGTAAGAGTGTTTTCATCTTCAATGATTTCAAACTCTTCATTTTCTTGAATCTCAAAGTTTTCAATAATCTTAAGTTCTTGAATACCAACCATATAAAGTTTATCAATGAACTTTTCAAAATCCTTTGGTTTAGATTTTTTACGAACAATTACCTTTACAATTTTATTTTCATACTCTGTAGCATCAAACATTTGATGTGGAGTATCCTCATAGTAAATATTATAGAATAATTTATAAGGATTATTGATTGGAGTATGTTCCAATGTTTCTGTATCAAAAATATGAAATCCACGAGGGTCATTTACATCGTTCCAATACATCTCATAAGTATTTCCAAGATAAAAGATTTTACCATTGTCTGAACGAGTATGATAATGCCCCGAAAATACTTTATTGAACTTATCAAAGATCTTGGGATCAGTTCCGTGTTCTTCCATTATAAGATTCCGATTCACACGAAAACCTTGAAGTTCTAAATGCCCCATTACAACTTTTGCTTTGGACTTTTTGATTTGCTTCAAAGTCTCATCATAGTTTTCACTGCAAATCCATGGAACCATCATAATATCTATCCCACCAATCTTTACGGTTTGTGGAGAACTATAAATTTTGATATTTGGATAATCTTTTAACAAAAGTTCCGGAGCATTGATCTCTGTAGAATTGCGGAGAAAAATGTCATGATTTCCCACGATCATATGAGTTTCATACTTTGAAAGTGGATCTAATACCACCCTTCGTGTCCAATCAAGACCCCAAAAGTCAATGCTTTTACGATTATCAAATGCATCTCCCATATGAATCACTATTTCAATTCCGTGCTCTTCTAAAGCGGGGAAGAACACATTCTTATAAAAGAGTTCAAAATAATCGTGTAGATGTCTGGACGCTTTCCTTGCCGACCAATGAGTGTCCGTCAGTATGGCAATACGAGTCATTGATTGCTTCGGTAAGATACATTGTCTTTGATTGTATTATAGTCGGAACTACTGCCAGAAAGCAAGCCATCATCAACAGTCATAACCTCATCAAAACCAGTGCGTTCAATAATCTTGGTCTTGATTTCAAGTTGCTTCTTCTCCTTCTGAATACGACGAAGAAAAGCATAATGAATGATTTGAGTAAAATACGCAAAAGGATTTGTTGACTTTGAGGGGTCGAAGTTATGAATATACTGAACACAATTCTCAATACCATCAGAGATCATATCATCCCGAAACATGTAATTTACAAAGTTCGGTTTGTATGAGAGGTGTGTGGCAATCTTTAAGAAGCACTCACCAAGATAATTTGAGATTGGTGGTTTACCTTCCCAACGTTTTGCCCTTTCTTCTTTTGGTTGCTTTGTGAGATCTTTATCGTAAATCTTTAAGTATGACTTTTCTACTTTTGTTCTATAAACAATTAATGCTTCAAGTAACTCTTTGTTGTTTACATAATGTTCTGATTTCTTTTTAGACATAACATCGGTTTTTGTATATAAATTTTTGTTATGTTTATTATAGCATACTTTAAAGACTTGACAACATTCGAAAATATGTGTAGAATACCTTTGTTAGGTTTGATGATCAGGATTTAGATTTCTTTATTATCTTTAAGATCTTTACGAAAAATACTTTCAAGAGCTTTACGAGCATCTTCTACGGTTGATATAAATCCCATTTTATCAGATATCTTTACCTTTCCATCCATCTCAATATCCACATCTTCATTATTAAGATATCTTTGATAGAAGTTAATCATTTGGTTTTCTCTAACTTCTGTCATTGTAACAATCTTATCATACTTAATAAGATAAAAATCATCAGAAGGTATTTCCATCCAGGGCTTTACCTTTACATATTGGCCAATATGATTTGACATTACTTTCATAATCACAGGATTTTGGAGAATGATAATAGGATCTCCATCATTTTCATCAATACAGACTAGTGCAAAGATTTCTTCACCTGTAACTAATTTAATTGCTGCGTGAAACTCTTCTCCCATTAGTTTTTAAGTGGTATGTTTACAATTTCATAATTAAAGTTCTCTTCGTTATAAATCTTAATTCTTTCAATAAGGTGATTGAGTGTATAATTTTTTCTTGATTTATAACTGATATCATCGGCAATGTCATATAAGGTTGCCTTTGTTTTATTATCTCCTTTTCTTAAAACTCTTCCAATTGATTGGAGGTTTCTGATTCTTGATTTACTAGGTGAAGCAAAAATAACATTATGTAGATTTTTAATGTTAATTCCTGTACTGAAAGTTCCGTAAGATGCCACAATAATTGCATTGTTTTCTTTTTCAGTAATCTCTCGAACTTTTTCTCGGTCTTCAGTATCCACACCACCATGTACGAAAAACACGTGGCGATCTTTGTCTATGTTATTATTTATGAGATCGTATAAAGGTTGTCCGTGACCTTCAACTCTGGAGAAAAGAATTAAAGTATTACCTTTAAGATCAAGGGCAAGATTACGAATAAACTTATTACGTTTTTCGTGATTGATAATGTACTGAACTTCTTCTTCAAAGTTCTCAAACTTATTCGGTGGGTGTTTCAATAGCAGTATATTGATATCCAGTTTGGCTATGTGACCCTTCTGCATTAATTCATCAGTTTTGATAATCTTATAAGAAGGACCGAATAAACCTTCTAGAACAAGTTTATTTACTTCTATTCCATCTAAAGTTCCAGTAAAACCAAATTTATATTTACTGTCACATGTTTTAGAAAGAATAGATACAAGACTTTTTGCCTTTGCCGTGTGACATTCATCTACAATTACACAATTAAATTTTTCAAAATATTGTTTTGGCATCTTATACAAAGATTGCCAAGTGCTACAAAATATATTTGGTTCTGTACGCTCTATTTTTTTAATTTTCATTTTTAATTTTTCTAATTGTAATATTTGCTAATGGACCTCTTTTAGAAATTTTTCCAGAAAGTATATAATTAAATGTCGATATTGAACAATGAAATACTTGTTCACAAATTTGTTTTGTAGTTAAATTAACATCAATAAAAATCCAATCTTTACCAAAATTTAAACTATATTCATACCTATATTTTTTGCAAAGATAATGATTTTTTCCACTGGTTTTTTTTACTTTTTTTAGTATACTTTCTTCATTGTGCATAGGATTGTTGGTTATAAAGATATTAGTACCATTTTTTTCTCTTGTATTCATAGTTTTTTGGTGAATTAATTTATTTTTAAATGGTGAATTTTTCTTTGACCAAATTTTTAATTCTTCAATTCTATTTTCTTGTAAAATTTGATATAATTTGCTATTATAGTTAAAATTTTGTTTTAGTGTTTTCATACTCATAGCATTAATTGCACATAACATCTTATAATAATCTTGACCTTCGGTGAATTTCATTAAGCATAAGTGGCATATATAATGCTCTTTGGGAGTTAATTTTATAATATTTTTCTCTTCGTTATTTCCACCCATAGATCTTGGAACTATATGATGATTTTCCCCCGATAAGATTGGAGATTGAATTCTTTTAATTATTATATTTTTATACCATTTAAAATATTTGTTATTTTTTAATGGATAATAACCATCTATCGTCAATTTCATCAGAATCTGTTAAATCCTTTGCTAATTTTGTTTTATTATTTATGAGATTTATAGTTTCATTGCCTTCAAACTTGTATTGAATGCCGTCTTCTGTTGTAACATATATCCATAGTGGATTTTTTTCTCTTCCAGAATAAATCATATGGCAGTGATTTTCTACATCCCATCCATAATCTGCAAAATCTTTATAAAGTTGTGAAACTAAAGATGTAGTAGGTACAATTATCAAAATATTATTTTCCTTTTCTGAATAATATCTAACTAAGGAATAAATCATTAATGATTTTCCACTTGCTGTTGGGGAAACAATTACTTTTCTATTATACTTAAGTGCTTGATAAATTCCGTCTACTTGATAATTGCGAGGTTCATATTTACTAATAGAAGTTACATAATCTTTCACACCTTCCTTTGAAATATTTTCATTAACTTCAAAAGGAAGACCATAATACTTATTATTTTTAAATTCATAAGTATAATTATAATCATTACAAAATTGAACCAAACGATCTAATAAACCAACGTATATTGTATTATCTTTAATATCAAATAAGTGAATTTCTCCGCTCCAATATTTACTTCTATATTGTGGCATAAATCTAGCATTGGGGACTTCAAATTTAAATGCGTCTCTTAACTCATAATAGACGTGTGCTTCTGCCTCAACTTGAAGATACACCTCATTCTTTTTTGAGATAATCAAATGGGACATTCATAACATAACAGTTATGAATATTTATTTCAATATTTCTAACGACTTTTTAATTTTTTAATGGCACCAAAAATTCTACTTGGTTCTTGTCCTGCTTTTTTGATACTTTTATCCATTCTTTCAGTTTCTCTATGCACACTATCCCCACCACCAGTGTGCCTTTCTCTCGAGAGTCCAACTAAGTTTCTAGGATCATTTCCAAAATGAACACCGACTCTTGCGTGCCTGTCTCTTATTTCTTGTTGCTGTTCTGGACTCTTTCCTTTAAACAGAGATGATGCTCTAGATAAAGAGACTATATGGTGTGCCTCTTTACCTTGATCATTGATTCTTGAAACTTTATCTTTATATCTATTAGAATTTACATTTGGATCAGTTTGATCTTGAGATTTAGTTTTTCTTGTTTTACCTTGAGCATTTCTTATTGATGCACGAACAGGTCTCCAAGATTCTGGTTCTCCTCTGCGATTTTTTCTTCTTATATGATATGGTTCATCTCCATAAGGAGGATTTTCTTTATGGTATTCTTCTGCTTCTTTTCTACTTGAAAAGGATTTTTCTAAAATAAATTCTCTAAACGTTTTCATTTCTACAGACAGTTTCTTTTATTTAGTTGAACCCTGCTTGGAAGCGATGCCATTCCAGAGCATTTTTAATTTGAAAAGTTCTATTTGATATGCACTTAATCACTTCTTCAAGAAACTTCAGCATAATATCATAGTATCTGATTTTGAGTTCAACCTTACTCAACTTCTCATCGGCGTCCATATGCCTCTGTAACGCCTCTTTGTCTCTAACCTTATAGGGAAACGGTTCTTGCTCATACACCTCTACAGGTGCCTTTCCCGTGTAGTAGTTGTAGCGTTCTAACTTGACTCTATTATAAGTATCTCTTGCTTTTTCACGGAGAAGAGTAATGGTATTATAGATGGTATAATATTTGGAATGTAATTGAGGAATTTTTAAAGATTCATCGTGTAAGTTATCAGGATCAATGACAGAATCTCTCTGCCACATCTCCTGAATTTCGTCAAGGTTCATTAAGTTAAACCAGTTATGGTGTATACAGTATACTTGAAAGATGCCTGTGCTGTAAAGTATTGAATGTCTGTTGGTGTAGCATCAAAATCAAGAGAACTTAATGAAGTTGGAAATAAATCAAGAAATTTAACTTTTGCGACTTCTTTATAATTACTATTTAAAACGCGCAAAGTTCCATCACTAAAAGCTTCTAACATATCTCTCTGACCATCATCATCAGTTGTCAAATTTTTAAACTGTTGGGTTGTTTCTGGAAATCCTAATCCAGTTAACCATTCATAAATTGCAATATAATTTTCCATATTTTCATCAACAATAAACCTAAGAGTTAAATCTCCATAGGTTAATTTTTCACCTGGCACATCGATATCTTTCAAATATGAAGGTTGTATTGTAGTCGCAAGAGAAATTTCTGGTATTCTAGCACTATTGGCAAAAAAATCTACTTGGGGGTATTTTGCCAAAGTAAATTTAAACCCAACAGTTGTTAGAAAATTTCTGTTTGAAATTTGTCCAGGAAAATCGCAATTAGACATTATTTTTTCTTTGTTGGAATTATTTTAGGAATACTCATATCAACTTTTATACCCAGATCTGGAATTTTTGATTTCATAGGAGTAACATCAAGATTTCTCACACCAAATTGTTTGTAGTCCTTATATCCAAGATCCTTTGTTGTTTGAGTTGTTAAATCATATTCACGATTTCCATGATATGGTCCCCTATCAACAACAGGAGCAACGACAGATCTACCAGTTCTGGGATCCGTAATTTTTACTTTACTTCCTAGTGGCAATTTTTTATGTGCAACACCTCGAGTTTCTGGTGTTAATCTTTGTCCAGAAGCAGTTGGGTTGCCATACAAACCTGGTCCATAAGAACTTGTTTGTACTACCGCCCCAAAAGGAAGTGCTTCATTTATGAATTGTTTAAAAGTTTTCATTCTTGGATAATAAGATTAAACCACGATTCACTCATACCATTGATGATACTATCAGCGGATTCTTTGTCGTCGGCATAACCTTCTTTAATCAGGTGCTCAACAACTTTTTCGTAGTTTTTATGAATTTCTTGCGATTGTCTTGGAGATGGTTTCATTTTTACTACTAGTTTTATTTTTATTTAGATAAAAAAAGACCCCCTTTCGGGAGTCTGATAGATATGTGAATCGATTTCACATTAAATTGGTTACTTTCACTCTTCTGTAGTAACGGTTTGCGTTACGATCAAGACCAGCACCAGAAATCGCGGATGTGCCCTGCGAGAATGGGTTAGCAACGATTCCATAACGAGTCTTGAAACCAATCTTGGGCTGGAAGGTGTCCTGACCAACGGCACGTACCATCTGGAGAGGTACATATGGGCAGTAGAACAGACCAGCGTCATAAGGAGAAGAACCCTTATAACCTACAACGTAGTACTGGTTAGCAGATACGTTTGCCGAATAAGGATCGATATAAACACGATACTTACCTTGCAGAACACCAGCGAAGGTGTTACCAGTATCATCAACGTTCAGGTTAGCGTTGAGTGCGGGGGTGTAATCAAGAACACCTGCCATGGTGAGTGCCGAAGCAACATCAGCGGAGCAGAGAATCATGTTACCCTTTCCTCTACGAGTTCTTTGTGCAATCGCGTTAGCATCGCGCTCGATTTGGAAGATAAGACCCTTGAACTTCTCAACAGACCAACGACCGTTAGAGTCAACATCGAGGTCAAAAGTACCAGCGGTAGCAACGTTTGCTTGAGCACCAGACTCGGCAACGTTATAGATGGTACGGATAACTTCGCGGTTGATTTCAGCGAGAATCTCAGTGCTGAGGATGTTGGCAAGTTCGGCTTCTGCATTCAGACCGTGAATTGCTTTCAGGTCTTGTGCGAGTTCGAGTGAATACTCGGCTTTCAGAGCACGTGATTTTGCAGTAACGGTGACTTTCTCAATCGAGAATGCCATTTCGTTAAAGTGATCGCCAGAACCTTGTCCAAGGTTCTCTGCGTCATCTGTACGCATACCCTGACCTACGTTGTAGGTTTGAGCATCGCCAGTTGCAGGATAGGTAGCATCTAGAGCACCAGGATTTGATCCTCTTTGAAGAGTTGTACCCATACCAACGTTACCTGCGGTAAATCCGTTGGTGAGATTGAATCCACTGTCCTGTCCAGAGAATGCAGTATCTGCTTCGTTGAACAGTGCTTCGGTGCCGCTCATATTGGTGTATCTAGAGCGCATTGCAAAGATAAGTCCAGTAGGACCATTCATTGGTTGAACGCCAGCGAGGTCATATGCGACCAGGTTAGGCATTGAGCGTCTGATCAGAGAGATCAGAACAGGGTCAAAACCAGCAACAGGTGAAGAAGCACCAGCAGAGAAACCTGCATTAGCGCCACTGTTGGTGTTTACGGTTGGACCTTCGGAAAGGAATGCTTTCTCTTCACGAAGTTCTCTTTCTTGGTTTTCTAGCAGGATTGCGGTTACCGCTCTACGATGTGAATCTTTGATAGGATCAAGACCATCATAGTCGAGGATTGGTGCCCACTTGTCCTGCAGATGCTCGGCATTGAACATTTGCATTTGACTTTACCTCTTTTTAAAAGTGTTGTTGTTTGATTATGATCTAAAAATCACTTTTTAGAAGCTCTTGCAAGAGTCTCCAGATAAGCAGCCATCATTGGAGAAATAGACTCATTAAGAGACTGTTTCTCAGATGTCATTACTTCTTCTGAAAGATTTTCAGTTGTGCTTCTTTGAGTACCAGTGTTTGATGGGAAATACGATTCCCTCAGAGTTACCAGTTTCTCACGATAGTCTGCTTCACTTCCAAACTCAACATTTTCAGCAAGAGAAGCGAGTTTGTCCTTCTGAGAAAGTGCAAGACCTTCAGCGACATCTGCAAAGATTACATCAGCAACCGACTCGGCTAATCTTCTATTTAGAGCAACATTTCTTTCGATTTGCTCGTTGAGTTTTGACTCCATTTCATCTAGTTTATCTACCATGCTCTCGATTACATCATATCTATCTTCAGGGATTGAAACATAATGATCTTCAAAAAGACTCTTCATTCCAATAAGGAATGATTCGGTCATTTCAGTCTTAAGACCGTGCTCTACTGCGAGTGCATTTTCTTGGAACCACTCATCAGCAACATATTCAAGATAAGAATCAACTCTTTCTGTGAGTTGATTTTTAATTTCATCAAGCTCTTCTACAAGAGCAGTAGCATATGATTCTTGAAGAGATTCTTTAATTTCAGCAACTCTTGATTTAATTGCTGCCTCAAAGATTGTGCGTGCCTTCTCTTGGAATTCTTCGGAAAGTTCCTCACCTTCTAGAAGAGCATTTACATCTTCTTCGATGTTAAAATCTTCTTCTACGACTTCTTCTTCCTCTTCGACTTCATCTTCATCACCTTCTTCACCAATTTCAAGATCCTCTTCCTCTTCAGTCTCCTCTTCGATGACTTCCTCTTCTACCTCAGTCTCTTCTGCTTTCATTGCTTTCGCATTGACGACATCTTTGACCTGAGCAAGAGTTGCGCCGGGAGTATTGAGTTTTGCTGAATCGTCATCTGGACGATAATTTTCGGGAGTAGGACCGCCGAGATCTTCAACTGGAATACCAGCCGAAGACATTGGCTCAGCAGGTGCAGCCCCTTTGGTTACTACGTTTTCCATTTCTTGTAAATTGCTACCAACGGACATTTGTTTTGATTTTGTTATAATCTATATTTATTTATAAATTAAAGATTTGAAAGGAACTCGTTGAATAAATTCAACTTATGCTCTTCAAGTCTTTTTTGATCAACAAGAGTATTAATTCTATTTTGAGTTTGTTCGGCAAGTCTTTCACGAAGAATACCACCTTCCCACACCCATTCTTTACCTTCCATAATTCCAGATACAAATGCATCAGGTGCAGATGGATCGGCAACAATATCAGCGGCAGTTGCAAGCATAAAATCTTCACCAACAATCTTATGACCTTCATTGGTCATCTTAAGAGATCCAACACCACGAGAGGAAACACCTAGACAGACTCCTTCATTAATTAAAGACATGGCAATTTTTCCCATAGGAGTTTCAAGAAGCTTTGCTTTACCTATAAAGTTGTTTCCATCTCTATGAAGTTCACAAATTTTATGAGAAACTCTGTCAAGATTTACAGTAGGTCCATCTGGGTGTCCAAGTTCACCAAGAGCACGACCCTTTGCAATAAAATTTTCACTATATCGAGTTACTTCTCTTTCCATAATAGAAAGAGGATACATTCTTCCATTACGATTAACCTGCTCGGCTTGTAAGAAAATGCCTTTGATGTAGCACTGCTTTGCGGCACCCTTACCTTCGACAATAAATTCTACCTTTTGAATTTCTTCTGTGATGAGTTTCATTTGTTTAGTTTGTGAATCCTACTTTTGCTCCCAAAACAGCAGCATTTGCCGCATATACACAATGTGATGGTAACTTTTCTAAAAGTTCAGTTTGTAGTCTTGGTAAGGTAAATGAACCAATAACGGTTCCACTTTGAGTTTCAACTACCGTAACTAAATGTTCTGCTGATGCTGAAGTATTCACTAAACGAACAACTGTTGCTGAAGTAAAACTTGTCGCGGTTCCAGTTGTAGTTGGAAGTACTGCTTCTGCCCCAAGAACTTTAATTCTATTAGACATTATTCTTGATCCTCTGTTTCTTCGGTTTCACCCTCACCAAACATAGAAGATGCTACATATGGTTTAGCAATTTCAATTCTTTCTGCCGCTTTTGAATAAAGTACATCGTGAATTTTGTCACGAATATCAGATGCTGCAGCATCTGTCGCAATCAAGTCGATAAGATCTTCCATAAAATTAAAATATATTCCTATTCTTTATTTATATCTCTGCCTTTTTAGTATCTTTTTGTGCTTGAGCGTCCGTTATTGCTGCTTGAGAATCTAAACCAGATTCGGTAGGTACTTCACCCATTCCCATTGCATCTTGACCAATTCCTGCCATACCATTTCCTTCTCCTGGTTGTGGTAATGGTGCTCCTGTAATTGGATCTATTTGGGATGGATCTGGAAGGATACCTTTTTTAATTTCATCTTCAATTTGCTCATCAATTTCAATAATCTCTACATCAGTTTGACGAAGAATTTTTTTTCTTACATATTCTGTTGAAAAATATTTGCCAATGTATGGTTCAATAGTTGCCAATGTTCCTAAACGACCATTAAGAAGTTCAGACTCTTTTAATTCTGCAAATTGATTATCATACAAAAAATCATATTGAATATGATCTGAAATAACTTCCCAATCTTCTGGGGTGACAATGTTTTTGAGAATCAATTGCGTTCTCAACATATCATTAAACATTTGAGCAAATCGTTTTCTTAAACGCCCAACAAATTTTGCAAATTTTAATTCATCTCTTAAAATTTCAGAAGATCTTCCAAGATTGAAACCGTCTCCACTACCAGCGATTCTAGATTCTGGAACTCCGAGTGCTCTATATAATTTCTTCTGGAAATACTCAATATCTGCAAGTTCGCCAAGATTTTGTCCACCAGGTAATGTAGTGATTTCTGTTCCGCGACCACCTTCTCTTCTTGGAAGCCAAAAATCCTCCATCATACTCATAAATTTACGATCATCACGAACCTCACCAGTTCCAGCATCATATACGAGTTTATTTCTATAACGAGACATAACCTCTTTGAGGTATTGTTCTGCTTTTACTTTTGGAAGATTGCCGACATCAATATAAAAAATTCTTCTTTCAGGAGCTCTTGATAATCTATAAATTACAAGACTATCCTCAATCATACGAAGTTGATTAAGTGCTTTAATTGCTTTATGAAGATATGAAAGAACAGTATTTTTATTTCTATCTACAAGACCAGAAGTACAATAAACAACGGAATCTTTTGCAATTTTGACCGATTTTCCACCACCTGCTCCCGAAATCATACCAGTTGGATAATTTGGAGTTGGTGTATAGAGAAAATATTCTTCAAATTCTATATTTTGTGGTGAAGAATTTTCAGTATTTCTAGAATTTACTCTTGCATATGGATCTTTATTTTTCTTTTCCTGACGAACATATCGCATTTTCATCGGATCAATGTATCTCAAATCTTGAATTCCTGCTCGAGGATTTTTGAGATCAATGACTTTTAAGTAATAAATTCTACCATCAATATACCAATTTCTAAAAATTTCATGAGACTTTCTATCAAAGTCCATGATTTCTTTTAAATGTCTAAATTCTTCTCTTATTTTTTTCTTTAATGGTTCGCCAGCATTCAAATTAGAAAGTTCAATTTCAACTGGAGAATCATAAAGATCACTGACGATTGCTTCATTTACAACATCTTCAATTGCACCATCACACTCTGGATGCAGTGCCATTTCACGATATCTTTTAATTAAATCGTGCTCAGTACGATAAACTCCTTCAATGTCAATGTATTGTCCATAAAAACCACTAGCAATATAATTATCAACCCCGTCCTCATTGGTTTGAGGAACGGGGGATACTATTGAGGGAGATTTATTTTTATTATCATCAATAGAAAAACCAAAAAGTTTTGCCATAGTATAATCTTTTTGCCTGTTATTATATTATTTAGTTGATGTCTTCACCACCAGCATTTGCAGCAGTTCCTCTAATTGCTTGCCACCACTGAACTTGTAGTTCTACCGTGAACTCTTCAATTCCTTGTCCATCATATGTAAGTTCAATAGGACCAACCTGAGTTGGGAAAACATCATAGAAACGATAAGATCTCAGAGCAGATCCATCACGATCAAGTTGATATACGTAAGCATCTGCCTGATAATCTGCTGGGTTTGTTAGACCCGTATTATCAGACACTCTGTTGATAGTATTCATCCACTTCTCAAAAGCAGAACGAATAGCAAAATCAGTGTCATTGATAACGGTAACAGTCCAGGAATCGAACGTTCTGTCGCCCGCAATCTTTAAAACTCTTCCTCTAAAAGGAACTTCAATTTGAGCAACGTTTGATGCTGGAAGATTTGCACCCTTTACTAAAAATCTTGACTTATCAAGAACATCAGTGCTTGGTTGTGCAGCATCTGGGAAAGTAAGAACAACCTCAAACAGGTTGGGGCGAGCACCACCACCAGTTAACTTACTCTTGAAGTCGGTAATCTTTCTTAATGGGGGTGGGTTAATTTGATTTCTTGCTGGCATGATTTTTAACCTCTAGTTAAATTAAACGGAACCGATTACTTCTTCAAAAGCAACACCAGTTCTGGTGGCAATGAAGGTCAGACCGATGAAATTGATCGATCTTGCTGGTTTAATATAAATATCAGCAACAAATTCATTTGAATCAATGACTGCTGCTGTGTTATTTGTTTCATCGCAAATAACAACATAATCAAAGATACCCCTCTTCGATTGAACATCACGGAGGAATGGTTCAATAATATTTACAAAACTTGTTCTGGTAATTTCATCATTGAACTCAAAAAGGAAATCTTTTGCCGCAGCAGAGATAGCATCTTCAAGATAGATAAAGAGTCTGCGAACATTAATTCTGTCAAATGCCGATGACTTACCAAATCCAGTCTTATCACCAAATAGGATAATTCCAGCACCGGGTGAGAAGATAACTGGGTTAATTCTGTTTGAATACAGAACGTCTCTCTGCCTTCTTCCTGGATTATATGCTAGTTTAACTGCATTTAAGATTGCACCTCTTGAAGTTCCTGCTGGTGAGAACCATGGAAACTGTTGAATATCAGTTCTAGCGCAAGTTCCAGCAATATCACCATTCAATGGAACGTAGCGGAAAGTATCATTGAAACGATCATACATGTACTTATAACCACTATCAAAAATACCATATGTAGTTGAGGTTACTGGAGAGTAAAAACTTATAATATTGTCTGTAATTGTATCAATATTGTTTACAGTCACAGTTCCAACAGAAGAGTCATTAAGGAATGCCTGTCTATATGGTGAGATAAATGCAACCGCATCCTTTCTTGCTTCAGCAACAGCGATGCACTTATTAGCAAGTGCTTGTGCTTGTTCTTTGGGATAGTTTGCTGATCCCATCAAAATAAAATCAACTTCATACTCTTCTGTATTTTCAAATAAAGTTAAACCACTTACAATATCATCTAGACCAGAATAAAGTGCTCCTGATGTTACTATATCGGTTTTTCCACCATAGTTTTTACCACCAGCAAGAGTATATGTATTTGATCCAGAACCAGCAAAAATTACATTTTGAGCATCTTGATCCCAACCAGTGTCTGTGTTTAGTTCAAATTGAGCAGCACCGTTTCCACTGAATCCAGTAGTAACAACGCCAACTGGTTGAGAACCACCAAAGACATATTGCGAATTTGTTTCAAGATATTTTCTCCAATAAGAAGGACTTCCTACAGAAAACTCACCATCTTTTGCTTTTGAAAGACTTAAATGTTTTTCCAGAATTGTTCCAGCATTTCCTGTGATTGTTCCTAGATCGTCAATTACAACAACATGAACTTCATCAAATCTACCACCTCTTCCAGCAACAAATGCCGAAGTTGAAGGTCTATTTGAAATAGTATCCCATTCAATGCTTCCTACACCAAGAGAAATCGATTGTTGCTCAAACCAATCCAATTCTCCAGTATATGCTCTTGATGCAAATGAAGATGATTGTCCGTTTGTATGAATAGCAACAGTTCCAGTATTTGGTAAAGCGTAAACACCATTCTGCTGATAATCAACAGCAGTTTCAGTTCCAGCAGTAGAAACTACACTTACCAATTTGGTAGAAATTTGAGAAGTTCCAATTTCTGTGATAACACCTTTAAAGTATCCACCAATTAATGAGGTTGATCCAACGCCGGGTAAAGTTGTTCCAGTTGGGACAGCAACTGTAAATCCATACCCAACTTGAACATTTGTTGTTGTAACACCAGTTAGAATTTGATCTGCCCTGGCATCTATGATTCCAACCTTAATTCCATTTGCCCAAGTTCCAGGATTCTTTGCCGCAAAAGTGACGTTAGTGATGATATTTTCATCATATCCAAGTTGAACATAATGATCATTACTTTTGATTTTTACACTTGCTGCGGCACCAACAAAAGCATTCGTCAATTGAGAGTCATTTGATCTTGAAACTCTCATCGTTCCACCATAATTCAGATAGGATGATGCTACCATCCAATGTTCATAATGCTTATCAATTGAATATGGTTGACCAAAGGTTTGGTAAAGATCATTTTCATTTTCTATAAGTTGAGGAAGATCTACTGGTCCCTTGGCAAAGGGTGCTACTAATGCACCAACAGATCCAGAAACTGGATCAACTCTACCAATGGTTAGATCAACCTCTCTTACTACAATTCCAGGAGATGCTAAATTTAGAGGCATCTTTATTCTCCGTTTCCAGAATTAATCTGAAAATATTTATGAAAAAGACTACTTTCATTGGGGAAACAATCAATGAACACATTCACCAGTCTGGATATTCCCACTTAATACCTTTTAAATTGTCTTTTCTATTCTTTATAACTCTTTTCTTTGTACATTCTTTACACTCATAAGCATAAGCAGAGGGAAATGCACCTCTACCTTTATGTGTTAGATAAAAGTCATCTATTAAACTTTTTGTTTCCCCACATAGTCTACAAGTTCTTTCTAAAAATAATAAGTGTTGAGTATTAATTTGATCATCAATATCAGAATCCATTAGAGATAATCCCACATGTATGAACGATCTCCATATTCGTCAAGATGCCACCTATCTCCTTTATTATCGACAAATGTTGATTCATCCAATCCATCCAAAATGAAACCAAACGGAGACATATCTTGTTCAATTTGATTTTTTTGTTCCTCATAAATTCTCTTACGAACATCATTGTCTGTCATTTCTTTGAAGTATGGTTGTGCAACTAACCAAGAGAAAATAACAAGGCACATTGCCAAATCATCATTGCAACCTTCTTCTGCCTCAAAAGAATTATGCTTCTGTGCAAATGTTGTTAATTCTGATATGATTTCATAATCAACAGTCAATAATTTATCATCTTCCAATAAAGTTTTTAAATTAGAACATCCCAGTTTTTTAACTGCAGCAGTCATTCTTACACCAAGTTGAGATTTCTTTCCACTAAATCCAGATCCAACAAGTTGTCCAGCCCTTCCTTTCATTGCACACATCAAAACATTATCATACTCCAAATCAAAGTGAAGAATATTAGATACTTGATCTCCAATATCATTAACTTCAATTAACAACCAAGAATTATTATAACCTTTTGCTACTTCATATATGATACTTGGAAATAGCATTGGTTTAATTTCATTATTTCGATATTTTGCTACAATCTTATATGGAAAATTTGTAATATCAAAAACAACAAACGCCGAATAATCATTACCAAGACCACGAGCAACATCAACAGTCATCAAGTAATTGTGCTCCACCATTGGATTTTCATAAATGTCTAGTCCAGCATTTCTTTTTATTGGATCTTCATATGTAAGATTTCTTAATTTTGCCGGATTAATCAATGTATTAATCGAACCTAAAAATTCGCAGTTATGTGATACTATATCATTGGAATAATATAAATGTTTAGTTCCGGAATTTACAATATCATATAATTCTATTTCTTCTTCTACTACATTGGATTCTACTAAAAAACATCCCCCATTTTTGGTATACACTTCAGTGTATACATCTAAATCTTTTGCTTTTATAATTCCTTCTATTGTTGATAATGGATGATCTAAAGAACACTTTAATTCTTTTTCATTAGTAAATTTTAAATGAATATATCTGTCTTTTATTATTTTGTTTATTCCATAAAAAGATACTAAACCTTCTGGGGATAGTATCTTATGTCCTTTTTTGTTTAATACTACGCTTTCAGGAATTGTATGCATCTGTTTAAAATCTGTTCTGGATTATTTTTATATTCTAATTCATCAATATGAAGAACTTCGTAACCTTTAAGATTTAAAAATTTGTCTTTTGCCATGTCTTTATCTTTATCTTTATGATAATAAGTTCCGTCAAATTCTATTATTTTATTATTAAAAACAAAGTCAATAAAATAACAATTTTTATTTAATTTATCTTTTACTTCAAATAGTATATATCTATCATCGACACTTATATATATTTTTTTCTCTATATTTAATTCTGAAAATTTGCAAAATGTTTTATCATTAGAATCTAATGTATTGTAAATATCCCAAAATAATTTTTGGGATATTAATGATACTCCATTAATAGAATGGTTACATATTTTACAAATATTATGCTCACTATTTCCATAACCCAATTCATAAGTATAAAATTTTAATTGATTTTTGCAATACTTGCAATGTTCAATTTTATCTTCCTCATAGTTATTAAAAAGACGATAAATTCTTTCGGTAAATTTATTGCTTTGTAAGTGGTGATTTTTTGTTAATCTAAAAATAGAATCATATAAGTTTTGATCTACACATTTAATTTGTTTTACTAAACCTTTACCATTAAGATTCAGATTATATGTTTTAAATTTTTCTTTTATGGTTTTTAAATCATATTGGTTTTTAATAAATGTTTTTTTGTAGTATTTTATAGTTTCTACTCCTACGTTAAATAACAAAGATAATTCTATGGGAGATAAATCTTGATACTCTTCTTTGACGATATTTTCTTTGATCTTTGAATTTACAAAATAATTTATTTCTAAACCATAATTTTTTATAATTTTAGTTAAAGAACCTCTATGAATATTATATTTTTTTGCTGCTTTAGAAACGCTCATAGTTTCTAAATCTTTCTTTAGTTCTTCCTTTGAAGGAATATTATGTTTATCTTTAAATGCTAAATTTGAACTTTCTGATTTTGACCTAGTTTTTATGCTAAATTTTTTAAATAATCGAATAATAGGTTGACGATCTGCATATCCATAATATACTCCAATTTTATCCAAAGACATTTTTTTGTCATTATACAAGATTTCCAATTGTTCTTTTGTAATATTTTTACTGTTCGTTTTTGATCTGCTCATACAGGTCTCCAATACATACATCCGTTATACCATTATTTATAAGAGTTGTATAGTCAAGACTTTCAAACTCCACCTTGAATTGTTGTTCAGAAGTATTAGCGATCGTTTGCTCTTTCCAAGCAGCATCTCTACCGGGGACTTCTGACCAATGAACATCAGTGGGAACATATTCGTTTCTACCACGTTCAGCATCATGCCACATGCGGTAGAAGTGATTCATACCACGTGGTGTAGATACGATAATTACCTTCGTGCTTTGTCCAGAAGAAATAGTAGGATAAACAGAGGCAAAGAAGTCATCAGCAATGTGATTCGGGATGAAAGCGAACTCGTCAAGAAAGATGACATTATAGGATCCGCCT
>Ga0169931_10004591_pt1 | contig 21422 bp, 12 predicted proteins | sample Kivu_15m_20L_FD_129675 | JGI IMG/M metagenome (GOLD analysis project Ga0169931, IMG submission 129675) | Freshwater microbial communities from Lake Kivu, Western Province, Rwanda to study Microbial Dark Matter (Phase II) - Kivu_15m_20L... | ecosystem: Environmental > Aquatic > Freshwater > Lake... | reverse complement strand
GTTCCTCAGCGGCCTTCTCGCGCGGGGCCCCGGCGTTTGCCTCGACGCCCTGGAGTCGCTGGCCGGCGCGAAGTTCCTCCAGTTGTCGACCGACCTGCGGCGCCGCGGCCTGTCCGCGCGCGTCAGCGGCCCAGGGACCGGCCCCCGTCGCGGCGCCGAGCGCCGCAAGCAGAAGGGCCGAACGCAGATCGGTCGGGGTGCGCGCCGCGACGGCTCGCAGCGAGGCAAAGGCGACAGCGGGCATGGGAATCTCCAGACAAGGGTGGGAACAAACGGGCCTGCAGCTCGGCTCGGACGGTCGGCAAAGTTCGGTCGCCCGGCGCGGAACGGCAGGAGGCTCGGAAGGGATCGCGTGGTCGGACCGCCGGGGAGGAGACGCGGGGCGACGCCGCGGGAGCTTGCCGCGGCGGGGGAGCGGAAGCGGAGCGGCGCCGCCGGAGCAGCGCCGCCGAGTTTTGCCGCTCCTTCCGCAGGCCGCGGGTCGAAGCGCGCGGCGCCGCAGAGCGGACTTCCGCCCTGCCGGTCGGCCTTCCCGCAGGTCGACGCCGCGCGACCGGCGGGAGGAGCAGGCCGGCGGGTGAGCAGCAGCGGTCTGTCTCCGGTGCGACCGCTGCGTAGGCCTCGTGCCCGCCCGGCGCCGTGGGAGGTCGCCGATGGGGGGGGCCGAGAGCCTGCGGTTGGTCGTCGGGCGCGGCCGGGCGTCGGCAGTCCCCTGAGGAATTCGCATTGCTTCGGCCGCGTGAATGGCGATTATAGGGGCGACTTGGGCCTGGGACAATCCGCCGCCTTGCCGCCGACCGCACGCCGTGATGACCGACCCGACGTTCCTGATCAATTTCCTGACGGCCCTGTGGTTCGGGGCGGTCGGGGCGTGCGTCGGAAGTTTCATCAACGTGGCGGCCTACCGCTGGCCGCTGGGCGTGTCGGTCGTGTGGCGCAACTCCCGGTGTCCGCGTTGCGGCACGGCGATCCGCGCGTGGCACAACGTGCCGGTGCTGGGGTGGCTGCTGCTGCGCGGTCGGTGTTACGACTGCAAGGCGCCGATCGCTCCCCGCTATGCGATCGTCGAGGCCGTGCTGGGCATGAGCTTCGTCGCGCTGGCCTACGGCGAATTGTACTGCGGAGGGGCCAATCTTCCGGAGGGACCGTTGACGCGCTCGGACGATGCGCTCGACATGTTTCTTCGACCGTCGTGGCCGCTGCTGTGGCTGACGGCCGCCCACGCCGCGCTGGCGGGCGTGCTGGGCTGCCTGGCGCTGCTGCACTACGACCGCCTGGCGGCTCCCCTGCCGCTGGCCGCGACGGGGGCCTTGCTTGCGCTGTTGGTCGCCGCGTTTCTTCCCGAGGGTTTCAGCCGCCAGCCCGGCGCCCATCTGGCAAGCTGGCGAGGAGACGACGGCGGGGCGGCGTGGATTCCCGCGATCGACGGCCTCGTCGGCGCGGCCTTGGGTTGGGGGCCGCTGGCGTGGGGATGGGCTTCGGGCCGGCGCGGGGCTGCGGCCCGCAGTTGGTGGAACGCGGCGTTGGGCGTGGGGACGGTGGGAGGCGTGTTGGGGGTGAGGGGCGCGGCGGCCGCGTTGCTGGCGGCCGCCGTCTGCGAGGGGGCCGCCGCCTGGCTGCCGAGGCGCGTGGCCCGCGAGGCATCGCGATGGACGTGGGCGGTGGGCGGTTGCGCCGCGCTGATCGTGCTGTTGACGCGGCTCGCGTGAGGCGGTCGACGGCCTGCTCCGGCAGTGCGTCGGCGCAGTGCGGCCCGCGCGCCGGCGACTACGACGATTCGCCGAGCCATTGGGCGGCTTCGCTCGCGAAGTAGGTGAGGATCCCGTCGGCTCCCGCTCGTTTGAAGGCGAGCAGGCTCTCGAGAACGGCTTTTCGGCGGTCGAGCCAGCCGTGCTGCGCCGCGGCGACGAGCATCGCGTACTCGCCGCTCACCTGGTAGGCGAAGGTCGGCGCGCCGAAGGCGTCTTTAACGCGGCGGACGATGTCGAGATACGGCATGCCCGGCTTGACCATCACGCTGTCGGCGCCTTCGGCCAGATCGAGGGCGACCTCGCGCAGCGCTTCGTCGCTGGCGGCGGGATCCATCTGGTAGGTCCGCTTGTCGCCGGTTCCGAGGTTGGCCGCCGAACCGACGGCGTCGCGAAAGGGTCCGTAGAACGCCGACGCGTACTTCGCGGCGTAGGCCATGATCTGCACATCGACGAAGCCGGCCGCATCGAGCGCCCGGCGGATCGCCCCGACGCGACCGTCCATCATGTCGGAGGGGGCGATGACGTCGCAACCGGCCTCGGCTTGCACGATCGCCTGCCGGCAAAGCATCTGCACCGTCTCGTCGTTCACGACGTAGCCGTGGCGGACCAGACCGTCCTGTCCGTGGCTGGAATAGGGATCGAGGGCCGCATCGCAGATCACGCCCAGGGCGTCGCCGCAAGCCCCCTTCACGGCGCGGACCGTCCGGCAGACCAGATTCTCGGGATTGACGGCCTCCTCGCACTCGGGCGACTTCCGCTCCGCGGGCGTCGCCGGAAAGATGGCGATGGCGGGAATCCCCAGGCGAACGGCCGTCTCGGCGGCGGCCGCCACGCGGTCGATCGACAACCGGTTCACGCCGGGCATCGAGGGGATCGGTTCGCTGCGGTCCGCGCCCTCGGCGACGAACAGGGGCCAAATCAGATCGCTCGCAGAAAGACGGTGCTCGCTGACCAGACAACGCGACCATGCATGCCGACGCACACGGCGGAGACGCGTCTGCGGGTACGATCCGAGAGCAAGCAGGGGCGGGACGGGATTCATCGGGGCTCCGGGGAGGGAGGAAGCCGTCGGGCGCCGCCGGGGGGGCGTTCGCGCCGCGGTACGTCAACCGTGCTGCCGACGGTTCCGGCCTTCCATTATGGAAAGTGCGCCCCTTAAAATCCATGCACCGTGCGGGGCCGGAGGGGCGGCGGCGAAACACGTGGCGTGTCATCAATGCGAAGGTCGCCCATGCCCAACGAGCCCATGCCCAACGAGCCCGCGCCCAACGAGCCCGCGCCCAGCGAGCCCGCGCCCAGCGAGCCCGCGCCCGGCGAGCCCGCGCCCAGCGAGCCGACGCCCAGCGAGCCGACGGCCCGCGAAGAGCCGCGGATGCGGCTGGGCCCCTTCGTGCTCCGTGCGTCCGAGGCGCGTCGGGAGGGGCAGCCGCCAATCGACCAGTGGCAGGGGCCGCTGCAATTCGCCCTGTGGTGCCAACGGGCGAGCCCGTGGTGGATTGGCGACCTGATCAACGCCGGCGAAGACCTGTTCGGCGAGGCGTTCGGGCAGGTCTGCGGCGAAACGCTGTCGATCGACATGGTCGACCGCTACGCGGCGGTCGCGCGCCGCGTCCCCCCGCAGAATCGTCGCCCCGCGCTCTCCTGGTCGGCCCACGCGGCGGTGGCCAGCTTGCCATGGGACGAGCAGCGGCGGGTGCTGGCCGAGGCGGAACTCAACGGCTGGGGCAGCGAGGAAGTCCGCAAAGCCGTCAGCCGCCGCAGCCGGCGCAGCTGAAACGGGCCGCCAGCGCGGCGGCCTCACGGCTCGGCAGGGGCGTACGGCATGAGGATCGGGCCGACCGGCAGGTCGCCGACGCCCGGCATGCCTCCCGCGGCGATCGCTGCTCCCAAATCGTTGTCGCGGCGGAAATCGGCGTCGCTCGGTCGGTCGCCGCGGTAGACGCGGGCCAGCTTGCGGCAGAGGGCCGCCGCCGCCTGCTGGAGCACCGGATCGGTCTGCCGCGCGCCGTACAGGCTGACGACCAGCAGCACGATCAGGCTCTGGCAGCGGGACGATAATTCCGCCATCCTCCCCTGGCGGTCGGCCAGGGCGAGTTGGAATTTGCTCATCGTCTGCGAGATCTCCAGCGCCAGACGCGGCAATTCCTCGCACGCCAGCGCCGCGTGGGGCCGCAGTTCGGCGGGCATGGCGGGGAGTCGGGCCGCGGCGACGGGCGCCAGTCGTCGCGCGACGCGCCAGCGGACGTAGGGGAGCGCCGCCGACCGCAGCGCCCAGGCGTGGCCCGGACGGAGCAGGTTGGGGCGACCGATTCCGGCGGCGGCGGCGGCTCTGCCGAGCGGTTCGAAGTACTGCTTGCCGTGGTCTTTGACCAGCGCCTTGAAGAAGCCCAGCGACAGCATCTCTCCCTCGCCCTCGTAGATGCAGGGGGCGAGGTAGTCGTGCAGATGGTCGCCCGCCAGGTGCCCGCGCAGGAACGACCGGCCGCCGTGGGTCTTCAGCAGCAGTTCGACGGCGGCATGCTTCTGTGCTTCGCTGGCGAAGATCTTGGCGACGACGCACTCCATCTCTCCGCGGTGGCCGGCGTCGATCAGGCCGGAGCACCATGCAGCCAGCGCGTCGCAGCCGACGATCAGACCGGCCAATTCCGCGAGTCGCCGCCGCACCAGCTCGCGGCGGGCGAGCGGTTGTCCGTACGTGACGCGATAGCCGGCCCACGGCAGCAGGCTGGCGAGCATGATCCGCAGCGATCCGGCCGCGTTGGCGCACAGTGCGACGCGGCCGCGGTTCAGCCCGTGGTAGGCGATCGTCAGCCCGTCGCCGGCGGGCGGCGTCAGCAAATTGTCGACCGGGACGGGAAAGTCGCGAAACACCAGTCCGTGGTTCACCGTGTGCTTCAAGGCCCAAAGCTCGTACCGCCGCAGCTGGAAGTGCGCGTCTTCCTGCTCGGGCAGCTCCACGATCAACGCCGCCGGCCGCTCGTCGACCAGGCACACCAGGGCGATCGTCCGGCCAGGCAGTGCGTTGGTGATGAACAGCTTTTCGCCGGTCACGAGAAAGCGGTCGCCGTCGCGGCGCGCGCGGGTCCGCAGCGCCGTGAGATCGGTGCCGGCCCCCGGTTCGGTCAACGCGAAGGCCCCCAGCCGCGCGCCGCTGGCCAGATCGGGCAGCAGCCGTTCTTTCTGCGCCGGCGTGCCGAAAGCCTGCAGCGGATGGACCGCTCCAATGCAGCCGTGCACCGATGCGAGACCCGCGACGGTCGGATCGATCGCGGCCATGCGGGACAGCCAGGGCGCGAAGGCGGCGAAGCAGCTTCCCGTGCCGCCGTAGGCGCTCTCGACCAGCAGCCCCCAGTACCCCGCCGCGCCGAGTTCCGCGAGCACGGCCGGCGCAATCCGCCCATCCGCGTCGTGCAGGCTGCCGCCGTCGCGATGACGACGCACCACAGCCAGGCTGGCCTCCATCGCGCGGGCCGCGGCGTCCGTCGGAGCCGTCTCTCGGCTCGCGAAGAGCTCCACGGGCGGAGTCCGCTCCCAGACGGCCCGATGCACGGGACCGTGCGCCGTCGGCAGCTGCGAGGCGCCGCAGCCTGCGACCTGGTCGGCGGCGGCATCGAGCGCGCCGGTCCGCCGCGTCTGCTCGCGGCTCTCGCCCCCCCCGCCGCGCGTTGGCGCGCCGAACGACGGAGCGGCGGTCGGCCGCGGCGATTCGCCGGAGGGGGGCCGTGCGGGAGCGGACATGCGGCGTTCCAGTGCGTGAGCGCCCCAGGGCCCGCGCCCGCGGGCGAAGGGGCCATGCTCTCCATTATGGCAAGCGATTCGCTCGCCGCGAGGGCCCCCGCCGCCGAGCCGACGCCGCGGACTGCGCGGCGCCGCGCCGCGGCCCCCGAGCGGGAGCGGAGGCCCGCATTTACGCCGGACCCGGCCGGCGGGTATTCTGCGGCTGCCTGCCGCGTCGAGCAGCGATCGGCCGCGCACCGCGCGCGTCGACCTGCGGCCCTTGCACCCCTTGCTTCGAGAACCTCTCCATGCCCGATCCGCGTCTCCGCCGTCTGGCCGATTTGCTGCTCGACCACAGTTGCGAAATCCAGCCCGGCGAACGGGTGCTGATCGAGGCCTTCGACTTGCCGGAACCGCATCTGGCGTGCTTGCTCATCGAAGGGGCCGCGGCCCGCGGCGCCGTTCCCCTGGCGTCGCTCAAGCAGAATGCGGTGCTCCGCTCGCTCTACCGGACGGCCACTGCCGAAAGCATTCAGGCCGCCGCGAGCTTCGAGAAAGCCCGCATGGAATCGGTCCAAGCGTACATCGGCATTCGCGGAGCGGCCAACAGCAGCCAGTTCGCCGACGTCCCCCACGAGCGGATGGACCTTTACCAGAAGCATTGGTGGGAGCCAGTGCATACCTCCGTGCGCGTCGGCAAGACCAAGTGGGTGGTCCTCCGCTACCCCACCGACGCCTTCGCGCAGGCCGCCAACATGAGCACCGCGGCCTTCGAGGATTTCTTTTTCCAGGTGTGCACGGCCGACTACGCGGCAATGGGCGAGGCGCAGCGTCCCCTCGTGGACCGCATGCAGGCCGCCGATCGCGTGCGAATCGCCGGTCCCGGCGTCGATCTTCGATTCTCGATTCGCGGCATCCCCGCCATCCCCTGCAACGGCCGCCGCAACATCCCCGACGGTGAAGTCTTCACCGCCCCCGTCCGCGACAGCATCGACGGCGTCATCCGCTTCAACACGCCCTCCCGTTATCAAGGAACGGTCTTCCGAGACGTCGAATTCGAGTTCCGACACGGCAAAATCGTCCGCGCCGCCTCCAGCGATACGCCGCGACTGAACGCGATTCTCGATAGCGACGAGGGAGCCCGCTACTGCGGCGAGTGGTCGCTGGGCACCAACAACGCCGTGCTCCACCCCATGCTCGATACGCTGTTCGACGAAAAAATCGGCGGCAGTTTCCACCTCACCCCCGGGCAGGCTTACGAGGTTGCTGACAACGGCAATCGCAGCCGCATCCATTGGGATCTCGTGCTCATCCAGCGGCCCGAATACGGCGGCGGCGAAATCTATTTCGACGACGAGTTGATCCGTCGCGACGGAAAATTCGTCCCCGAGGATCTCCAGGGGTTGAACGCCTGATCGTCGCTCTCCGGCCGTCGGCCGCTGCAAATGCACGTCTCGCCCCCCACCAGTCTCGCCCCCGGCCGCGCCTCGCCCCCGGCCAGGGCTCGGCGCAGGCCGCGGAACTCGGCGGTCGATCCGGCGCGCTTCCGGGCGTTCCGGCCGGGGGCTCCGCCCGCCGCGGCGGCACGCCCCCCTTTCGACCGACCCGTTTGGCGCCGCGCCGCCGGACGGTCGCCGTGGAAAACGCCCCGCCGCGCCGGACAAAGCCTCCCGGTCCGGTCGACGCAGGGCGACTCGTCGGCCGGAGGGCCCGCGCCGGACGCCCCGAAGTCGTTGCGTTTTTCACCGGGCTGCTAGCCGCAACGCCACGTTTCTGGTATCCTCCCCCCATCGTTTCTGCACGCGTCGGTCCACGAGAGCGGTAGGCCATGATCCAAGCGATCCCCGGGGTGGTTCCGGACACGGAACGCGAAGCGACGGTCATGACCGTGTGGCCGTCGGTCGCGGCCACCCCGTTCGGCCGCTGGTGGGGGCGCCGGTTCGAGAACGAGGTCGGGATCACGCTGCTGGGCATTCCGATCACCGCGGGGCGGCTGATGGCGCTGGCCTCGATTCCGTTCATTCTGCCCGTCTACTTCCACATGCTGGTGCCGCGGTTGCCCGGGGTGGTCTTCGGGTGGCCCAACCCGTCGTGCCGTCGCTACCGCCTGACCAACCGCCGCGTCGTCGTCGAGCAACCGTTCGGCGGAGGCGAGCAGCAGAGCGTGGCCCTGGATCGTTTCGACACGGTGTCGGTCGAGGTGCAACCGGGACAGGGCTGGTATCCGGCCGGCGATTTGGTCTTTCGTCGCGGAGCCGTCGAGACGTTGCGGCTGCTGGGCGTGCCGCACCCCGAAGCGTTCCGCCGCACGTGCCTCAAGGCCCATCAGGCCTTTGTCGGGGTCCAGCAAGCGCGGCGCGCCGGCGCTGCCGTCTGAGAGGCCGTCGCCGCGGCTTCGAGCGTGCCTGCGGCGGGCCGACGCCTCGCGCCGTCCGCGCGACGCGTCGCGCGGTCCGCGCCTCGCTTGCTCGCGAACGAGGCGAACCGTCGTCCCCAAGCCCTCCGGGGCGTGTGCCCCCGTGATCGGGAGAGGCCGACCCCGCAGAAGCACCGATCCGCGTTGCGCGGCTGCGGGAACGTCCCCTCCGGAGGGGGATTACGCGTCGCAGCCCGCCCGCCGCTTCCGAGGGCTCGCGGCGGCAAAGAACTGCCCCTGAGCATCGCCCCGCCGTTCACGGCGCGGTCGTCGTCGGCGAAGTTGGCGAGAGCGCGATCGGCGAACGCCTGTTGGGGCTCTGTCGCGACGGCCCTCCGGGGCGACTCGCCGCCCCGCCCCTCGTCTTTTCCCAGGCCCCACCGGGCAGGGACGACGGGCTGCCGCGCCGCACCGACTTGGTGCTGCGGGCGGTGGGTTTCGCGGCGGGGGCCGACGGCTCGGGGGACTCGCCGGAAGGGTCGGGGGTTGCTCCGCGGGCGGCCTCTTGAAGCGCCGCCTCTGCCGGCCGCGGCCTGGGGCACGACGAGGGTTCTGGGAAGGGGTTCGGAGACGTACTTCGAGGGTCGAAAAGCGGGTCGTTGTGCGCCGATTAGGTAAATTGGCGTTTTTGGCGAGATCTCTATTTTTATCCCTATTCTGAGAACTCCCGGGCGTTGGGTTGGTTTTTCGCGTCGAGCCGCCGATAGCACGGCTATCGGCGGTAGCACTTCTAGGTGGTTGGCTGCCGCGTCCCTCGACGCGCGGGTGGCACATGGACGGCAAGGCTGTTTCGGGGATGACGTGCGGCTGGCTGGCGGCGTTGTTTCTCGGCGGGCCCGTCGAGGGGTTCTGCCAGACGTCGTCGTCGCCTCCGTGGGCGTCGGCGGCGGTCGTTCACGACGTCCCGTTGCGGGAGGGCGTGTTTCGCCATTCGCGGTATCCCGCGGCGTGGCGGGCTGCGCAGCAGAGCGGACGACTGATTCTGGTGTACGTCACGTCGACCCGCTGTCCCCATTGCGTGCGGATGGTCGAGAAGACGTACCGTGACGAGGCGGTGAGGGCGTCGGTGGCGGAGTCGTTCGAGGCGGTCTACGTCGACCGTGCGACGCAACCGGAACTTGTGGCGAAGCTGGGGGTGCAGATTTTTCCGACGACGGTCATCGTCAGTCCGAGCAACCAGGTTTTGGACGTCATGACCGGCTACGTCGACGCGGCGACGTTCCACCAGCGGTTGCAGGCCAAATTGGCGGCGAATTCCGCGACGGTCACGCGGTAGGGCGGCGTCGGGCCGCGCGGCGGGCGCCGCGTTCGCGAGCGTTCCGCCTGCGGCGCGGGATTCTGGCGCAGCGCGTCGGGCTTTCCCGGGCGGAGCGGCCCGATTGCGTCGGGCGTCGGCGTACGTCGTCGGCGTCAGGCGGGGTGCAATCCGACGCGTTCGCGGGCGAGGTCGGCCGCTCGTTTGAGGTCGAGCTTGCCGGTGCCCAGGTGGGGAATGTCCTCGACCTCGAAGAACGAGTCGGGCGAGGGGATGAACAGGTTGGGGAATCCGAGTTCCTGCAGGTGGGTGCAGATTGCGTCGGGCTCGATCTCGAGGGCCTTGTGAAGGACGACGAGGCGTTCGCCTTTGCGCTCGTCGGGAACGCTCGTCACGACGACTTTGAGTTCGTCCTGTTCGGAGCCTTGGATAAAATCGGCGATCGCCTGCTCGACTTGGAGGTGGGGGACCATCTCTCCGCCGATTTTCGAGAAGCGGCTCAGACGGCCGGTGATCTCGATGAAGCCGTGCTTGTCGATCCGCGCCATGTCCCCCGTCACGTACCAGCCGTCGCGCATCACTTCGGCCGTTTTGTCGGGTTGATTCAGGTAACCCTTCATCACGTTGGGGCCTTTGACCAGCAGCATGCCGGGTTGGTCCAGGGAAAGTTCGGCGAAGGACTCGGGATCGACGACCTTGACGGCGACGCCCGGGACCGCGCGTCCGACGGTGCCTTCCTTGAGGTCGACCTCCCGCAATTGCGACCGGCTGGGAGGCACGTTGACGGAGACGAGCGGAGAAAGCTCGGTCGTGCCGTAGCCCTCGACGGGGCGGACGCCAAATTTCTTCTCGAACGCGTCGCAGAGGGCGACGGACAGCTTCTCGGCGCCGGCCACGGTCAGTTCGAGCGCGGCAAAATCCTCGGGTTCGCACCGCCGCAAGTACGTTCGCAGGAAGGTGGGCGTGGCGAGCAGCACCGTGGTTTCGCGTTCGCGGGCAAGCTTGCCGACTTGCTTGGCGTCCAGGGGCGAGACGTGGTAGGCCGCGCGGACGTCGAGCGCGAGCACCGTCCACAGAGTCACGGTGTAGCCGAGCGAGTGGAAGAAGGGAACGACGCCGAGGATGGCGTCTTCGCGACGGAGGTGAATTGTCTGGTCGATGGCCTCGACGTTGGAGCCGACGTTGTGGTGCGTCAGCACCACGCCCTTCGGATCGCCGGTGGAGCCCGACGTGAAGATCACCGTCAACTCGTCGTCGCCGTCCATGCGGTGCAGGCCCAGCAGGCGATCGAGCAGAGCTGCCGGAGCCGCGTACGCGCCCAGGGCTCCCGCCATTTTGTCGGCGGCGGTCACGCGGTCCTTGAGGTCCTCCAGCAGGATCAACTCGGCGTCCAGCTTCAGATCGAGCTTTTCCAGCACCCGCCGGCTGGTGAGCACGCGGCGGATGCCCGCCCGCGCGATGCATTTGTTCATGACCTCCGACGTCAGCGTGTAATTGAGATTGCACGCGACGCGGCCTGCCAGGGTGACCGCGTTATTGACCAACACGGCGCCGCACGACGGCGGCAACAGGATTCCGACGTACTTCTCGTCGGCCGCGAAGACCTCGCGGCGGAGCATCCGGCGCAGCAACAGGCTCCGCATCAGCAATTGGCCGCCGGTGAGCGACTGCCCGGTGGAGTCGGCGATCTTCCACCGGAAGAGGGCCTTGCGGCACTTGCGGATCATCAATCGGGGAAGAACCATGGCACGCTGCTTTCGACCTGTCACGGCATCCGCTCCCAGGGCTTGCACCGCGTCGCGAATCTCAAAGACGCTCGCGGGACTCTCCAGTCGCCGCCCGAACCAGATCGATACGCGCCGCGTCCCTTCGCTCGGCCATTTCCAGAAGAATTTCCCCCCGCGGAAGCTAAAGATACTGCCCCACAGCTCGTCGAGGTAGACCGGAACGACGGCGGCGCCGGTCCCCTTGAGGATTTCCAGGATGCTGGATCGGAACGGCTGCAATTGGCCGCTCCGCGTCACGCTTCCCTCGGCGAACATGCACACCAGCTCGCCGTCCCGCAGCGCCTGCCGGGCCGTCTCGATCGCCTGCCGCGCCTGGGCGGGGCTGGACGGAATCGGGATCGCCCCCATGATCCGCGCGAGGCCGCGCGACCACCAACGGCGGACCAGCGCGCCGGAGACGATGAGCCGCACGGGTCGGGGCGAGACGGCGACCAGCAGCAGACCGTCGATCCACGAGACATGGTTCGGCGCGAGCAGGGCGGGGCCCTCTTCCGGCAGGTTCTCCTGCTGGTAGATCCGCATCCGATAGAACGTGTGCGAGGCCAGCCAGGCCAGGAACCGCAACGTGGCTTGCGGGATCAGCAGCACGATGTAGCACAACACGGGCAGCGTCAGCAGCCCGCACAGCAAAAAAATTTGTCGGGCCGTGAGCAGCGGCAAGCCGGTCGTGGTTTCGTACAGCCGGCGGATCAGTCGCTGGCGGTTCGGGTAGGCGCGGAGATAGGACTGCAGCGAGGGCCGCGGAGTCCGGCCGCCGCGCGCCTTGGCGGTCGCCAGTTCCTCCCCCATCTGCTGCCAGAGTTGCGCAGCCAGCTTCAGGTCGGCGGCGGCTTCGGCGTCGATCGCGGATTCCGCCAGCGCCCGGGCCGCATCCAAGTCGCCGTCCGCCGAGAGGATCGCCTGCCGAATGACGTCGGCAATCGCCTGGTCTCCCGCCCCGGCGTTCCTCGAAGCACCCGCCGGCGACGACTCGGCGGTCCCGGCGCCCTGCCCCCGGTCGGCATGCTGCTGGGCGACTCGAGGCCACAGGTCGGCCAGTTCCTGGCGGCGGGCGGCCCGGTCCTCTTCGATGCCCGCAGTCACATGCTCCAGCGATCCCTTCGCCAGCGGCAGCCGCAGCGCGCCGAACAGCAGCGAAACCACCAGCATCCCGCCGAAGGTCAGAAAATTGCTGGCCGCGAGAATCGAACCGCGATGCTCGCGGGGGCTCCACTTCTGCATGTAGGCGGCGAGCGGGACGTCGAACAGGCCGGCGGAGCAACCCAGCAGGAACAGCAGCGCCGCGGCGGCGATGTAGCTGATCGTCCACTCGCCGCTGGGCTTGAAGAGCTCGCCTTCCACGGTGAACAGCAGCATCGACATCAGGCAGAGGCCGCCCGCGCCCAGCGGCAGAATGCCCAATTCCACCCGTCCGGCCGACCAGACGCCCGCCAGCACGCTGCCGAAACCGACGCCCGCCACCAGCGCCACCAGCAGCGGCGCCACCTGCGCCTGTTTGGTGGCCTCGCCCTCGAAAGCGAACTGGTCGATGTTCAGCTGCGCCAGGGCGCCTAGCGACCAGAAGAACATGATGCCCAACGCCACGCGCAGCATCGCCCGGCTCTCGCCCAGCGTGCACAGGTCGCGCCAGGTCTGCCCCGCCGCATCCCAAGGAAACTTGCGGCTGGGATCCGCGGCGGGCAGCGGAACGATCATCAGGCTCGTGAAGTATCCGGCGATCGCCACGGCGAACAGCACCGCCGACGCCACCGCCCACCGCTCCTGCACCTGCACCGCGACGAGGTCGGCCAAGGTCATCCCGACCCCGCTGCCGACCGTCGTCGCGATCACCGTCGTGAGGCCGATGATGCCGTTGGCCGCCGAGATCCGCGAATCGTCGAGCATCTCCGGGATGCTGCCGAGCTTGGCAGGTCCGAACAACGCGCTCTGGCCTCCCATGATGGCGACCACGGCCAGCATCAGCCACACCTGCTGGAGCAGGATCGCGACCGTGGCCAACGCCATGATGGCGATCTCGGCCGCTTTGCAGGCCACGATCACGTCGCGTTTGCCGAACCGATCCGCGAGATAGCCGGCGGGAGCAGCCAGCACCATGTAGGGCACGACGAACGCCGCCGTGCCGATCGCCAATATCCAGCTGACTTGGCTCTCCTCGACCAGGTTTTTGCCCAGGCCGATGACGACCCACCGCAGAATGTTGTCGTTGGCGGCGCCAAGCAGTTGCGTCAGCGCAAGTCCCAGAAAGCTTCTCGACAGCAGCGATTTTTCCCGATCGACCTCGATCAGTTGACGGCTTCCCGCTGCTGAGGAGCCTGAGGTCCCTGAAGTCATGGAACGCCGCGCGATGCCCGGAAAGGGGGAGCCGATGGATGCGCACGACGCCCCTTGAGGCCGCCGACCGCGCCCTGCCGCGCGGGGAGGGGGGGCCGCAGGCCGCCGTGCAGGCGCCGCAGGGCGTCGAACAATCGGTCGAAAGAAGTCCTGGTCGCCGACAGTATACCGCAAAGGCTGGCAAGCGCGAGGGAATCGCGGACGGCTTCGTCCGAAAATCCGCAGCCTCCCCAGATTTTCACGCCCCTCCTGCGCTGCCGACCGATGGCCGCCCCCTCCTGCACCTCGCATCCCGGCGGATCGGCCTTCGCGCACACGCTCGGCTCGAGAAAGCAACCGCCATGCGGACGTCGTGTGCGATGCGGCCTGCCAGACGGGCTCGACCACGATGGGCTTGCCCTGGAAGGTGGGGTCGCCGACAATCCCGCCCCCCGGTCGGCCGCTGGCGACGTCGGCCGACCGAGGTTTCGCGGGACGGACCGCGGATCGCCCGAAGCGCGACCAACCGCCCGCTGCCCTCTCCCGAAAGCGACGGCGATGCACGGCAAACGGACTTCGGACACGCGCCCTGGAATCGGCAATCGCCTCTTCGCCGGCGCCGTCTTCGGCCTGGCAGCGACGCTCGTCGCGTCGGCCGCGTGGCGCGGCACGGCCTCCTGGCGCGGGGCATGGCTCGTGCAGCAGCTGGCCCGGCAGACGCGCGACCAAAGGCTGCCTCCCACGCCCGGACAATTCGTGGCACTGGCAAAGCTGGATCCGGCCGCAATCGGCCAACTCGTCGCGTCGGCCATCGACGCCGAGCTGCTCGCGGCCCGCGCCGCACGCGCGGCGCTGCAGGAAATCTTCGAGGTCGTGGCGGCCGAGCTGCGGGCCGACTCCGCGAAGCGACGCGGCGCCGCCGTCGGCCAACTGGCCGCCGCGGCAGCCGGTTTTGCCGCACAGGCGCCGCGGCTGTCGGAGGGCGACCGCGTCTGGGGCCGCCGCTGCGGACAGCAGTTGGCCGAATTGGTCGGCGAGGCCCCGCCCGCCGACGCCGCCGCCATCCTGGCCGATGTCGAGACCGTCCTGCGGGCGACCAGCGACCCCTCGGCGGGAGGAGGTGCGGCGGTCATCGATCGCACGCTGCGGATGGTGGCAGCGCCCCGCGTCGCCTCGTTCGGCGGCGCCGGTCGTCCGTCGCTGGCAGCGATCGGCGCCGGCCCGATGGCCGCCGACATCGCGATCGCCGACCCCGAAAGGGTCGCCCTCGCCGCCGAGCGCGAGGAGCCGGGCGAAGCTTTCGAGGCGGCTGCCGACGCCGACGCGGGGCCTTCGGACGACGAGGCTCTGCCGGACCAACTCGGCGAGGGCCCGCCGCTTCCGCAGCGGCTGCTACCGCGGGAGCAAGAGCCCGAGGCGGAGACGGCGCCGCGGCAAAGCCTCGACCGCGTCTCGGAGGCGCCGGAAGCGCGTCCCTTGGCGCCTCGGGCCGCCGTCGACGGGGGAAGCGGACCTGTCTCCGAGCCCCAGGCGAAGCTGCCGGGCGCCGCCGGGCCGCTCGGCAGCATGCCGGCCGCGGAGGCTCCGCCGACGGAGTTGCAGTTGCTCGTCGTTCCTTCGCCCGACCGTTTGCGGCAGTTGCGGAATCGCTACCGCCAACTGGCGACGTCCGATCTGAACGCCGCCTTGTCGACTGCGGATCGTTTCGAGGCGACTTTGATTCGCGAAGCGCTGCGTGCCCGCAGGGACGGAGCGGGCGCCGCCGCCCCGCCCGTCGCCGCAGCGACTCGGCAGGACGAGGGGCTCGATCGTTTGGACCCGTTGCCGACGGCTGCCGGACGCGAGCAGTTGCGAACGCTGACCGATTCGGCCGACGCCCAGGTGCGGTATCGGGCCTTGGCGTTGCTTGCGGCCAGCGGAGATCCGCAGTTGGCCGACGTCGCGAGCCGCCGCCTGCAGCAGGACCGTGATCCCCGGGTCATCGAACTGGCGACGCGGATCTTGAACGCCGAGCAGCGGTAGGCGAGCTGCCCCGCCTGCCGCGCCGCCGCGCCGGCTGACGACCGCTCGGGGGGGAACGCCCGCCGCGGCGACGGGCAGCGCGGCGGCGGGCGCTGCGGCCGACGCGCGGCCGAACCGTTCGCCCGACGCGTCGGGCGGCCGGTTGCCGTTCTGCCGGCAGCGCGTCGTCGGGCGGCGGGTCGTCGGGCAGCGTGCGGTCGATCCGCCGCACTCCGCGGAAGCGTCCGCCAAGCCGCCGACCGCTCGGGCGTGCGCTCCATGGGGGCGTGACGACCAGGGGGCGGCACGCCGAGGCGCCGAGGCGGCGCGGAGAGCGCGTAGGCGGCGAAGGCCGGCGTTTGTGGCGCGAGGCGCGTGCCCGACGCGGCAGAAGGTCGGAAAAAGCCCGCCGTGTCGTTCCACGGCGATCAGCGGCGCAGCGGCTGTTCCAGGGGCGTGACGCGGCCCGCGGTGACGTGGGTTTGGCGAAACTCCGGAATGAACCCGCGAGCTCCATGGACGCCAATCCGCTGGCCCAGAAACCGCTCCAGGTCGAGTTCCGCCGCGGGACTCAGGAAGGACACCACGGCCCCGCGATCGTCCACGAGAGCGTATCGCGGAGCGCCTTTGCGCCGCGAGAACACGGGCTTGAGCGTGCCGACCGCGTCGTAACGCGCCTCGGTGGCCGGCGGCGTGGCAGGGGGCGCCGACGCCGTACCTCGCAGCGACTCGGCGAGATCGGCCCGCGCCCGCGCGAGGACGTTGAGGGTTTCGCCGGTCGGTTCGCCCCGCGACGGCTCCCCCCGCGGGGCCCCTTCGGCCGCGTTGGCGGGAGCGGAGAAGGGGTCCGCCGTGCCGGGAGTCGGCGTCGCGGTCATGGCGACGGCCGCTGGCGGAGGCATCCACCCCATGCCGGCCGGCGCGTACTGGACCGGCGGAAGTTCGCCGCCCCCGTACCGCCGCTGGACGTGTTCGAAAATGGCGATTCTTTCCAAGAGATCGCGGAGGCCGGCCCTGAGTTCGGGCGACTCGGCCCGTGCCAGCACGGCGGCCGTTTCCTGCCGCAACACGTCCAGGCGCCACTCGCGAGGAGCGCCGACGACGATCTTCGACAGTTCCAATTGCAGCTCGGCAAGCCGCGGATCGCCGCTGCCGTGTTCGCCGTCGGCGCCGCGAAAGCGCACTCGGGGCGCCGCTTCCGCGGCGGGAAGCGGCGGCGGGGCCGCGGCGTCGGTCGCCGCGACGGGGCGTCGGGCCAGATCGCCGCCGGGAGCGAGCGTCGGCGGAGCCGCGAGCGGCGAAGGGACCCCCGCCGATGCGGTCAGGGGGTTCCCGGCCGGCACGGCCGGTTGCGGCCCCGGGCCGCTCATGACGGGCGGAGCCAGCGGTTGTTGGTACTGCAGCTGCTGGATCAAGCCCCACTGCGCCGCGGCAGGCGAACCTTGCACCAGATGCAAGGCTTCCAGCAGGTTCGTGGCCGACGTCGGGACGACCGCGGCGTGGGGCGCCGCCGTCTCGGGCAGCAGCGACGACCGGTTCGCCGTCGAGGACGAGCCGGCAAAGCTGCGTTGGGGGGCTTGAGCGCGCCACCCCCCCGCTCCGCCGGAGGCGGGCGGGCTCGCGCCGCCGGTCTCGGTCGGCGGCGTGCGCGTCAGCGCGCGGGCTCCGATCCAGCGAAACTCGCCGGCTGGCGGAGCAACGCGGGTCCAGGCCTCGGCGGGGTTCGCGGCGAGCAGTTCGACCCGTTCGCCCTTCTGCAGCAGCACCTGGACGGCGGACTGCGGTTCGTGCTGAGGGCTGCCGACCCGGGCCGGGACCTCGTTGCCGATCACCTCGGCCGTCCGGGCATCGAGCATCCGCAGGGCTTGGGCAGGGACCAGACTGTAGCTGCCGGCCGGAGGGCGAATCGCACAGGAGCCCTCCGCGTCGTGCCGATAGACTTCGACGGCAAACCCCGCAGGCAGGCGGCCGGTGACGTAGTCGTCGGCACGGGGGCCGCTGCGGACGTCGGCCTGGGGAGACTGGACGTAAGCCACGTAGGGGAAGGTCTCTTGCGCCTGGGCGGCGGGACGGCTGCCGACCAATCCGGCGAGAAGTCCGCACAGCGCGGCGGCGCCGCGGACCGCGGAAAGGGGCGCGAGCGAAAGGGGCGCCTGCATGGGTCGAACCTCAAAGAGGTAGGGTTAACCGAGGGACGCGGCACGGCGGCAGACGCACGGACGTGGAATCCGCGCGCCGTTGCCAGGCCGCAGGCGTCGGCGGGAGCGGCGGCTTATAGGAAAAGACCGCGCAGGCGGCAAGATGCGTTCTGCGCGGCGAGCGCGGCCGAGCGAGCCGGCCGCGGCCGGGCGACCGCGGTCCGACGGGGCGTCGTCCGACGTCGGCCGGGGCCGTCGCCGCCGTACGGCCCGGAGCGTAAGATGGATGCTTGCATGCGAGCAGGGGACGCTTGGCGGCGGGGACTTCCCGAAACGCGGCCGGCGGACGAGGCGGCCGGAGCGCGGCTCGGCGGCGATGAAGCGTCGCGTGCCGGGCGTGCGTCGCGTGCGGGGCGTTCGGGCCTGCGGGTCTGCGGGGCGGGGCGATGAACATCGAGCGGTTGGGACCCTATCTTCTCGGCAAGCGCCTCGGGCGGGGCGGCATGGGGACGGTGTTCGAGGCAGTCCACGACAGCACGGGCGAGCGCGCCGCGGTCAAAGTGCTGAATCCGCAATTGGCGTTGGTGGAGGGCTTTCGCGAGCGGTTCGAGTCGGAAATTGATTCGCTCAAGCGTTTGCAGCACGAGGGCATCGTCCGGCTCTACGGGTTCGGCGAGGATCAGGGCCTGTTGTTCTACTCGATGGAGCTGGTCGACGGGGCCAGCCTCGACGAGGAGTTGGGCGCCCAGCGACGTTTTCACTGGCGTGAAACGCTGTCGATCGCCATCCAAGTCTGCAAGGCGCTCAAGCATGCTCACGACCACGGCGTCGTCCATCGCGACATCAAGCCCGCCAATTTGCTGCTGACCGCGGAGGAACGCGTCAAGATCGCCGATTTCGGGATCGCGCGCCTGTTCGGGGCGAGCCAGTTGACTTCAGTCGGCGGCGTGCTCGGAACCGCCGACTACATGTCGCCCGAGCAGGCCGAGGGGAAGGCGATCACGGAACGCACCGACCAGTACAGCCTCGGCTGCGTCATGTACGCTTTGCTGGCTGGCCGTCCTCCGTTCCGCGCCAAATCGATTCCCGAGATGCTGCAACTGCAGCGGTACGCCGAGCCCGAACCGGTCCGGCGCTACGCCGCCGACGTCCCGGTGCAACTGGAACAGCTGATCCAGCAATTGTTGTCCAAGGATCCGCAAGCGCGGTTTCCCAACGTGCTGGTGCTCGCCCGGCACATGGAGGCCATGTCCAAGGCCCTGTCGCGTCCTGTGCCGAGGGAAGATCCGGACGACGATCCGTCCTTGGCGTGGGAGCGCGGCCAGTCCGAAGCCACGGGGTCCGCCTACCCGGACGCCACCGTGGGGCATGCGTCGCCGTCGGCGCTGCGCGCCGAGACGAGCGACAGCGACGTCCACAATGCGCCGACGCTGGCCGAACCGGTCGGCGCCGCGGGCTCGCGATCGGCCCCCGGCGGGAGCCTAACGCGGCACCAGCCGCCGGCGCCCGCGCGATTCACCACCGTCGACGAGGAACGCGCCCAGCGGCGGGCGGCGCAGCGGCCGACGCGGACGGCGTTCGTCGCCCAGCTGGCCGGGTTGATCGGCGGCGTCGCCCTGGTGGCGGCCCTTGGCTGGAGGTTGACGCGGCCTCCCTCCGCCGACCGGCTCTACGAGACGATCGCCGCCGCCGCCGAGGCGGACTCCGACGGCGAGGGACTGCGGTCCGCCAGCCGCGAACTCGACGAATTCGTGCGGCGTTTCCCGCAAGATCCGCGGATTCCCGAAATCGAGCGGTATCGCGAGCAGTTGCAGCTCGTTCGCCGCGAGCGGCAGCTGCGGCTGCGAACGCGGCTGTCGGGGGACGCTCTCCACCCGGCCGAGCGCCTTTACGGAGCCGCTCTGCGGCTGGCGGAAACCGATCCGGATCGAGCGGCCGCGCTGCTCGAAGCGCTGGCCGCTCTGTACGCCGACCAACCGCGAGGGGCGGCCGACGCGCCGTCCGCCGCGGGCGCATCCCCCTCGTGGCTGCTGCTGGCGCACCGCAAATTGGAGGAGCTCCGCGCCCAGGCGGCGGCAGCCGCCGCGACCCAGTTGCCCGAACTGCGCGAACGGCTCGCCGTTGCGGAGCGACTGCGGTCCGAACAGCCGGCCACAGCCCGGTCGATCGCTCGAGCCCTGGTCACGCTCTACGCCGACAAGCCGTGGGCGGCCGATGTAGTGCAAAAGGCCCAGGCGCTCGCCGCGAGCCTGCCGACGGAGACGCCCGATTGACGTCGGCCCGGCGCATCAGCCGCCGCTCGCCTTGCGGCTCCGGCTTTTTTTCTCCGTGAGGAGCGGCGGACGGGTTCATGGACCGCGCAGTCGTCAAGAGCCGTTCGGGTCCGCGCGGGCGACGACTTGGCAAACGGCCTGATTCGGTTACAACGGGGCGGATTCTGCGGAGCGAGCAGGGGGGGACCGGGGGCGGGAACTCCGGCCGCGCCGCCAGGCCGGCGGCCGTTCGCCTTCCTCAGGGCGGGCATCGAAACAGCGCACACGCAGCAGTGCAGGAGCGGACAGGTGGCTCATTCCATGGCGGCGGGTCCTTGTCGGGATCGTAGTTCCGCGGCCTTCGCCCGCGCGAAGCGGGCGATTCCCGGAGGCGTGAACAGCCCTGCCCGGGCCTTCGGCGCCGTGGGCGGCGACCCTCCGTTCATCGAACGCGGCCAGGGCGCGTACCTGTGGGACGTCGACGGAAACCGCTACATCGACTACATCGGGTCGTGGGGACCGATGATTCTGGGCCATCGTCCCCCCGCCGTGATGGCGGCGATCGAGGAGGCGCTTCGCCGCGGGACGAGCTTCGGCGCACCGACCGAGGCCGAGAGCGAACTGGCCGAGCGGATCATCGAGGCCGTCGACTCGATCGACCAGGTGCGGCTGGTCAACTCGGGGACCGAGGCCACGATGAGCGCCCTCCGCGTGGCCCGCGGCTTCACCGGCCGCGACCGCATCGTCAAGTTCGCCGGCAACTACCACGGTCACGTCGACGCCCTCCTGGTAGCCGCCGGCAGCTCGGCGGCGACCTTGGGAGTCCCCAGTTCGCCGGGCGTTCCTGCCGGAGCCGTCGCCGACACCCTGGTGCTGGCCTACAACGACTGCCAGGCGTTGGCCGACGCCTTCGCCGCCCAGGGGCGCGAGATTGCCGCGGTGATCCTCGAACCCGTGGTCGGCAACATGGGCGTCGTCAGGCCGTCCGCCGAGTTCGTCGACGCGCTCAACCGGATTCCACGCAGCCACGGGTCGTTGTTGATCTGCGACGAGGTCATGAGCGGCTTTCGCGTGGCGTTCGGCGGCGCGCAGCAGCTGTTCGGTCTCCAGCCCGACTTGACGACGCTGGGGAAAATCGTCGGCGGCGGTCTCCCGCTCGGCGCCTACGGCGGCCGTCGCGACGTGATGCAACGCGTGTTGCCGGCCGGCGACGTCTTCCAGGCAGGCACGCTCAGCGGCAATCCGCTCGCAACGGCGGCCGGCTCGGCCACCCTGCGGCTGCTCAAGGAACATCCCCCGTACCAGCGCCTGGAGCAACTCGGTGCGCGGCTCGAGGCGGGTTTGCGGCAAGCGGTCGGGCAATCCGGCGTCGAAGCTCGCATCGCCCGCGTGGGCAGCATGATGACCTTGTTCTTCACGTCGCACGAGGTGGCCGACTGGTCGGGGGCCGCCGCCTGCCGCACCGATCGTTTCGCCGCCTACTTCTGGGGCCTGCTCGACCGCGGCGTCTACATGCCCTGCAGCCAGTACGAGGCCCTGTTCCTGTCGGCCGTCCACTCCGACCAGGACATCGAGGACACGCTGGCGGCAGCCGTGCCGGCCCTCGCCGCGGCAACGCGTCTCGATTGACGTCGCCGCAGCGCGCAACCCGCCGCACGCGCCGCGACGCCGGCGGTCGCCGGTGCGGGGGGCGGCGGGCGGGTGGACGGTCGGCGCGGCCGTCCCTCGTCGCCGCGTTCCGCACCGCCTCCTACGTCGCCGGCCCGTCCCCCCGCGCCGCCGCCTTCTCTTCCGC
>Ga0169931_10004590_pt1 | contig 21423 bp, 13 predicted proteins | sample Kivu_15m_20L_FD_129675 | JGI IMG/M metagenome (GOLD analysis project Ga0169931, IMG submission 129675) | Freshwater microbial communities from Lake Kivu, Western Province, Rwanda to study Microbial Dark Matter (Phase II) - Kivu_15m_20L... | ecosystem: Environmental > Aquatic > Freshwater > Lake... | reverse complement strand
TGCAGGACGAAACCGATTGCCTGGCTCGATCACCGGAGCTTGGGCGAAATCCCCAACCAGCTCCGGAGCAATCCGCAAGATCATCGATGTCTCCCATTCGCAGGCGTGCCCCATCTCCCGCTGCTCGATCGCTGGCATCTGCTCCCACGGCTCGCTCCCAAGGGACCAGTACGTGGTAAAGAGCAAGAGCAAATCGCGTCGCTGGCGATGCTGCTGGCGGACCTCAAAAATCGCTTGCTTTCCCGGGATGTCGTTTCCCCCATGCCCATTGAGAAACAAGATCCGCGTGAAACCATGCGTGAGAAAATTCTCAACCAGCCCAGCGAGCAAATCCAGATACGTTCGAGGGGGACAGGAGAGTGTTCCTGGAAAATCGAGATGATGATCCGAATTCCCCAGCCATTGCAGGGGCGCAATCAAGACGTCGTTTGACATCCGCGCTTCGATCCGCCGTACAATCTCCCCCAGAAGCATGCTGTCGGTAAACAGCGGCAGATGATGACCGTGCTGCTCAAGTGCGGCAATCGGAATGACAACCGGAGTCGCTTTGGCCAGCCGTTCGATTTTCGGCCAAGTTTGTTCGTGCAGCAGCATAGCAACCTAAGCACTGTTTGAGGTTTTGCGCTGTTTCAGGAATCGACCCCGCGCCGATGGACAGCGGCAGCGATGCAGCGCACAGGATTCACGAAAGGGACCAGTATCGGTGGAAACAGAGTCGCGATCAACCTCCTGGGTCTGGACGGTCAGCTTCCTCCTGTTGCTGGCGACGATGATCAATTACATGGATCGTCAGACGCTCTCAAATCTCGCCCCACGCATCTCGAAACAGTGGGATTTGAGTAACGAAGAGTATGGCGATATTGAATTCATCTTCGGAGTCACCTTTGCCGTCGGTTCGTTGTTCTTTGGTTTCCTGGCCGACAAAGTCTCGGTTCGTTGGCTCTATCCGGCGGTGCTGGTCGCTTGGTCGGCCGTCGGCTTTGCGACAGGCCTGACACGCGGTTATTGGTCGATGTTTCTGTGCCGCGGTCTGCTCGGTTTCTTTGAGTCGGGTCACTGGCCCTGCGCTCTGGTCGTCACCCAAGGGATTCTCAGCCGCGGCCAGCGCGTGATGGGAAATAGTGTGCTGCAGAGCGGGGCATCGCTGGGAGCCATCTTCACACCACTGATCATTCGCCAACTGATCGGCGACTCGACCACCGCGGATGTCTGGCGGATGCCCTTTTTTGTGATCGGCAGCGTCGGCCTCGCGTGGGCCTTCCTCTGGTTGCTGGTCGTCAAACCGCGCGACCTTCGCCGACCGCACGACCGCCCCACAGCACAGTCCCCAAACACGCTCGACCGGCACTCCCCTGCCCCCTCGCGGTTCTGGAATGTCTTTTTCGATCGGCGTTTTTGGGGGCTCATCGTGATGGTCATCTGCATCAACACCTCCTGGCAATTGATCCGCGCGTGGCTCCCGAAATTCCTCCAGGAAGGGCGCGGCTACAGCGAAGCCCAAGCGCTCTATTTCAACTCCATCTACTTCGTCTTTACCGATCTTGGGTGTATCGGTGCAGGACTCGCCGCGCTCGCGCTCGCCCGCCACGGCATGTCGATCCATCGCAGCCGTGTCGCGGTCTACCTCGTCGCTTCGCTGATGGCAGGGATGACCCTCGCCGCCGCCCTCACACCATCAGGTTGGCTGCTGCTGGCATTCCTCCTGGTCGTCGCCGCGGGAACGCTCGGTGTCTTCCCTTGCTACTATTCCTTCACCCAGGAACTGACCTCCTCGCATCTCGGTCGGCTGACAGGCATTTTTTCTTTCGTCGGCTGGCTCGTCTCGGCCCCCATTCAAAAGCTGTTCGGAGCCATCGTCGATGCTCGCGGCAGCTTCGATGAACCCTTTGCCCTCCTCGGCTGGTTGCCCTTCCTCGGCCTGCTCGGTTTCCTGCTGCTGTGGCCCGCGGAGAGAGGGCCCTCAGAAACACGGACCCCAAAGACAGAATCCCCCGAGTAAACGCCTCGCGCGAAGACGCCTGCCAATCCCCATCGCGCTCTTGGCGGCAATCGAGCCGGCAAAGCGCCGCTCCGAAAAGGGGTCTGACCCTCTCCGGCAGACCCTCTCCGGCAAAGTTGCCTCCAAAGGGTCAAGTTGCCTCCAAAGGGTCAGACCCCTTTTCGGCCCCCGACCCCTTTTCGGCCCCTTTTCGGAGAGGCATTAAGAAAAATAGACGCGCGCTGCGGTATCGCGAAGAATCCAATTTTTATCGGCGTCCGAAAGAACCCGTGGCGGCGCGCTGCGAATCAGCTCGATCGATGCTTTGTAAGTATGCGGAGCTTGCACTTGGAACGGTGCATCACTGGCCCACATCAGTCGCTCTGGACCAAAAGCATCCCGCATCCGCGCGATCATCTCCCATAAATCCTCGTAGGGAGGTTCCTTTTTGCCGAGTGCATAGAAGGCAGAGGTTTTCACGTGGACGCGGGGAAAACGCGCCAGTCGGCTGAGCGCTTCGAGATCCCCCCGATCGATCTCCCCACGCATCCCGATCCTTGCGAAATGATCGACGACCACCGTCGTCTCTGGAAACATCTGGCACAGCGTATCGACGGTCGGAATGTCGGCCGGATTGATCAACGGACAAATCGCCAGCCCCTCCCGCGCTGCGAGACTCCAGAGGCGCTGCATCGCACGATTCCGCGGCCACTCCCGCGTCTGCTCCGGACTCCCGTGGATGCGAAACCCACGAACCCCCTGGCTCGCCAGCGTCTTGAGATTCTGCTCGAGCTCCGGATCCGCGGGATCGATCACCGCAACCCCTGAAAAAACACCAGGGTGCGCCGCAATCACATCGGTCATGTACGAATTGTCAAAACCGTAGTAGCTCATTTGAATCAAAACGATCCGCTGCACACCCTCGGGCCTGCAATCGGCAAAGAGGTCCTCCGGCCGGTAGCGCTGGGGAACCATCTCTGCCACCGTAAAGCCCTGGGCCAGCGGGTACTTGTCCAGTTCCTCGGTCCACACGTGCACATGGGCATCGATCCAGCCCGATGCCGCTTTCTGGTCTTCCGCTTCGGCCGCAGGAGAGCGCGAGATACTCCAGGGGGCTCCCCGGCTTGCGCCGCCGCCCAGCACACTGGCCCCCACCAAAATTCCCTGGACAAGCGCCTCGCGACGCGAAAGGGAGGAGCCTCTTTGATCGATTCGATGAACCATCGCCAAACACCTTGATCCACGTGCTGTTAGTCGTATGCGAGAAAACGGTAGTATATTTCCGCAGCCGCATCGAGCTGGTCGATCTCCATAAATTCGTCGGCCGTGTGCGCCTGGTCGATCGAGCCGGGGCCAAAGACGACCGTCGGGACCCCCGCCGCCGAAACGGCCGCTGCATTGGTGCAGAAGGGGACGCCGATTTTTCGTTTTCCTCCCCCGAGCACTTGGTCGGCGCAGCGCAGCAGGTGGTCGGCCAGCGGTCCATTGCTCTGGTCCCCCAGCGCAGGGCTTTTGAGCCATGGAGGGTGGAACCGTAAAACCTTCGCATCGAGATCCCGAAATTGCTCGCGGAGCTGCTCCCAGACAGTTTCCGGATCTTCACCCGGAATCAGACGCCGATCGATCTGGATCGTACAGCGGTCTGGGACGATGTTCACCGCGATCCCCCCTTCGATTCTCCCGACGCTCAGCCGTGGTCCTCCGCAGAGTGGATGGACGGCTGTTGATCCTTCGAGCGCCCGCGCCGTCGCTGCCAAGCGGGAGACGACGGTCGCCATCGTATAGATCGCGTTCTCGCCGAGCTCGGTTTGACTGCTATGGCAAGCCCGCCCACGCGTTTCCACCATGAACCTTACGACACCACGATGAGCAACGACGACGTCGAGCTCGGTCGGTTCGGCGACAATTGCCGCCGTGGGAGGACGGAACAAAAGACGCGAGGGAGATGGGGAGGATTGCCAGTAGCGGACGAGCTGCTGCACCCCTTGGGCTGTCGCCTCTTCGTCGCAGCTGCAGCTGAGAATCACATTTGCTGCTCCCGGGGGTCGTTCGCGGTAGAGCCGTGCGAAGGCATGCAGCATCGCCGCCATGCTACCCTTGACGTCAGCAGCCCCGCGCCCAAAGATCTTCCCTTCCTGCTGGACTGGCGAAAAAGGGGCAATCGTCATCCCCTCGACAGGAACGGTATCTTGATGCGCATCGAGCATGATGGTGCGCGTCGGATGCCCGGCATGGTAAGCGGCCAGGACATTATCGCGTCCTGGAAGGACTTCGATCCGCTCGCAAGGCGCACCGAGGGCCGCGAAAAAACGCATCAAGTAGTCACTCAAGCGATGCTCGAAAAAAATGTCTTCCTCCGCTGCTTGCCCCCCCGAGACTTCGCGCCCCATCGGACTGACACTCGGAATTGCAATCAATTGGCAGAGGAGCTGGCAGGGAGAGAGCTCATGAGGAGATAATTCAGACAGCGTCGATGGGGGGATCGCCGGAGGCATGCCAGAGGTTCGCCCAAAAAAAGAGTCATCATCGAATACCGGAAAATTCGAGTCGTCCCGCAGCGTCGTAGAGCCTATCCGAAAAGGGGTCTGACCCTTTGGAGGTGCCGGAGAGGGTCAGACCCCTTTTCGGATAGGCTCTCAGTCTACCAGCAGTTCCTGAGAAATTGGATGCACAACCCTCATCAGCCCCACAGCGAACCAGCTCCCTCCCCCCTCCCGCTGACCGTCCACGATGTGCAGCAAGCCCGTCCGATCCTCCGCCAGCATTTTTCCCCCGCGCCCCTGATCCGCTCCTACCGGCTCGAACGAGCCCTGGGGCTCGCCCCGGGAAGGCGGGTATGGATCAAGGATTACGGCTGGACCCCCGTCGGATCGTTCAAGCTCATGGGGGCGCTTTACTGGATGCACACCCATCGGGACCAGCTTGGGGCGGCTCCCGTGGTTGCTCATTCCTCGGGTAATTTCGCGGCAGGACTCGCCTTTGCCGGACATCGATATCAGCGCCGCGTGATCCTCGTGATGCCCGATACCGCCCCGCGGATCAAGGTCGCCAACACCCTTTCATGGGGTGCCGAGATCCGCACTTTCAATCTCGCCAATGACCCGGTGACGGGAGAACGAGATCGATTGACTCGCGAGATACACGAGCAGGAGCATGCATTTCGCGCGCATCCTTACGATGATCCGGCGGTGATTTGCGGCAATGGTGTCGGGGGACTGGAAATTGCGGACCATCTCCGCGCCGAGGGGCGGACGCTCTCCCATTTTTTCTGTGCGATCAGCGGCGGGGGATTGATGGCTGGGCATCTGCTTTCGCTCGCCGACGCTTTCCCCGCCGCCCACTTCATCGGCGTCGAACCCGCCGGGGCGAACGACTTTCAGCAATCCCTCGCCGCCGGTTCGCGCTGCCGGATCGAGCGGCCAGCCAGTATCTGCGATGGACTGCTCTCGTATGACGTCGGCGGACACAATTGGCCGATCCTCCAGCGCTGGGTGACCTCCACAGTGGCTGTCCCCGACAGTGCGACCAAGGAGGCAATGGCCTGGTTCTACGAACATCATGGCGTCCGCTGTGAACCCTCCGGTGCGATTACGATCGCCGCCGCCCTTCGCAGCGGACCTGCATCGCTGGAGGGTGATGGCGATATCGTCCTCATTCTCAGCGGGCGGAATGTAGACGAGGATTTTTTCCGTCAGTGTCTGGCTGATACCGCGGCGAGCGGCGAACCTTCGCACTGACGCTTTTTTCCTACTCGCGACCCTCTTGAGCCGCACGGAAGACGCGCTCGATATTTCCCGAAAGAATCTTCTGAATCTCCGCGGCGGTGTAACCGCGATCGAGCAAGGCTTGCGTGATCCGCGGGTAAGTAGAGACGTCCTCCAGTTGCTTGGGAACGATCGACACTCCATCGTAATCGCTCCCGAGTCCCACATGATCGATCCCGCAGTGCTCGACGAGATGATCGAGATGGTCGATCACGTCATGGATCGTTCCAGGCTGCAGGGGATCTTCAATTTCCCATCGCGCCTGCCGTGCTTTGATTTCCTCGTCGGCCACGCCGTCTTTTTCCAACTGACGACTCTGCGCGGCACGCCGCCGGATCTTCTGGGCTTCTGCATCGACGACAAAGGCACTGAAAAAATTCACCATGATCACCCCTCCATTGGCTTTGATGAGGGGGAGAATATCGTCTGGGACATTGCGTGGATGATCGGCAATCGCGCGTGCGGAGCTATGGCTGTAGATCACGGGGACGCGGCTGATGCGAATCGCCTGCCGCATCGTCTCTGGCGAGACGTGGGAGAGGTCCACCAGCATCCCGAGGCGATTCATTTCGCGAACCACTTCTTCACCAAACGGACTGAGCCCACCGGAGCGTGGCTCGTCGGTTGCTGAATCCGCCCAGTCGAGCGAAAGGCTGTGCGTGAGCGTCATATAACGCGCACCGAGGTTGTGGAGTCGGCGGAGGTTCGCGAGCGAGTTTTCAATCGAATGCCCCCCTTCGACCCCAATCAAGCTGGCAATTTTTCCTTCGCGCCGCGCCGCTTCTAGCTGCTCGATCGATTCGGTCCAGGCGAAGATCTCGGGATAACGACGGCACATTTGCCGCACAATCTCGATCTGCTCGATTGTCGTTTGCAGGGCCGTCCCATCGATCCCTCGTTTGGCAGGGACAAAGACCGACCAAAACTGCGCCCCGACGTTCCCTTGGCGGAGTCGCGGAATGTCGGTCATCAGCAACGGCTGGGGTTGCGAGATATCGGCGCGATCAAACGACGAATCCCATTTGTCGCGGAGCATCCAAGGAAGGTCATTATGCCCGTCCCAAACGTAGCTCGACTGATGGATCCGCGCCGCTTCAGGGCTCACCACAATCGCCGCGCTGCGATTGACGACTCGAGAGGGTCCGCGAGCCAAACGGGACTCCTGCCGCACACCACCCACGTCATTCTGCGCCGCAAGCGGCGAAACCATCAGGAGCCCCAGAGACGCAACCCTGATCCCCCACACGATAACGTTCTCAAAAGGCGTCCTGATCGGCGTTCTGCTCGGCATTTCAGTCTCGCTTGGTCTGCTTTTCTTAAGGTGGGGAATTGTCAGCAGCTTTTCCGCCGCCCCGCGCGAACCTCAGTGTACTCGAGAGCAACCCCAACCACACCCCAAAGACACCCCAAAGTCACCCTCCCCGAGTCAAGCCACCGAGTCAAGCCACCGAGTCACCCTCCCCGAGTCAAGCCACCGAGTCAAGCCACCGAGTCAAGCCACCGGGTCGAACCGGCATATCCGGAGCGGCGCATTCTGCAGCGACAGAATTCGCGATTCCCCTCGCCCAATCCACACGACCGCGCCAACCCGCACAGTCATCGACCCGCCGGTCCTGCGGATGATCGGGCGCCGGGAAAGATCGCACTCCCGTTTTGAAATTGCGTTCTAAGTTTGTACATCCGCCGCAGCGCGGTGGCGATCGATCCACCTTGTTCATCGATCGCGCTCGATTCGCAAACCTCCTCGAACTCGCCGCTCGTTGGCAGAAACACGCCCCTGTCCTATGTCCGTCGTGACCGAAGCGTCTGCAATACCGATTAGCGTTGCCACCTTGATATCGTCGAAAGATATCGGTGTCGATCTCTACTTGCGGAGCAATGACGCCGGGGACCTGAAACTCTATCGCGACGCCTCATTCCCGCTCCGTCCGCAAGACCTCGAGCGACTCCGCAATCGCGGTGTCAAGCAGCTGTACATCCTCAGCAAGTCGCGTGAGAAATATCAAAGCTATCTCCGTTCGATTGCCAGTCCGGACGGGGATGGACCGGCGGTTGATCTGGGCGCCCGGGTCGCGGCGGTCAACGAAGTGGTCCGCGACGTTCTCGAGTCCGATTTTAAATCCAATGACGATCAGACGATTATCGCTTCAGCGACGGAATTGGGGGCGATGACCGCGGATGTGATCTCGCATGACGAATTCGCGGCTGCCGACATGCTCCGCGTGCTCCATCACGATTACGCCACATTCACGCATTCGGCAAACGTCTCTTTCTACGCTTCGATGCTGGCCAAAGAGCTCGGGCTTTCCTCGCAAGACATCCAAGCGATTGCTGCCGGGGGCCTCCTCCATGATTTAGGGAAGCTCGAAATCGACGAACGGATCCTCTGCAAACCAGGGAAACTCGATGACCGCGAGTTTCGCATCATTCGCGCTCATCCGGTCACCGGTTTTCGTCGTCTGGCATTTCGCGAAGACCTCGATTTCGGCCAACTGATGATGGTCTACCAGCACCACGAACGGATCGATGGAGGAGGATATCCGGCGGGTGTCCCGGGAGATGAAATTCATCTCTGGGCAAAAATCTGCGCCGTGGTCGATGTCTATGAGGCGCTCACCAGCCATCGTCCCTACCGTACGCCCCTTCCCCGCCGCCGCGTCCTGGAGATTCAGGCACGAGACTGCGGAACCGCCTTTGACGCCGAGATCTTCTCATGCTGGGAATCGATTATTCTCAAGACCTGCAACTGATGATGGAACAGGTCCGCTGGAACATCCAGCTTCCTCCATCACTGGCGAATTTTTTTCAGGAATCGGGGATTACTTCCGCCGTCGCCGACGACGAACGGCGCGCGGCTAGGCTCCTCTGCCGCACTCGTTGTTTGCTCCTCCCCGAACTTCTCCTCCCGTCGCGGCTCCAGGCCGTCAGCCCCCAAGGGGCCTACTTGAGCGATATCTCGCGCTACGGAATCGGCTTTCTGACGACCACGCAGTTCTTCCCCGAAGAAATCGTCCGCTTGCTGACACCCACGTTTTGGATCCGCGCGAAAGTCGCGCGGGGACGTTATTACGGACCACGCTGCGTCCTCTCCGGGTGCATCCTCCTGAGCCGTCATCAGCCCGATCTGAAGGCCTTTCAGAGCACCCCTCCTGCCGTCGTCCTCCCGGTCCCTCCAGTCCTCGCCCCAGAAACAACGCTCGCGTGACAAAGACATCGCTCGCGTGACAGAAACAACGCGGGCGTGCGTGGGCGCTCAGAAAGCGGTGCGGTCACGGGAAACCGGTCCGAGGCGAAGACGCATCACACGGATCGGTTCCGAGCGACCATCGGGGACCGTGACCGGGAATTCCTCATAGCACCATCCCTGCCGCTGGATCCACTGGCGAAACTCATTGGCAATGAGGCGATAGGGATCGCTCAGCAGCACCTCCCCCGGATCTGCCAAGTGGTCCCGCAGGCACACATCGAGGCTCGGCCAGAGTTCCCGTAAATAGGTCACATCCGAACCAAGGATGAGGGGAAACGGGGCTTCCCTCTCGAGCCGATCGATCCCAAACCGGAGCCGCCGCACGAGGCACCGTCGCCGCACTGCAGCAGTGCTCATCTGCACCAGCAGCAGCGGATCGGTGACGCCATCGGTGAGGATCACTCGCGCCCCGCGGAGGGCTGCAGCAAGCCCCGCGCGACCCGTTCCACACCCCACTTCCAAGACCCGCATCCCGGTCAGCTGATAGCGGTCCAGAAATCGGTCGAGCCCGGCTGCCGCCCGCCAAACCGTTGCCCAAAACGGATCGATCACCCCCACCTCTCCCGCGTCCTGCCGACGACAAGCCTCGATCAGCATCCCATCCGGATCGGCGGCGGTGGCCACACTCCATGGTCGCCCAGCCACCTCATGGGTCACCCAGTGCCAAGCAAATCGGCGGCTGGCGCGTTTCCCCAGTAACGATTGTCGCCTGCTCGGCTGTCGCTTGCTCAGCATCCGTCGCTGCTCGGGTCAGGGGAACGATTTGTCTCGCGACTGCGACTGGAGAATCTCAGCTGCTTCGGCGGCGAAATAGGTCAAAATGCCATCCGCACCCGCGCGCTTGAACCCGAGCAAACTCTCCAGCACAACGCGGCGACGATCAAGCCAACCACGCTCGGCCGCCGCGACCAGCATCGCATACTCGCCGCTGACCTGATAAGCAAACGTCGGCACGCCAAAGGTCGTTTTGACTCGGTGGATCACGTCCAAATAAGGCATCCCCGGCTTGATCATCACACTATCGGCGCCTTCGGCAATATCGAGCGCCACTTCGTGAAGCGCTTCATCACTGTTGGCAGGGTCTTGCTGATAGGTTTTTTTGTCCCCTGTTCCTAAATTGGCTGCCGATCCGACCGCATCGCGAAACGGACCATAGAACGCGCTCGCATACTTCGCTGCATAGGACATGATCTGGACATCCTCATACCCTGCGCCATCGAGCGCGCGTCGAATCGCTCCGATCCTTCCATCCATCATGTCGCTCGGCGCAATAATGTCACAGCCCGCCCGCGCTTGGACAATCGCTTGCTCGCACAGGACTTCCAGCGTCTCATCGTTGACGACATAGCCCTCGTGGACCAACCCATCCTGACCATGGCTGCTGTACGGATCGAGGGCAACGTCGCAGAGGATCCCGAGCCGCGTACCGACAACCTCCCTCAGCTGCCCGACGACACGGCAAACCAGATTCTCCGGATTGATCGCTTCCCGCGCATCGAAGGTCTTGAGCGACGGCTCGGTGGCTGGAAAAATTGCGATCACGGGGATCCCCAGCTCAACCGCCCGCCGCGCTGCGGCTGCCACCTGGCGATGTCCCAGACGACAGACCCCGGGCATGCTCGGAATCTCCTCTTCGCGATCCTCGTGATCGACGACAAATAAGGGCCAGATCAAATCGCTGCTGACCAGTCGATGCTCGGCCACCAGCGCGCGACTCCAAGGCTCTCGACGAAGCCGCCGAAGGCGTGTTTGTGGAAAAGCTCGCGGTTGAAAATGGAACATCTTTTCTGCTCTTTGCGTGTTGCCGAGGGGGCAAAAGCTGTTCAAACTATAACGCCAGGGGGAACTTCGCAGCACCCCGCCTCAAGGCCCGCGATCCTTCCTTCGAACCAACCCCTGCTTCGAAGATTCGCTCCCCACCCAACCCATACGCTTTCCTCTGGGATTTCTTTCGCCATGCGTCGTTGCCGTCTGCTTGCTCTTCCGCTCGCCCTATCGCTGATCCTCGGCACGGCATTTTCCCAGGAAATCCCACCCCCTCTCCGCATTCTCTTGATCGATGGTCAGAACAATCATGATTGGCGGGCGACCACCCCCCTGATCAAAAGAACGCTCGAGGCAACGGGGCTTTTTCAGGTCGATGTCGCCACGGCACCGAGCGATCCTCAGGAGATCGCTTCCTTCAAACCCGACCTGACACCTTACGCCGCGATCGTCTCGAATTACAACGGCCAGCCCTGGCCCGCGGAAACAGAGCGTGCGATCGAGCAATTCGTCGCCGGTGGTCGTGGGCTGGTCTGCGTCCATGCCGCGAATAACTCCTTCCCCCAGTGGGCTTCCTATAATCGCATGATCGGGCTGGGAGGCTGGGGGGGGCGCGATGAAAAGAGCGGTCCCTACGTTCGCTGGCGCGATGGTGCGCTGGTGCGTCAGCTTGAACCAGGCAGCGGCGGCAGCCATGGCGCGCGGCATCCCTTTGCGATCGTCGTCCGCGACCCCGATCACCCGATCACCAAAGGGCTCCCCCCGGCCTTCACCCAAGCAGTCGACGAACTTTACGGCCAGCTCCGTGGACCGGCCGAAAATATGCATGTCCTGGCCACGGCAATGAGCGCGGTCGAAACCGGTGGGACCGGGGAACATGAGCCGATCTTGATGACCATTCACTATGGCGATGGTCGCGTTTTCCATACGACCCTCGGCCATGATGTTGTCGCCATCCGCGGCCTCGCCTTCCAGATCACCCTCCAGCGCGGAACGCAGTGGGCTGCCAGCGGACAGGTCACGCTTCCAGAGATCGACCCCTCGATCCTGACCCTCGACGAGCCTGCCAGCAGCGACCCGTTCGCCTCCGGCGCGGGTGCGACAATCGTCGATCCCCAGGCCATCCCCGATCCCCGCCGCGAAGGCTGGACTCGACTGTTCAATGGTGAAAACCTCAGTGGCTGGACCCGCCGCAATGGAACCGCAAGCTTCACGGCCGAAGAAGGAACGATTCTCGGACGGACCGCCCTGGGGAGCCCCAATTCATTCCTTTGCAGCGAAAAAGATTACAAGAATTTTGAACTTTCATTCGAAGTCAAAGTCGATGATGCCTTGAACTCCGGAGTCCAAATCCGCTCCAAAAGCCTCGCCGATTATCAATCAGGCCGAGTCCATGGACCCCAAGTCGAAATCGAAGCTCTCGATGCCGCCGGAACCTCCGACGCTGGCTATATCTACAGCGAAGCGACCGGTCGGAATTGGTTGAGCACCGAACGGCCGATCCAAAATGCGTTCCTCAATGGCCAGTGGAATCGATTCCACGTTCGCGCCGTTGGCGATCGAATTCAAACCTGGGTCAACGGCCAAAAAATTGCCGATCTCGTCGATCCCGAATCTTTTGCAAGCGGTTTTATCGGTTTGCAAGTGCATGGGATCCCTGAGGATCAAGGACCGTTCGAAGTCCGCTGGCGCGATCTGAAGATTCGCGTCCTCGATGACCAGTGCAAGATGCAGTAGACGCTGTCCCGCACCCCGTGACCCTATCCGGCTCCTCCGTGACCCTATTCAGCTCCTCCATGCGATTTCTGCGGCACATCGCCCTCCTGCTGTCCTTCTGCGGACTCTCGATTGCCTCTCTCACCCTCCCTGCCTTGGCAGCGCAGACCGATGAGAAACCGGCACCCGCGGCGGGACACAGCTACCATGGTGAAATCTTTAATGAAGGTCCCCGCCAAGCCGCTGTCGTGATCGATGGAATGGGAAATGTCCAGTTTCCCTCTTCGGCCAAAGACGAATCGACTCGCACACTGGTCAATCAAGGTGTCGCAGCCCTCCATGGTTTTTGGTATCTCGAAGCCGAACGCTTCTTTCGGCAGGCCGCCAAGCAGGAACCCGACCTGGCCATTGCCTACTGGGGAATGGCCGAAGCGAACACCAATAATCTCACCCGTGCACGCGGCTTTATCGAGGAAGCGGTCAAACGCCGTGAATCCGCTTCGCTGCGGGAACAATTGCAGATTGATGCCCTCAGCCAGTTCCTCAAGCCCAGTGAGGGCGAGGAGAACGACGAGGCACGGAAACAGCGCTGGCGGACTTACTTTAAGAACCTCGAAAAAATCATCTATGAATTCCCCGCCGACCACGAAGCCAAGGCGTGGCTCGTACTCCAGTTGTGGAAAGGAGCGGGTAGCGGGCACCCGATTACCAGCCACGTCGCCACCGATGCACTCCTCGAGCAGGTTTTCACCGCCAACCCGCTGCACCCCGCCCACCATTACCGAATCCACCTCTGGGATGGTGAACGCCCCGAAAGCGCCCTCCGCTCCTCGGCTCTCTGCGGTCCGTCCCTCCCAGCGATCGCCCATATGTGGCATATGCCCGGGCATATTTATTCCCGCTTGAATCGCTATGCCGATGCCGTTTGGCAGCAGGAGGCCTCGGCCCGCGTCGATCATGCCCACATGATTCGCACGCGGCTGATGCCCGACCAAATCCATAACTTTGCTCATAACAACGAATGGCTGACACGCAACCTGCTGTTCCTCGGTCGCGTCCAGGATGCGCTGCGGCAAAGCCGAAACTTGATCGCGATGCCGATGCACCCGCGTTTCAACTCGCTCGACCATCGCGGCAGTTTTCTCTACGGTCGCGAACGACTGCTCGAGACACTCACCCAGTACCAGTTGTGGGACATGCTGATTGCCGAAGCGGAAACTCCTTTTTTCGCTGAAACCTCGCAACCTCGTTTTCAGGAAGAGCGATTGGCGTGGCTTGCGGTCGCCCATCGCCTCGGCGGAAATGAACTCGCCGCACGCCGCACCTCCCGAGAGCTCCGTCGTCGTCAGCTCGATGCCCAGGTCCAGCAGCTCGACCTGGAACAGCAGCTCGACGCCCTCATCGCCGCTGCCGCGTCTCCACCCAACCCCGAGCCAAACTCACCAACACCAACACCAACACCAAGCAGCGAAACGCCACCGACCAAGGAACAGCTCGAGCGGCAAATCGCCGACCTCAAAGAGACCGCCCAGCGAGCCGAGGAGTGGACCGAGCTGACGCTGGCCGCCGATGCCGTCGCCACGAAGAATGTCGATGCGCTCGAAAAACATCTTCAGGCCAGCCCTGGAATCGATGAATCGCTGCGGATTTCCTGGGTCCTCGCCGCCGGCGGGATCGACAAAGCGATCGAACAGGCGCAGGGGCTGGTCCAGCGCCAGCCCCAGCAGGTTCGGCCGCTGGCGATTCTCGTCCACGCGCTGTGGCTCAAGGGGGACCAGGCGCAAGCACAAGAAAAATTTACCCTCCTCCGATCGGTCGCGGGGATCGCGGACCTGGAAACTCCCCTCCTGGCGCGGCTCCAGGAAGTCGCGACGGCAGCTGGAATCCAAGGGGATTGGCGGACTCCGCCGGCGCCCTCCAGCGACTTAGGGGAGCGACCCTCGCTCGAAACGCTCGGCCCCGCCCAGTGGACCCCGACCCCGGCTCCCGGCTTTACCGTTCAAGCGGCCAGTGATGAAACGATGACCGACGAGCGCTACCAAGGGAAACCCCGCCTGATCGTCTTCTATCTCGGTGCCGGCTGCCTGCACTGTGTCGAGCAGCTGACGGCAATCGCGCCAAAGAAAGAGGCCTTTGCCCAGCTGGGTGTCGAGATTCTCGGAATCAGCACCGAAGATGTGGCGGCTCTCCGCACAGGGATCGAGCGGTTTGAGCAAGAGCTCCCCTTCCCGCTCCTGGCCAATCCAGACCACACGGCTTTCAAAGCCTACCGCTGCTGGGATGATTTCGAAGACCAACCCCTTCACGGAACATTCCTTGTCGATTCTGCTGGTCGTATGCGGTGGCACGATATCGGCCACGAACCGTTTACGAACATCGATTTTCTGCTCGACGAAACTCGTCGCTTACTCGCCATCCCCGGAGGGGATGTTCCGTAAGGGGCCACCGGGCAAAGAAGTCCGATTTCTTTCTTCGCTTCGCGATTCAAGATCATCTCCCCCTTTTTTTTCCTCCGTCGCCACCCGCTCAGCGATCCTCAAGAGAGTGCCTGGGCCCCGCTCCGGATACCGATCTATCGCGCTTTTTGGCTCGCCTCGCTCTTTTCGAATCTCGGGACCTGGGTTCACGAAGTCGGCACGGCGTGGCTCATGACCCAGCTCGACCCCTCGCCACTGATCGTCTCGGCCGTGCGTGCGGCAATGGCCCTCCCGATCATCCTGCTCGCGTTGCCGGCAGGAGTCCTGGCCGATCGCCTCGATCGACGCCGTTTGCTGCTCCTGACCCAGTGCTGGCTGCTGGCGGCGGCATCCTACCTGGCGGTCCTCTGCTACACCGAGCGGATCACTCCCGCCGGTCTGCTACTGCTGACCCTCGCAACCGGTCTGGGGATGGTCCTCCACACTCCGACCTGGCAGGCCTCGATCCCCGAGCTTGTCCCCCGCCGACAGCTGGTCGCCGCGATTGCGCTGGGGTCGATCAGCTTCAATCTTGCCCGCGCCGCTGGCCCCGCGCTCGGAGGAATCCTCATCAGCACCCTTGATACCTGGGCAGCCTTCGCCCTCAATGCGCTCTCGTTCGCCGGTGTGATCCTCGTCCTCCTGCTCTGGCGTCGCGAACAGACCGAATCGCACCACGGAAAAACCTTCTTTGCTTCGCTCACCGAAGGCGTCCGGTATGTCTTCTCCCAACCCTCGCTGCGGCATCCGCTGGCGCGCGTCATCCTCTTTGTCGTTCCAGGCGGGGGTTTGTGGGGCTTGCTTCCGCTGGTCGCCCGCGAAACGCTTCAGTGGGACGCGCGGGGGTACGGAATCCTCGTCGGCATGATTGGCCTCGGGGCCCTCCTCTGTGCTGGCTGGATGCCTCGACTCCGCTACCACCTGAAGACTTCCGGAGTCCTCACCTGCGGACACCTCCTCATGGCGGCCGGAATGCTTGGCGTCGCCGCGAGCCCAGGTCGGCTGGCGACAGCCCTGCTGATGCTGCTCTGTGGTAGCGGCTGGATGATGACCCTCACGACCCTGAACTCCTCGACTCAAATGGCGCTCCCGAACGCCTTCCGCGCACGCGGCATGGGTTGCTACCTCACTTCGTTCGCTGTGGCGATGGGAGGAGGCTCGTTGCTCTGGGGAGCGATCGCGCGCGAAACAAGTCTCTCGATCGCACTGGCCGCAGGAGGTGTGACGCTCCTGATCAGCACCCTCGTGGGCCGCTCTTTGCCGATCGAAGATCCCTCATCGCTGCTCCCCTCCGACCACCTCCCCGCGACCTTCGATGAGGAGAAATTCGTCATCGATCCCCGGCAACGAAAATGACTCGACCCGGCCGCTGGGCCAGCGCACCTCGGCACCCTCGAGCGGCAGCGGCTCGCTCCCAAGCCCAAAGTGCAGGACCCGCTCATTGCTGCACTGGTAGCCATCCCCGGCCACCAGCTGCTGGGTCGGCGGTTGATCTCGAGCTGATTCCTTCCCCGTGCGCGGTCCGGTGCGGAGCGTCACCCGCGCGCCAATCGGTTCACGCGGCGATCGCACGCCGACCAGTCGCACACGCAGATAATGATTCGTGGTCTTTGTCTCATTGACCAGCAAGTGCGTCGGATCCTCTAGATGGCCGACAAGCAGGTCGGGGCGACCATCGCGATTGAAATCGAGCCTGGCCGCCGCCCGTCCAAGCCAAAGCTGATTGAAATAATCTCCCAGCGCCGGCTCGCGAACCCACTGGTACCGATCCCCCCGCCGCTGGTACAGCTGGGGTGGCATCCGATACGGACGATCCCGGCGGCGCAAATCATCGATATGGCCATTGGCCACAAAAAGCTCCATCGTCCCATCGAGATCGAGATCGAGAAACTGCGTTCCAAAGCCGAGCACGTTGAGCGATGGTTCCGCAAACCCCATCCGCTTCGTCGCATCCTGGTACACCCCTCCGCCCCGCGATAGATAGAGCGTGTTGGTCTCGTAAAGGAAATTGGTGAGGAAAAAATCTTCGTGACCATTTCCATCGAGGTCGGTGACCGCGATCCCCATGCAACCTTCCGCTTTCCCCGCACCATTGTAGGCAACGCCCGCCACCACCCCGGAATCGACAAATCGAAGCTCCCCATCGGCACCTGCCACCGGCACCCACAGCTGATTGGCGGTCGTGTCGTTGGCGACCAGCACGCTCAGCCTCCCGCTGCGATCGAGATCAACAGCCACCACACCCAACCCCTTTCCGGTCGTATCGATAATTCCCCGCGCCAAAGATTCCTGGGTAAACCCCCCTTCCCCATCATTGATCCACAGCACATCCCCCTGGGCATCAAAGTCAAACGGCATGCAGATCGCCGGATGCCCCTGTTCATCGGCGCAGACCCGCTGAAAGAGATCCCTCCCCATGACGTAATTGACGTCAAACAAATCGGCCAGCCCGTCTCCACTGAGATCGGCAATCAAACAGCTCGTCGTCCAGCTCCCCGCTGCGACTCCCCCGTCCGCTGTCTCTTCGGCGGCTGGCAATCCCGCATCCTCAGTCCAGTCGGTGAAGGTCCCATCGCCATTGTTTCGATAGAGTCGGTTCGGTCCCCCGGCGTTGGCAACATAGATGTCCGGAAATCCATCGGCGTTCAGATCCCCAATGGCCACCCCTTGGCCGAATTGCACCGGAGCTTCCGCAAACGCCGCCCCTGGAACCTCGCGCCATGAGCGCCCTTCGATGTTCCGCAGCAAACGGTCGGCGGGCTGCGGAACCCCCGTCGATCGATCGTCGCGAAACCGAGCAGGCCACGCGCATCCTTGGCTGCAGACCACGTCAGGCCAGCCATCGAGGTCGTAATCGAGGACCCCAATTCCCCCCCCTGGAAACTCATACATTTTCCTCTCGGGCGGACCGTCGGTGCCGTTGAAGTAACGAAAGGGAAAGCCCCCCTCCTCGGTCCAGATCGCCAGCCGTAGCTCCGCAGACGATGAAACACCCTCGGTCGGCGCACCCTCGGTCGGCGCACCCTCGGTCGGAGCCTTCGGTAGATCTCCGGCGGCGATATCCCATCGCGGCAGCGGATAACGGTCCAGCACAATCTGCCCAGCCGGGGTCGCTCCTGGATCGACCAAATGCTGCCGATGGCGCGCGGCCAGCGATTGCAGTTGCGCCCCCTGCTGGCGGAGTGCGGCCGATTGCGGATCGAGCTCCACACCCAGCTGCAACCAAGCACTCGCCTCCCAGTAGCGCCCCAGATCTTCGTATCGCGCGACAAGCTCCTGCAGCCCTTGCAGATTACTCGGCTGACTGGCAAAGAAGATGCGATCTTGAACCTCGGACAATCGAAGCAGTTTGCTGGAATACTGGGCAAAGGCAGCCGCGCGATCGGCATCCTCGGTCGCGGCAATCGCTTGCCCCAGCCGCGCGGTAATCACCTTCAGCTCCGGACTCCGGCGGGCGGCCTCGAGGTAACAGCGAATCGATGCCGCAGCCTGTTCGGTATGCTCAGCCCACCGCGCACGCGCAAGCCATGTCTCGGCAAATTCCTCAGCCCCCGGCGGCAATTGGCGATTCCATGCCGGGAGCTCGTCGAGCAATTCAGCCGCCGCGAGCTCCCTCCCAAGAGCCGCATGGAGCGGTGCCAGTTCCGGCGCGATTTCGATCGCGCGCCGGAGCAATGCCAGCGATTGTGGATGCTCGCCACGATCCCCTGCATGCCATGCCTGTCCAAGCAGCGCGAGCGGATCCGGAGGTTCTCTCCGCGCGCCGCGCTCGAGCGTCGCGCGATCATCGACCACCCCCTGGTCCCGCGCGACCAGCAGCAGCAGATCTTCGGCCTTCCCCTGCCCAATCAGTCGAATGATCGGCTCGATCGCCTCCTGGCGTCGACCGCAGAGCCCGAGCAGCGTTGCCAGTTGATAATTTCCCTGCGGATGATCGGGGACCTGGGCCAAGAGACGACGATACTCCGCTTCGGCTCCCCGCAAATCCCCCGCGCGACGCGCCTCCGCGGCGATTTCCAATCGTTCCCCCGCCGAACGACGGTCAACCGGCGGGCTCCCTGTCGCCGCTGGGCCAACGGCCGAGGGGAGCGATGGATCAAGGTTCTCCACCAGGGGCTGCGTCGTCCAGAATCGCAGCAACGCAAACCCCACTGCCACCGCAGCCACCAAAAGCGCAAGGATCAGGGGACCGCGCGGCGAAGGAGATTTTTTCACCTCCGTCACTCGGCTCGCTGCGGCTCGCATCGGCGATTTTCTTTTCGACCCGCGATTCATCTCCGGTCTTCTCCGCCCCCAAGATTCGCTGCCGCCCGATCCCGAACCCCAGCGGCACTACGGCGTCGGCCCCGCGGGCTTGCTCGGAACCAGCACCGTACCGCTCCATGGCTGACCATCCTCCATCCATCCCCGACGTGCCCCCTCGACAATCATCGCTGTCGTCCCGACCGGCATGTCGCGGATTTCCGTAACCATCCCCGAGGGCCAGCGAACGATCAACCGCTCCACACGCTCGCTTGCCCCCAAACCAAACTGCAGCACTCGCTCGTTAGTCGCCTGATAACCGTCCCCAGCAACCCACTGCTTGGTCATCTCGAGCCCTTCGCGACCCGCCCCCTGCCCCCGCACTTCGACAATCGCCCCCACCGGATCGCGCGGGGAGGCCGTCCCAAAAAGGCGAAGATTGAAGTAATTCCCGACTCCCGCACGCGAACCCTCGTCCCCCGTCCGGTTGCTCACGAGACTGGCCCTCTGGCCAATATTCGAGACCGCAAAATCGACCTTGCCATCCCGATTCCAGTCCAATTTGGCCAGCCCACGACCGAGATAATTCCCTTCAAAAAAGTCCCCCGCTGCCGCCGCCGGAATCTGCACAAACCTCCCCCGACCTCGATTGAAGAACAGATGCGGTGGCATCTGATACATCCCCCCCTCGTCGCGATAATCGTCGATATGCCCATTGGTAACAACGAGATCCGATTGGCCGTCGAGATCCGCATCAAGGAACTGCGTTCCCCAACCGACGTACGGATAGCTCGGCCCCTGCAACCCCGACGTCCGCGTCGCATCGACAAAGAGCCCCGGGGCATCTTGCAGATAGAGCGTGTTCGGCTCGTCCTTGAAATTGGTCACCAGCAAATCGAGGCGACGATTACCATCGAGATCATCGGCGGCGATTCCCATACAGGCCATCGCTAAACCATCGACGTTATACGCCAATCCACGCAGCAGCGCTCGATCGACAAACCGCAAACCTCGTTCAGGGTCGGTCTCGGGCTGCAGAAAAAAATTCGGCACCTGGTCATTGGCGATAAAGACCGACAAAAAGGGATCGTCGCCAAAACGTGCGACAATCAACCCCAAACCCTTCGCATCGACCTCGGGAGTGATCCCCGGCAGACGACGAAATGTCCCATCCCCCTGATTCAGATAAAACTCGTCCGGCGCCCCCGCAAAAACTTTCGGTGAACAACCCCGGTTCCCGCAAATCCGCTCGTAAACATCCTCTCCCATGAGATAGTCGACGGCATACAGATCGGCCAGCCCATCTCCGCTGATGTCGGCCATCGCCGCACTGGTCGTCCACAATTGCGGGTCCCCCTGCAACCCTTCGGTGGCATCGCTGAATGTCCCATCCCCATTGTTTCGCCACAATCGATTCCGCCCGATATTGCTGACAAAGAGGTCTGGAAAACCATCGGCGTCATAATCCCCCGCCGCCACTCCTTGGCTAAACTCCAGCCCCTCAATCCCCGCAGCCGCGGCACACTCAACCATCCGCTCCCCCGCCAGATTGCGATAGAGATGGTCGGTATAGGCGGGATCCGGCTCAGGAACCTTCGCACCCGTCGGCCATCGCCCCCCTTGCGTGAAATAGAGATCGGGCCAGCCATCGAGATCAAAGTCCAGCACCCCCACGCCCCCACCGGTCTGTTCAAACATCCGTGCCCCCGGTGTCGCGGGATCAGCGGCACTAGCATAAACAAAATCAATCCCCACCTCCGCTGTTTGGAAACGGAGTGCTGCGGTCGATTGCGCGCCGCCCGACGACGCGTTCTCTGCGACTGCGGCGCTGGCTGCAGGTTGCGCGTCGCGCCGCGCCACCTGCCGGTACTCCGCCAGCGGATGCTGGGCCACCAAATTCTTCGCGGCATGCGTCGCCGGTTCCCCGGCACGAAGAAAGGGGGTCACCTGACCAATCACCCCCGCTGTCCAAGTCGCGTCCGGATAAACACTCTGCGTCATCGTCGCCCAGGCCCATCCCTCTTGATACCTGCCGACATCGACCATTATTTCAACCACCCCGCGGATCGCATCGATCGCTTGACCGCGTGATTTCAGCACGGTGTCGAGTTTCTGCGTGAGCTGGACAAGCTGCTCTCCGCGGGCCACAAACTGCGGCGCTGCGGGGTGGTCGAGCAGCGTCAGCACCTGACCGAGCTGATACATGCCGCTACGGTACTCGGGGCGGAGGCGAACCGCTTCAGCAAAGCAACCCGC
>Ga0169931_10004589_pt1 | contig 21427 bp, 15 predicted proteins | sample Kivu_15m_20L_FD_129675 | JGI IMG/M metagenome (GOLD analysis project Ga0169931, IMG submission 129675) | Freshwater microbial communities from Lake Kivu, Western Province, Rwanda to study Microbial Dark Matter (Phase II) - Kivu_15m_20L... | ecosystem: Environmental > Aquatic > Freshwater > Lake... | reverse complement strand
ATAACACACTACATCCTCATCAATCATTAAATAATCTAAGTCCTATTAAATATCTCGAAAGAAATAACCATATTTGAAATGTCTAATTTAACCCTGTCCGAAAAATGGGGTACTTACAGATGCTGCCTAAAATCCCGGCATAAATCATTTTATGTGAATTTTACCCATTCAAAACCCCATTCTTCGTAATTTGCACTGCCTCATAAAATGTCGGAAGCCATCTTGTATATTCCTGCTTCAAACGCACGTATTGCTTATGCAGCGGCAGAAATTTTCCGGCACAGTAGCGAATGCCAAATCCTTATTACTGAAGATGAGACTGCTTACCTAAATGCGGATGCACCGGTGAAACTGCACTATACAAATAAGATTTTACCCGGACACCATATATACCGCTCCGGCTTTTTAGACGAAACCGGCATACGCCAAGGCTTTGTTCCTCCCACAGCCCGTATTGATGGTGTATTTTGCCTTTTCCCAGATGAAAATCATCAGGAATATGACCTGCTAGCCATGATATTCTGGTGTCTTACTCGATACGAGGAATATCAAACCTTTACCCCTGATCAGCACGGGCGCTTTCCTGCATCGGCATCATTGCTTCACAAGCTTGAAGTACTGGAAGAACCAGTGTGTGACATAGCAATAAATAACCAATTTGCACAATGGGGACTTTCCGCTAAAAAGGAATTTCGCATCATACCGACCCTGGATATTGACATTGCCTTTGCCTTCGCCGGGCGAGGATTGCTTCGTGCTTTGGGTGCGGCTTTAAAAACTCCATTTAGCTTGCCTCAAAGGCTTAAAAGCATAGCAGATCCGATAACAGACCCCAACTATTCATTTCCCTACATTCAAACTTCGCTGAAAAACCACCCGGAAGCCCGCTTATTCTGGCACTGTGGTGCAAAAAGTAACATTTACGACAAGCAAGTTAGGCTTAGTTACAGGCCTTTGACAGAGGCTATCCAAAACTTGGATAAACACATTAGTTGTGGATTACATCCAAGTTTTGCGGCCTCCGGCAATGCGGAAATACTGCTGCAGGAAAAGCAATACCTTGAAAACACACTCAACAGAGAGGTAACCGACAGCCGCATGCACTATATTCTGCTGTCTATGCCCCACACCTATCGCATGTTGCGTCATTGCGGCATAAAGGATGATTATAGTATGGGCTACCCAGATGCCATTGGTTTTAGGGCAGGTACGGCATATTCTTTTGCATGGTATAATCTGATTGAAGAACAGGCAACTAACCTGCATATTCATCCATTTTGTATTATGGAAGCAACCTGCAAACACTATCTGAATCAAACTACCGAACAGGCCATTTCAAAGGGAAATCAGCTCAAGTCGGTAATTCGGGAAAGTGGCGGAAATTTTTGTTTTATCTTTCACAACGAATCCCTGGGAAAACAGAAAATATGGCAGGGCTGGAATTCGGTTTTTGAAGCATGGCTGGCATAAGATATATAAGGCATAATGCCATAGATATGGCTGCGTGGGATGCATGTATATTGCGCAGTTGCCGCCCGCTGGTATATGCCGGTTCCACATACCTCAATGCTATATGCAACCAAAACTGGGATGCCCTGGTTTATGGAGATTATGAGGCTGTGTTTCCGCTTCCGGTAAAACGCAAATGGGGGATTGGTATTGTTTATCAGCCTTTTTTTTGTCAGCAGCTGGGTTTGTTTGCACCAAAGGGCTTTCCCCTGGGATATGCTGATTTTTTGAATGCCATTCCACGCAGGTTTTTAAAGGTGGGGTTGCATCTGAATCCTGAATTTAGTCTGCCTGATACAGTAATTCAACGCTGTAATCTGTTGCTGGACCTGAATCGCCCCTATGAAAATATAAATGAAGGCTACAATACGGATGCCCGAAAGAATTTGCGCAAGTGTTCAGATGCAGGAATAAGCGTTGAATCCTGCACGGATTTTGGCGCTGCTATCGCGCTTTACAGAGAAGTCTGGGGGCCTTTAAATTTGGTTTTGAAAGCATTTCATTATCAAAGTTTTGAAAACGCTTGCAAAGCCCTTCAATTAACGGATGATGCTCTTTGTTTCCGTGCCGTACAGGGTGATAAAGTCCTCGCATATGCTATATTTCTTCTTTCCCCAAAATACCTACACTATGTGTGCGCCGCACCCACGCCGGAAGGGAGAAAACTAGGCGTGATGCACGCTGTTATAGACCATATTGCCAAAACCAAGACCTTGCAAGGCTTTAGCCTTGATTTCGAAGGATCTGAAATACCCGAAGTTGCGGCATTTTATAAAAAATTTGGGGCCATGGAAGAAAGGTACGGTGTATTTGACAGATCAATATTACATTAGTTTATAATCTGAATGTCTAATAATACTAAAAGTAAAGCCTGCTTGCATGGTATGAAATTATTCTCTGCTTGCTTGCTAATCCTGTCTGCACAGCTGCATGCGCAAAATCTTATTCATAAGGTAAATCCATTTATTGGCACTGGCGGACACGGCCACACATACCCGGGAGCTACCGCACCTTTTGGCATGGTGCAGCTGAGCCCTGACACGCGCTTGGAAGGCTGGGACGGTTGTGGAGGTTACCATTATGACGATAGCGTTTGTTACGGTTTTTCGCATACCCACCTCAGCGGCACAGGAGTTTCGGATTATGGCGATTTGCTTGTGAGGCCGGGTTTAAAACCACTATCCTTCACTCATAAAAACGAAAACGCCCACCCCGGTTATTATTCCGTACGTTTCAACAACGGCATTTTTGCCGAAATGACCGCCGGAACCCGAGAAGGCATGCACCACTATCGGTTTCCAGCGGGACAAAAACCGGTTATTGTTATTGACCTGGAACATCGCGACCATGTGACAGACGGACACTTTGATGCGCTTAATACACCGGTTGCAGAAGGTAAAAACCGCATGCATGTATACGGACACCGCTTCAGTAAGGCCTGGGCCGAAGACCAGCAGTTCTTTTTCGATTTGTGGTTCTCCGAAAAGGCAGATTCAGTGGTCGTAATAAAACAAAAAGCCAAGCAACAGCGCGCCGTTGCCATCTATTTTCCTGACACAACTTCGGATATTTATATACATGCCGGTATTTCTTTCTCGGGCTGGTTGCAAAGCGCTGTAGCATTATCAAAAGCAGATGTAAAGGGATTTCAATCCCTGAAAAAACAAACGGAGTCCGAATGGGAAAAGCAATTGAGCAAGATTGTGGTAAAAGGAACGCCGGAGCAAGAAAGCATTTTCTATACGGCCCTTTACCACACCATGATTGTTCCCAACCTGGTAAGTGATGCCAACGGCAGCTACCGGGGGTTGGATAAAAAACAACACGATGGAAGCGGTGATCATTATTCTGTTTTTTCGCTTTGGGATACCTACCGCGCCACCCATCCGTTGTATACACTGTTTGAGCAAAAACGCACCCGGGATTTTATGAAGACGTTTCTGCGCATGTATAGGCAAAGTGGAAGGTTGCCCGTGTGGGAACTTGCATCCAATGAAACCAATTGTATGATTGGCTACCACGCCGTTTCCGTTATTGCAGATGCCATGGCCAAGGGTATTATACCGGACAGTGCTGACGCATTATTGGAAGCAGCTGTCAAAACAGCAGAAAAACCTGTTTTTGGGCTGGATGATTATATCAAATATGGTTTTCTGAGCATGGAAAATGAAAGCGAATCAGTGAGTAAGACCCTGGAATATGCCTACAACGACTGGTGCATTGCCCGCATGGCCGAAATGCTAAGCAAAGACAGCATTGCCAAATTGTTTTACCAACGCAGTGGTTCCTGGGTGAATGTGTTTGACCCCGAAACCGGCCACATGAGGCCCCGCAGTTACGGGCGCTGGCTTAGTCCTTTTGAGCCACGCGAAGTAAACAACCACTTTACCGAAGCCAATAGCTGGCAATATTCATTTTCGGTTCCCCATGATTTGCAGGGCTGGCTTGGAACCATGCAAAGCCATGGGCCGCACACATTGGAATTCATGCTTGACAGTCTTTTTACCACTTCCAGTAAAACTGTGGGCCGCGAGCAGGCCGATATTACCGGACTCATCGGGCAGTATGCCCATGGCAATGAACCCAGCCACCACATTGCCTATTTATATAACTCCGCCGGAAAACCCCACAAGACCCAGGAAAAAGTGCGGCAGATTATGGAAATCATGTACCACAACCGGCCCGATGGGCTCAGCGGCAATGAAGACTGCGGACAGATGAGTGCGTGGTATGTGCTCAGCAGCATGGGGTTTTACCCGGTTTGTCCCGGTGATGACCTTTACAGCATCGGATATCCGCTGTTTTCAAAAACCATGTTGGCTTTTGAAAACAATAAAAAACTGCAAATTTTGAAAAAAGGAAAAGGGCATTACATAGCCGCTGTTCGGTTGAACGGAAAGAAGGTAGAGCGCAATTATCTGTATCACCGTGAATTAACCGATGGCGGCAAACTGGTGTTCACTATGTCATCAACCCCAACAGAATGGGGCACCGGTGACAAAAATAGCTTTTATACTTACGTAAAGGAAAGCAGCATTGCGGCCCCCCTTTTCGATTTTAGAGATGTTGCTTTTGATGACAGCATGGAGGTTAATATCAATGCCCGTTTTGGAAGGAATTTTACCATTCGCTTTGTTAAGAACAATGAGGAAAAGCGACTTTTGAAAGTTAACATTAATAACCCTTATAAAGCTGCAGATACAACACTCGTTTTAAAAGAAAGTGTCTGTCTGGAAGCATTTCAGCCCGGCGGTGCGGTAGCCAGGGCCTGCTTTTTTAAACGCCCCAATCACTGGAAGGTGAAAGTAATGAATCCTTTGCATCCGCAATACACAGGCGGTGGTGATTTGGCGCTCTGCAACGGTGTACGCGGCGATGCCGAATGGCAAAAAGGCAACTGGCAGGGCATTCAGGGGCAGCCTTTTGAGGCCATTATTGATCTTGGCGATACCCAGACAATACGTTCGCTTCACGCCGGTTTTCTACAGGATACCCGCAGCTGGATAGTATATCCGCGTAATGTGAGTTACAGTTTTTCAATGGATGGACAAAACTGGACCAACGCCTGTGGAAGCATGAACAATGTGTCCATAGACAGCCTGGGAGCGCAAAAACAAACCATCAGCACCTACACCAAGCCGGTAAAGGCGCGGTATGTAAAAATGCGAGCCGCTCAACACGGCACACTTCCTGACTGGCATCCGGGCGCGGGCGGACAAACTTTTATCTTTGTGGATGAACTGGAAATACAGTAGCTCGAAAAGGTAAAATTATGCGATGATATTTAGGTTAGCCGGGTTTTAATTCTACAAAAAATAGGTGTCTTATGTTTTTATAGACAACAATATTGTCTAAATTCTATAAATTTTCATAAATAGTCAATATAAAAAGTCCCAAATTCACAACGTGAAAAACCCAAAAGATAAGAATCACATCGGGCAGCGAATCAGTCTGGCCAGACTCTCACGCGGATGGACACAGGAAGACTTGGCTGAGAGCATCAAAAAAACCCGTCCCATGATTTCACATATTGAAAGAACAGGCAGCGTAACATTCGATACACTGGAAAAAATTGCCTGGGGATTGGGAATAGAGTTGTCAGATCTGCAGAATGTGAGCAGCGATCAAATTTTATCGCCAACCTCCATGGAAAGTCCTGAATGGAAGTCGTTGGTGAGAGAGAATGAATTGTTGGCAGAGCTGGTTGAAAATCAGCGCGTGCGGATTTTGTATCTGGAAGCAGAATTAAAGCGTTTCAAACAAGGGTTTTAACCTTAGGGCGTTAATCTGCCGTACATTCTGGGGAAGGGAATACTCTCCCGAACGTGTTTAAGGCCGCAAATCCAGGTAACCATTCTTTCTAAGCCAAGGCCGAAACCACTATGTGGTACAGAACCAAATCTGCGAAGGTCGAGATACCATTCAAAAGCCTCCATGGGCAATTCATGTTCCACTATTTTCTGTTTCAGCAATTCGAGGTTGGTTTCTCTTTCACCACCACCTACAATCTCGCCATAACCTTCGGGCGCAAGCACATCCACACCCCTTGCAAATTCAGGATTTTCAGGGTTTCTTTTTAGATAGAATGCTTTAACCGCATGGGGCCAGTCATACACCATAATCGGTGAATCAAACAGGCGGGTAATTACGGTTTCGTCGCTGCCACCAAAATCGTTGCCATATTCAAATTCTTTAGCGCTTTTAATCCACTGCGGAATATTGCGGCCGTCTTCCTCGAGATCTGCTTTTTCCTGCTTTAGCGCATCAACTTTGCTCTGAAAAAAGTTGATTTCACCTTTTTTCATGCCGCCTGCCGCAATTTTAGACTCGCGATCCGTGATTTCAGCATCCACCTCTTTCAGGCGACTCAAAACACGTTTTAGTTCTTCCTCCAGACTGCCAATGCCATTCTTGCCATTCACATCCTGTTCACCTTTGATGATGCGCACTGCCTCGTCGTATGTGAGGCGGGGAAACTGTTTAAGGCTGCTTTCAAGAACAGAAATATCCCGGCCAATGGTTTTGAGTTCCTGGGAACAGTGTTTCAGTACATCTTTGATTATGGCCTGCAGCATGCCTTCTATGCAATCCATGTTCTGAAAAATATCATAGAACGCCATTTCGGGTTCTATCATCCAGAATTCGCTTAGGTGGCGGCGGGTTTTGCTTTTTTCAGCCCTGAAAGTAGGGCCAAAAGTATAAATACGTCCCATGGCCATGGCCATGGCTTCGCCGTATAATTGACCGCTCTGACTGAGGTAGGCAGGTTCTCCGTAAAAATCCGTTTCAAACAATGTACTTGTTCCTTCGCAGGCGTTGCCGGTAAAAATTGGAGCATCCATTTGTACGAAACCCTGTTCCTGAAAATACTGGTGAATGCTGTAAATAATGCGGTTGCGAATGCGCATAATGGCCCACTGACGGGTGCTGCGCAGCCACAAATGCCGCTGATCCATGAGAAACTCAACGCCGTGTTCCTTTTTGGCAATGGGATAATTCTCGCTTTCGCCAACCGGAACCACTGATGTAACATGAAGCTCATAGCCACCAATTTGTTTTTCATCGGCTACCACATTTCCGGTGAGGATTACGCTACTTTCCAGGGAAAGCTGCTGGGCGTTTTGCAAGCCTTCGGCGCCGGCGGTTTCATCTGTAACCACACATTGGCAATAACCAGTGCCGTCACGCAAAATAATAAAAACAATGCCTTTTCCTTCGCGCTTGTTGGAAACCCAGCCTTTCAATGTGGCAGATTTACCTGCTGTGCGGTGTAATTCCTCTATGTACATACCGTGTAAATGCGTTACTTTTGTAGTGTTATTGCAAAGGTAACGCAAACGAGGTTAAGCTAGAAAGAATGAGTTCGCTGAAGCAGAATTTAAGCCAGAAAATGTTGCAGAAATTAAGTCCGCAACAAATTCAGTTTATCAAACTGCTGCAACTCAATACCCAGGATTTTGAAGAAAAAGTTGAACAGGAATTGCTGGATAATCCTGCTTTGGAAGACAACCGCACTGAGGGTGTTGATGATGACTACGACAACAACAACGACGACTTTGGCGATGACGATTATCTAAGTAACGATGTAGATGTAGACGAGTTGCTGCGGGCCAATGGAGGCGATGATGATGGTGGTTTTAGGCTGAATGAAGATTATAGCGGCGATGAACAGCGAGAGATGCCCCTGGCTAGTCAGGGTAGTTTTCAGGAGTATCTGATGGAACAGGCAAGGGCTACTTTCTACAATGAAGTGGATTTACAGCTGGCCATTCACCTAATTAATTCCATTGAAGAAGACGGCTATCTACGCAGGGAACTGCGCAGCATTGTGAATGATCTGGCGTTCAATGAGAATATAATAACGACAGAAGAACACCTGGAAAAATTGCTCATCAAAATACAAAATTTCGATCCTGCCGGCATTGCTGCACGCGATTTGCAGGAATGCCTTTTGCTGCAGCTATATAAAAAAGATTACGGTGATAATCCCTCGATAACCCTGGCCGAAACCATTATTGCGGAGCAGATGGAAGCTTTCAGCAAAAAGCATTACGATAAAATCAAGCGCTCACTGAAAATTGATGACGAACAACTTAAGGATGCCATTGCTGAAATTGTAAAACTCAATCCCAAACCGGGTGAAACAGGCGCTGGTTCAAGTAAAACACAATACATTGTTCCCGATTTTATTGTCACGGGCACCAACGACGATATCGAAGTTCGTCTGAATTCACGCAATACCCCGGAGCTTCGTATTTCTTCTTCCTATGCCGAAACCCTGAGGGCCTATGAGCATTCTGGTAAAAATGATAAAAATCTGAGGGATGCGGTGCAATACATCAAGCAGAAATTGGATGGTGCCAAATGGTTTATTGACAGTGTAAAACAACGCCAGAACACCTTGCTTAGCACCATGCACGCCATTGTTTCACGGCAAAAAGATTTTTTTGAGGAAGGCGATGAAACCTGCCTCAAGCCCATGATTTTAAAAGACATTGCCCAGCAGGTGAGCCTTGATATCAGCACCATTAGCCGTGTGGCCAATAGCAAATACGTAGAAACCGATTTTGGTATTTTCCCATTGAAATTCTTTTTCAGCGAAGGCATAGTAACCGAAGAAGGAGAGGAGGTCAGCAACCGCGAAATCAAAAAGATACTGTCGGATGCCATCGGTGCGGAAAACAAGAAGAAACCACTCACGGATGAAGCGCTTATGGAGCTGCTGAAAGTAAAGGGCTACAACATCGCCCGCCGCACAGTGGCCAAATACAGGGAGCAACTCAATATTCCGGTGGCCAGGCTGAGAAAAGAGCTGTAGGATACAATCATTATTTTTCTGTTAAATCTGCATGCGCACCGTTTCTGCAGTGTAGTTGCCAAATACCTTTGGAATGTGATTCCCGAGGCAATTAAACGACTTATAACCCCCAGCGATGGCATCTTCTATGTACTTTTTAATACAGGTGCTGTTACAGTGGTAAAAATGACAGATTGTCTATATAAAATAGTTCATGAGGATGAACCCGGCTCCGATAAATGGACGGCCTATCTTCAGGAAATGAAACTGTTTTACGGCGAAAGCCAGGAAAATTACAGACAAACAGTTAAGCGGCTTTCAAAGGTTTTTATTACACCCATTGATCGTGAATCCGTTCACCAATTATCGGTTGACCTGCATAATGTGGCAAGAAGTATTTATATCGTTCCCCGCTCCATTTCTTGGGATGCCGAACACAAGCCCGATTCCTTCAGCAAACATCTTGGGCTACTCCTTAAAAAATCAGCTGCGGAACTGCAGCAGATGGTGGAAGATATAGGCACACCCAAACGCAGGTTTGTAATGAAACACGCCAAGGAGCTAATAGCAATAAAAAGAGAGATGGAAATTGCATACGATCAGGCACTAAAAAGTTTGTATGAAAGCAAGGCCAGCCCCTCACAATTTTTACGCAGACTTGATGCTTACAATGCTTTGAGAGAAGTGGGTGATTACTGCTGCAAAGCCGCACATACAGCCGAAGGAATTGTATTGACACATGTTGGCTAGACATCAATGTTATCTTATTGTTAAATTTAGTTTAATGTGCTGTTCATAAATAACAACCAAAATAGCTTTGCAGTAATAATATACTAGAAAATGGCATTTAACAGCATTATGAAAATTTTCCTGCCAAAGGACCGTGTTTTCTACAGTCTGTTTGAACAGGTAGCCGAAAAAGTAACCCTGATGGGTAACTTACTTCAGGAGTTTGTATATGAGGCAAGCGATGATAAACGTTTGGCATTGTCAAAACAAATTGAAGACCTGGAACACCAGAATGACGAACTCACCCATCAGATTTTTCAGGAATTGGGCAGAAACTTTATTACCCCCTTTGACCGTGAAGATATTCACTACTTGGCAGGTGCTTTGGATGATGTAGCTGATTATATTTATGCCAGCTGCAAGAAAATTCAGTTTCATGGTGTAAACCCTAACGATCAGGGCATCCAGAAAATGGCTGAAGTTATTAACCAGAGTGCTACTGAGGTCAGCAAAGCAGTAATGCAGTTGCGTGAATTGAAGCGTCCCGAAAAAATATCTGAAAGTTTGGTGAAGGTAAACAGTCTGGAGAACCACGCGGATGACATCTTCGATATGAGCATTAAGAAGTTGTTTGAAACCGAAAATGATTTCAAGGAACTTATACGCCGCAGAGAGGTTTACACGGTAATGGAAGTAGCTACCGACAAGTGCGAGGATGTGGCCAATGTGATTGAAACCATCATCGTTAAATACGCTTAACAACCCTTTATAACCTACCTTACATGACACTCGTAATTGTCATTATTGCGCTGGCCTTAATCTTTGATTATATCAATGGTTTTCATGATGCGGCCAACTCTATAGCCACAGTTGTGAGCACCAAAGTGCTTACACCGCTTCAGGCAGTACTGTGGGCTGCTGTATTCAATTTTGCAGCATTCTTTATTTTCAAGGATCACGCTGTTGCCAATACCATAGGCAAAACAGTAATTGATACCTACATTACGCTTCCGGTAATTCTAGCCGGTCTTATTGCCGCTATTTTCTGGAACCTGCTTACCTGGTGGTATGGTATACCATCTTCTTCCTCACACACCCTAATCGGTGGCTTTGCCGGGGCTGCCGTTGCGCATGCCTACATCACAAAAGGCTTTGTAGCATTTAGTAGTGTGGTTGAAATGGAGAAAATAGTGAAGACCTTGCTCTTTATCTTCCTTGCACCCATGATAGGCATGTTAATTTCAATGTTCATGGCCTTGGTTACCATTCACCGAAATCTCTGGATAAAACTTGGTATCATAGGATTGTCCTTTACAGCAACCTGGTTTATGTTTTTGCACTTCCAACAAAGTAAAATGGAAGAAAACCTGCAAAAGTTTTTCCGGGTAGACAAATACAAAAAGGAGGTAGAAAAGAGCCCGGATAGCGAAGAATCCAAGGCTAAGCTGGGAAAAGCCACAGCCAATTACAATAAGGCATTGCCTTTTCTGGCCGATTACAACAAACTTGGTGCTGACAACGTAGCTCAGAATATTGCGAAGGCTGTGTCTTTCAGTGACCTTGAATTTAGCAAGTTAAAGGATATAGTAAGCAAAACGGCCAAGCTGGATCGATTGAAAAAAGAAGCATTTTATGATGAATCCCAAAAACCTGCATTGGACGCGCTCACTGCCAAAATCGATAGTCTTAAACCGCTATTCAAACAGCATCAGGTATTATTAACCAAAAAAACAAAAGCTGACAGCCTTGCGGCAGATAGCATTACGGAGGTTGTAGCTCACAACATGGGCTTTAGCGGATCTGATGAAGACAAACTTAAAAAAGCATTTAAAATAGATTTAACTAAGGATTTAACCAAAGAAATCGGTAAGGCAGACAACTCTTTCCTTCGCTATTCACTCTTGTGCGTTATTTTGATTTTTGTATTGTCCTATATTTATATCGATAAACTGCGCAAACCCTCTGCCAACCTCACGGCCAACATGTTTAAGAAACTGCAGCTGCTCTCTTCTGCTGCATTCTCACTGGGCCATGGTGGTAACGATGCTCAAAAGGTTATGGGTATTATTGGAGCGGCTCTGATTGCCAATGGAAATATCAGCGATTTCAAAGACCTTCCCAACTGGGTGCCATTGGCTTGCTATGGTGCAATCGGACTTGGAACCCTGAGCGGCGGGTGGAAAATTGTAAAAACGATGGGAACCCGCATTACCAAAGTAACGCCCCTGGAAGGCGTAAGTGCAGAAACTGCCGGTGCCGTAACCTTGTTTATGACCGAACAAATGGGTATTCCTGTAAGTACCACTCATACCATTACCGGTTCAATTATCGGGGTGGGTGCCACCAAACGCCTAAGTGCAGTTCGCTGGGGCGTTACCCGCAACCTGCTGGTTGCCTGGCTGCTTACCATTCCGGTGAGTGCGGCTGTGGCCGGAATTTGTTACTTGATAATTCGGTTCTTCATGTAAGTTGTTGAATATAAATTGATAACATAAAAAGAAAGACCGCCATTTTCGGCGGTTTTTCTTTTTTACCGCTGTCGTTTTCGTCCGTAAAAAAGTGTCGTTTGTCGGTTTTTAACACAGTAAAAGTTTTCCACATTATCCATTCTTTCTATTACATCTGTTCTGGCAATTTGTATAGGGTCCAACTTCAATGAGATTGCGGTTATCAGGGAATATATAATTGAAATTGGCTGTTTGGCAGAGGTATTGTAAATCGATTCAAGGTAAAATGTTGTTATTGATTTTTATGATAATTAGAAAATTTTATTTAGGCTTGTAAACCAATCAACCAATTTTATCATATGAGAATAAAACAATTACTCATGGTCATTTCGGCCTCTAGCATCGCCCCTGCGGCCTTTGCTCAGGCAGGACCGGGCGGAAGCTCCGGCAGTGACACTGTGGACGTTGGAACTGTTACCGTTACTGCCATTGGTACTACCAAAAATGTGCGTAAAATCGGCTATTCAGTTTCTCAAGTTCAAGGAAAAGGCCTCGTATCATCCGGCGAAAGCGGTGTGATTCAGGCATTAACTGGTAAAGCATCCAACGTACAGATTACCCGTTCTGCGGGCGATCCGGGCGCAGGTGCTTACATCCAAATCCGAGGCCAAAACACCATCACCGGTAGCAACCAGCCTCTGATTATTGTGGATGGTATTCCGGTAAGCAACTCCAGCTTCGGCGGGGGAACCGACGGTGTTGTTCAGCAATCGCGCTTGAATGACCTTAACCCTTCAGACATTGAGTCGGTGGAAGTGCTGAAAGGTGCTGCTGCTGCTGCTGTTTGGGGAACCAGAGCGGCTAACGGCGTTATTGTTGTTACCACCAAAAAAGGAAAGCGTGGCATGAGTATTGAATTCTCTTCAACCTACGCCATCGACCAGGTTAACCGTGAGTACGAAAAGCAAGGTAAATATGGTCAGGGTTCAGGTGGCCGCTGGGTTGCCAATAACGCCAATTCCTGGGGTGACCAGATTGCCCTGCGTAATGGCAAAGACAGCATTAATGCTGCCGGAGCAAAGTTTGTTGCCGATGACGGAACTGTTTACGGAACCATCGTAAGAAAAGGTGATAAAACTGTATATAATGACCAAAACCGCGACCAGGTTTTCCGCAATGGTATCACCTGGAACAACAACCTTTCTATTTCTGCCGGAAACGATAAGAGCAACATGTTCTTCTCTTTGAGCGACTGGAATCAGCAAGGCATTATGAGAGGTTTGTCAGATTACAGAAGAACCACTGCCCGTTTGAACTTCAGCCAGAGCGTTAATGATAAGCTTACCATTGGCCTGAACGCCAATATGGCAAAAACTGTTTCTAACCGTGTGCAAATGGGTTCAAACCTGGACGGTCTGTACCTGGGCTACCTGCGTACTTCTCCCGACTTTGATAACTCTGACTATAAAGGAACGTACTATACCGCTGCAGGTGTTCCCAGCTTTAATGCGCACAGAGGTTATCGCCGTTACCTGGGTAACGCCGCTCCTACCTATAACAATCCAGGTTGGACACTCAACGAGCAGACGAACACATCAGACGTAACCCGCTTTATCCTTACACCTGAAGCTACCTACAAGTGGCACGAAAACCACAAGCTGATTGCCCGTTTGGGTCATGATATGTCTACTGACCGCCGTATTACCTATTTCCCTGTAAACTCAGCCGGCAGTCAGGCAAACGGTTCATTTACCGATGATCATATTCAGGAATCAGAAACCAGCCTGCACTTTATCAACCAAGGCACACACAAGCTGGGCAGCGATATCAACCTGAACTCAACTGTGGGTTATCTCTATACGTATAAGAATATTTATAATATTGGTGGTTCTGCTTCTCAGTTCATCATTCGCGACCAGGATCGTTTTGCATTCATCAATTCTACAACCGAAAACAAAGACCCCTTCAACTCTTTCTCTGAGTTGCTGAACAACCGCGTATACGGCGTTTTGGATTTTGATGTAAAAGACAAAATCTTCCTACAATTGACCGGTGCTTCTGAAGCATCTTCAACCTATGCAAACCGCTTCTTCTCTCCCAGTGCAAGCTTGGCATATGAACTCACCAAAGACCTTAAGCCAAATGATGTACTTAGCTATGCTAAACTTCGCATGTCTATGGGTCGTGTGGGTGTTGCTCCTCCCGCTTACATCTGGAACACCAATTTCGTAGCTGCCGGTTCATCTTCCGGTTGGGGCGATTACCTGGATGGTTCTCTGTATGGTGGCTCTATCTACAGAAGCTCTACCCAGGGCAACCCTGATATCAAGCCTGAAATGAAGACTGAAACTGAACTGGGTGCTGATGTGAAACTGTTCAAAAACAAAGTTTCTCTTGGCGTTACCTATTATCAGAACAAAATTGAAGGTGCTGTACTGGCCATTGCTGTGGCTAATTCAACCGGTTACTCTAACCAGTGGAAAAACGCTGCTGACCTTTCAAACAAAGGACTTGAAATAGACCTGAATGTTAGCCTTATTAAATCAGATAACTTCAACCTGAATCTCTATGGTAACCTGGGTCGCAACCGCAACACTGTTGATAACCTCAGCGGCGCTGCTCCCATCTTCCTGGCCGGTTTCACCGGTACTTCATCACGCGCTGTTGAAGGTCAGGCAATGGGTGCATTGTGGGGTGGCAAATGGGCCAAAGACGAATCAGGCAAACTGGTGCTTGATCCAGACGGCTTCCCCACTGCTTCTTCTGAAGAAGGCGTAATCGGTGACCCTAACCCTGACTACAGAGGTAGCGTGGGTTTGAACGGTAACTACAAAAACCTGAATTTCAATCTGCTGGTTGAGACTTGCCAGGGTAATGACATGTGGGCCGGTACTTATGGCGTATTGAACAATTTTGGCATCACCCCTGAATCTGCTTCTGATTTTACTGTTTCAGCTGCAGACGCAGCCAATATCGTGGATTACCGCGGTGTTACCCTGGCTTCTGCTGCTGCAGCCGGTGCCAATGGTCTTGCTGTTGTTAATGCCGACGGAAGCATCACTGCCCGCGGCAGCCTGAAAGACTTTGGTGCAGGAAATGTTTGGCTGAACCAGTACTGGTATACCAGCCTGGGTGGTGGTTTCGGTTCAGTAGCCGAGCAGTTTATTAAGGACGCTTCATGGACCCGTATCCGCGAACTCAGCCTGTCCTATGCACTGCCCAAGTCTATTTCTGATGCCGTTCACGTACCCGGCGGAATCACTGTTGGTTTCACCGGCAGAAACCTGGCTCTGTGGACCAAGTTTGATGGTGTTGATCCTGAAACCAACCTTACCGGTGTTTCGAATGGTCGCGGTCTGGATTACTTCAACAACCCCGGAACCAAGTCATACCTGTTCAACATTAAGTTTAACCTCTAATAAAATACAAGGAATTATAACATGAAAAAGATAGCTTTAATCTTTTCCGTTGCCCTGACAGTAGGAATTACATCCTGCAAAAAGGACATCAAGGAAATCAATAAAGAAAACCCCGGTCAGTTCAGCGACTCAGATCCTGTGCTGATGATGTCGGGTGCCCAGTTGGCTAATGTACTCGTAAACGAAGGCGAAGCCGCACGTATGGCAGGCATATTTGCCGGTCATCATGTGGGATTTGACCGTCAGTTTGTGTCATACAATGACTACGTAGTAACCGCCGGCGATTTTAACACCCCCTGGGGCAATATTTACACCGAAGGTATTGCGCAGTGCCGCATTATTCGTGCGAAGGCCGCCAAATCCAATAACAAACAACTGAATGCTGTGGCTTGCATTACAGAAGCCAACCTGTTGCTTACCGCCTCAGCACTTTGGGGTGACATACCCAACACAGAAGCCTGTGTAGATGGTGTTTCTAGTCCCAAGTTCGACAAAATGACCGCGGTTCACAATGCTGCTATTACCCTGCTGGATTCAGCGTTGGCTTATGGTGCAAACCACGCCAATTACAGCGGTGCTTATGTGGGCAACCACAACTGGGCTCAGGTAGCCAACACCCTCAGGGCGCGTGCTTATCTGCACATGAAGGACTACACCAAAGCTGCTGCCGCCGCTGCCAATGGAATTGCTGCCGGCAAGGATCTGCTTGCCAACCACAGCCAGGCTACACCCGGTGCATGGAACCTGTACTATGACTTCCTTGACTGGAACCGTTCAGGTTACATTTCAGCCAGTGGTTCTCACATGGAAAAGCTGCTCGATACCGGTTCGGCTCTTTCGCGCAACAACGCAAAAACAGACGAATTGGATCGTTTTGACTACTATTTCACCGATGCAGGATACACACCACTGGATCCTAACTGGGATGGAATTTTCGGCGCAACAGCAAATTTCCCAATCGTATCTTACGTGGAGAATGAACTCATTCTTGCTGAATGTGCCATCAGAAACAATGATGCCACCACCGCTATCGATCACCTGAATAACGTGCGTTCTGACAATGCTGCCAATATCGGCGGACAGTATGATGACTACGTAATCGGTGATTTTGGTCCCGGACAAATGGTTCCCGGCACCACTGTAAACGATGCGATAAGCAAGGAAATTCTTACTGAGAAATACGTTTCTCTGTACGGCCAGATTGAACCCTGGTGCGACCTTCGCAGAACCAAGAACGAGATTGGTGTAGCACCTAATAAAGGTACCCAGCTGCCCCAGCGTTTCCTGGTTCCACAGGACGAAATCAATGCTAACAAAAATGCACCCGGCGCGGGTTCACTTTTCGATGCACTTGAATTGTGGCCACAGTAAAATCCTTTCATTCAATAAAAAAGGCCGTCAATGACGGCCTTTTTTTGTGCTCCTGCAAAAAACAAATGTTTATTGTCAATAAATACTGATTTTTGCAGCCTTGTTTTACTAAAGCCCATGGTTTTCTCTAGCCTTGTTTTTTTACTTGTATTTTTTCCGTTATCGTTATTGGGTAACTATCTCTTCAAGAGTTTACAGGCAAAGAATATAGTACTGATTCTGTTTTCCCTTATTTTTTATTCATGGGGTGAACCTGTGTGGATTTTTCTTCTGCTTGGTACCACCCTTATTGATTTTTTTATGGCCAAATTGATTGAAAAACATGATGGTAGCTGGAGATCGGGTCTGTTTTTGGGCATTTCTGTTTTCTTTAGTGTCGGTGCACTTGTTTTTTTTAAGTATTCCGGTTTTCTGTGTGACCTATTCAACTCACTGACAGGCATATCCATTCGTTCACATAAGCTCGATTTACCCATAGGTATATCTTTTTATACATTTCAGTCGGTCAGCTATATACTGGACGTATATAGGGGTCAGGTAAAAGCACAAACCCACTTCAGTAAATATCTCCTGTATATTTCTTTGTTTCACCAGTTGGTTGCAGGTCCTATTGTAAGATATTCTGATATTGAGAAAGAGCTGGAAAACAGAAACCCCAAATGGAATGATATTTCCCATGGTGTTAACAGGTTTGCCTGGGGCTTATTTAAAAAGGTGTTTTTTGCTAATTCGGCTGGAGTTTTAGTTGCAGGATATCTTGAACGAGATCTTTCAAATTTAAGCGTCGTGGAAGCTGTTGCCGGCATTGTGCTTTTTGCCATTCAGCTATACTATGATTTTAGTGGTTATTCAGATATGGCAATAGGAATGGGCAGGATATTGGGTTTTCATTATCTCGAAAACTTCAATTTTCCTTATGTTTCAAAATCTATCAAGGAGTTTTGGACACGATGGCATATGAGCCTTGGCACTTTTCTTCGTGATTACCTTTTTACGCCAATAGCATTCAATAAGAGACACTGGGGCCAGGCAGGCACTGTCTATGCTTTGATTGTAACATTTGCACTGAGTGGTTTGTGGCATGGTGCCAGCTGGAATTTTATTTTGTGGGGCCTGTACTTTGCTATACTGATTATTGTAGAGGAGTGGTTTTTAAATCGTGTTTTTAAATTTACCGGAAATTGGCTTGCGCACTGTTATCTCATTATTGCAATTTTTATCAGCTATCCCTTGTTTTATTTTGTTGACATGGAACAGTTAAAACAATATTATCTGATATTGTTTTCTGGAAAACATCCGTTTATCAGCGATGCGATTATTCCTGAAATACAGGAGCATATATACTGGCTGTCTGCCGCCCTTTTGTTTTTAACCCCGGCAGGAAAAAACATGGGGGATTTCTTAAAAATCAGACTTCAAAACAGTCCGGGCCTTGTTGGTTTGGCCAATACCATGGCCACTGTTGCCTTTTTATGGATTTCAATAAGCCTGCTGGTTGCAAAATCATTTAATCCATTTCTGTATTTTAGATTCTGAGATGAGAGAAAACCGTTTCCATATCATTAATGCAATAATTCCTGCCTTGTTGATTATTGTTTTTCTGGTATTTTTTATTCTTACTCCCAAGCAAAAAATATCGTTAGAAGAAAAACGCAAAATGGCAGCCGTTCCAGAACTGAGCTGGACTTCATGGATCAATGGAAGTTTTGCCGCCGGGTCGGAAGACTATATAGCGGATCACTTTGCTTTTCGCAATGAATTACTGACGTTTTCAGACTTTTTAAAGAACCATGAGGGTATTGCGAGAAAAAGCCCAGAGGGCAGATTTGTAATTATTAAAAAAAGGCAAGCGCTGAAAGATCCCTTGAATAAAAAGAAACTTTCTATAGACAGTAACTATATAATTCCGCTGGATAGCGCCGAGGAACTGGTCCTTACCAATGGTGTATTTATATACGACAGTTGCTCCTATCAGTTTTTCGGCGGAAATCCCGTGTCGGCCGGAAGGTACGCACGGGCTTACAACACCGTGGTAGATCATTTGCCAAAAAACATCACTTATTATTCTGTGCTGGTGCCCTCATCCACTGAATTTAACCTTCCAAAGGCTGTTTACAGAAAAAGGGCAAACCCTGAAACCAAGGGGATCGCAGACATAAACAGTCGGTTAAACGCTGTAATTAAAAAGGCAAATGTTTACGATTATCTGCTTGCATACCGAACGGAATACCTGTTTTTTAAAACAGATCATCATTGGACTGCAAGAGCTGCTTATTATGCCTATCAGGCTTTTGCTGAAATTGCAGGTTTTGAGGCCCTCCCTCCGGGAAAAGTGCCGTCCAAAATTATGGGGCGGTTTTTGGGATCCCTGTATCAGATGACGCACGATCCAACATTAAAGGGCAATCCCGATAAACTTGAATATTTTGATATTCCTTTTGGAGGTGCAAAAGCATTTTATATGCTTTCCCCCGGAGACTCATGGAAGAGTTGTGAAATTATTTATAAAAAAGCCCAGTTTGGCATAGGATATGGCGTGTTTTTGGGTATTGATTACCCTATTATGAAAATTGACGGTCCAACTAAAAACGGCAGAAAACTATTTATTCTAAAGGAATCTTATGCCAATGCATTTGTTCCTTTCCTGGTTCCTCATTTCGAACAAATATTTGTGGCTGATGTTCGTTATTTCCCTTATAAAATAGATAAGTTTATCGCAGATAATAAAATAAACGAGTTTTTAATGATGAACCAGCTGGTTATGGCAAACAGCCCTTATACCCCTTCTAAAATTTTAAAGCTACTTAAAACTACGCCATGAAAAATCTGAGTTTACTGCCGTTTTTATTGTATTTTGTTTTTTCGATTTCGCTGCATGGGCAAAGCATCAATTCAATTTCAGCTACGGTAAGCCCCCCGCTAATAATCAGCGCTGAAAAAAACTACATAGAGAATGATGCTGTTTTGGCAGACTTTTTCAGGTCTTTGTCTTCCATCAATGATAAACCCGGAAACAAATCCAGCATACTGCATATTGGTGATTCACACATACAGGGTGATTATTTAAGCAGAACGGTGCGTTACAGGCTTCAAAAACAATTTGGCGAGGCAGGAAGAGGCCTGATTTTTCCCTACAGCCTGCTGAATATGTATGGCCCTGTTGATTACAGCAGCACAAGTAATGTTAATTGGGAAAACACCCGCATGTTTCCTAGAGAACGAAAAGGACCTGTAGGATTGACGGGATATGCCGTGTTTACAGGAAACCCTTTTATGAAATTAAACATCAAACTATATGAGCCAAATAAAAATTATTATGGGGCTCAAGGAGGTTTGTTCGCTCTCAATAACTTCACTGATTTTCCATCCAATACATTTAATAAAGTAAAAATACTGTATTCAAATGACAGCCTTGCTTTGCCCTTGAGGATTGCAGGTGTCTCAGAAAATGATGTTCCCGGCAACATAGTTCTTTTGCCTCAGTTTAACAATACATATGCTGGCTTCCAATCTGCTTCCGTGGTGTTAGATGCCTCTTATAAAAGTTTGCTGATTGAGGCTGATTCCGGCCGCAAATTTTCCGCACCGGTCTATGTTCATGGTGTTAGTTTTGAAAAAACTGACGTAACGGGTGTGCTGTATCACATGGCAGGAGTTGGTGCATGCCAGTTATCTAATTTCACATCCACAACCTACTTTTTTAATCAAACTGTTGATTTACAGCCTAATCTGATTATTTTTTCACTGGGAGCGAACGAATCATGTAACAGAAACTTTGATACCACAGACTATGCGCTACGGTTTAAAAAATTGCTCGGTGATTTGCGAAAGACCATTCCCGGGGTGCATTTTATAATTACTACGCCCCCTGATATTTTATTTCGGAGTGTTCGTCCCCCATCCATGGATCCTATCTGCAGAACGCTTCGTTCAGTGGCTTTTTCTGAAGGTTGTGGGTTCTGGGACTTAAATCGCTGTATGGGAGGCGCCTGGTCAAATAAATACTGGTTTGTAAACAAACTCGCCAGGCCCGACAGAATTCATTTTAGTCCAAAGGGGTATGATTTTCTGGGGTTATTGTTTACGGAGGCTTTTTTTAACAGCTACAATAAATATGGGTCCAATAAAGCAGATACCGCTACATTGAGAAAAAGCACAGAGCCCTACAGAGGGCTGTTTACCGGCATAAAACCAGCCGAAATACAAAACCCACCAACAAACAGGCCGGTGGTCAGAGAACAGTACACAATACCTATATCAGGAAAAACATACCATACTGTTAAAAAAGGGGAGTCTGTATATTCTATATCACGCCGGTATAAAATAAATCACAAGACTGTTCAGCAAATGAATGGCTTCACAGACAGAACTATAATCAGGCCCGGACAACGCATCCGGATCCGGTAATTGTTTTAATCTTTCAGCACATCCCTGCTGATAACCACTCGCTGCATTTCACTGGTTCCCTCATAAATTTGGGTAATCTTGGCATCGCGCATCAGGCGTTCTACATGGTATTCTTTTACATAGCCATATCCGCCATGAATCTGAACGGCTTCAACCGCTGTTTTCATGGCCGTTTCACTGGCAAACAGTTTAGCCATGGAGCTGGCTCTGCCATAATCCAAATGCTGGTCTTTCAACCATGCAGCTTT
>Ga0169931_10004587_pt1 | contig 21432 bp, 21 predicted proteins | sample Kivu_15m_20L_FD_129675 | JGI IMG/M metagenome (GOLD analysis project Ga0169931, IMG submission 129675) | Freshwater microbial communities from Lake Kivu, Western Province, Rwanda to study Microbial Dark Matter (Phase II) - Kivu_15m_20L... | ecosystem: Environmental > Aquatic > Freshwater > Lake... | reverse complement strand
GTGCGTGCTCGTCCTCGTGTGCGTGCTCGTCCTCGTGTGCGTGCTCGTCCTCGTGTGCGTGCTCGTCCTCGTGTGCGTGCTCGTCCTCGTGTGCGTGCTCGTCCTCGTGTGCGTGCTCGTCCTTCGCGTCAGATCCGTGACCGTGACCGTGTCCGCCAAACTCGATCGGATCCACCTTGTCGGCGATGGTCAGCACCTGGGCACCGTCCGCCTCTGCGGACTCCAGGGCCTGCGCCAGTCCCTCCTCGAGGCCGAGGCCGTTGGCAACGACGAGATTCGCCCGGACCATCGTGGCGACCTGATCGGAGGAGGGGGTGAACTCGTGGGGGTCCGACCCGATCGGCATCAGGACCGTCACGGAGCCGTCACCGCAGGAGACGATGCGTTGGGTGACGTCGCCCAGCACGGTCGTCGTGGCGACGACGTCGACGGGACCGGTGACGGTCGGGGTTGACGAACAGGCGCTCAGGGTGAGGAGGGTGGACCCGGCGAGGGCTGCGAGGACGGGGAGGCGCATTCCGGCAGACTAGCTTTATTGAAAATGAATGTCAAAACCGTCCCTGGAACTTCAGGATCGCCACACCGAGCGCCGCCAGGACGGTGATCAGGCGGATCATGCGCCGGCCCGGGGTCAGCGCCGGCCAGGCCAGCGCGAGCAGCCACCCCAGGAAGAGCCCGACGAGGCCGAGGAGAACACCACCGAGCCAGGCGAGGTCACCGGTCTGGATCAACCCGAGGGTGAAGGCGGTGGCGAGCAGGACCACGACCAGCCAGCGCGGCACCCGGAGGAGTGCGGTCAGCAGCGGGTAGCTGATCCGTTCCAGCGCACCGCGGGAACCGGGAGAGGTCCGCGCGGGCTGGCGCTGCGGTCCGCGCGGTCCGCGCACGCCGCGCTGGTCATCCTTCGCCACGAATCGCTCCCCTGGTCTAGCGTCGTCGATGTGTTCGAGCCTAACTGGTCCACCGCCGCACCGGTACTGGTGACGATGCGCTTCACGGTTCGAGACCGCGTCGATTTCCTCGCGCAGGCACGGGTATGCGTGGAAGTGCTACGCACCCGTGCTGGATGCCTGGGAGTCGAAGTTCTGCAGTCGGTGGACAGTGTCGAACAGATGCTGATCACAACCCGATGGCAGGACATGGGTTCCTATCGGAAGGCGATGAGTGCATACGAAGTCAAGGAGAAGGTGATTCCCTTTCTCTCTCATGCACGGGATGAGGATTCGACGTTCGAGACTCTGATGCGGGCGGACGCCAAGGAGAGTGCGACGTACGACTCGGGGCTGTCAGCGGATGCGGAGAGCACCAGCCTCGGGTCCGCCAGCACACCCAGAGCTCCGCGCTTGGACACCTGATGGCTGATTTCCTCGACCTGGCCGATGCGGGTGCACACCTGGCGCCGCACGTCGTGGGTCGAGCAGAGAATCCCCTGATACTGGCTGTCGTACCGAACGGTGTACCGGTTGCAGCTGTGGTCGCGGCGGCGATCGGTGCACCTGTGCAGGAGTTGACAGTCATCCGCAGCGAGGATGGGGTCGCCGTCTCGGATGTTCCCGATGTGGCAGGCCGTGACGTGATCGTGATTGACGATGGCGTCGAAACGGGAACTGCCGCGCGTGCCATCGCGCACGCCTTGCGCGATCGAGATCCAGCGCGGTTGATCCTCGCGGTTCCGGTATGCCCGCGTCAGGAGGGCAGTTCCCTGGCACTGCTCTACGACGAGGTCATTGCCGTCGTGCAACCCCTGGCACGTCGTTCTCTGCGCTGGCACTACGCGAACGCGGAGTGGCTCGACTGACTACCCGTTAGGCTTCGTCCCTCGCAGAAGGGCACGCAATGACCAGCTTGTTCGGCCGTGACTTCCTCAAGGAAGTCGATTTCACCGCGGCCGAACTCGACTCCCTCATCGACCTCGCAGCCACCCTCAAAGCCGAACGTGCCGAGCACCGCGAACGGCCACGACTCACCGGCTCGGCGGTCGCTCTCATCTTCGAGAAGTCCTCGACCCGCACGCGCTGCGCCTTTGAAGTCGCGGCGTTCCAGCAGGGGGCCTTCACCACATACCTGGATCCGGCGTCCTCGCAAATGGGTCACAAGGAGTCGATCGCCGACACAGCGCGTGTTCTTTCGCGCATGTACGACGGAATCCAGTACCGCGGTGCTGCTCAGGCCACGGCAGAAGAGCTCGCCGAGTACGCCACGGTCCCGGTATTCAACGGTCTCACCGACGAGTGGCATCCGACGCAGATGCTCGCGGACTTCCTCACCATGCGCGAGCACGCACCGCGCCCCTGGGGTGACATCACGTACACCTACCTCGGCGATGCTCGCAACAACATGGGGAACTCCTATTTGGTGATGGGCGCGATCATGGGAGCGGATGTGCGGATCTGTGCTCCCCGCGCGCTGTGGCCGGCCGACGACGTCCAAGCACTTGCGCGGGAACGCGCGAGTGTCTCGGGTGCGCGGATCCTGATCACGGAATCCGTCGAGGAAGCGGTTGCGGGCGCGGACTTCCTCGCCACCGACGTGTGGGTGTCGATGGGGGAACCCGCGGAAACGTGGGCCGAGCGCATCGAGATCCTTCGCCCGTATCGACTCGACTCCTCCGTGGTGCGGGCATCGGGCAATCCCGAGGTCAAGATCTTGCATTGCCTTCCGGCGTTCCACGACACCAGCACGCAGGTCGGCCGCGCCGTCGCCGAGCGCTACGGGATGACCGACGGGGTGGAGATCTCCCATGAGGTATTCGAGTCCCCGGCAAGCATCGTGATGGACGAGGCGGAGAACCGCCTGCACACCATCAAGGCCGTCCTCGTCGCGACGCTGGCGCGCAACCCCTGATTCCGTTCTAGCATCGACCATGGCCTTCGCCCGAATCAGCGCGTTGCTCGAGCGCGAGCGTCGCGCGCACCTCGAGCGCACCCCGATGTCGCGAGGAGCGTTCGAGTCCGCCGACCACCTCCTCGGTCGAGTTCCGATGACCTGGATGAACAAGTGGTCCGGCGGCTATCCGCTCTACCTGCACGCGGCCCGGGGTAATCGCATCTCCGACGTGGATGGACACGAGTACATCGACTTCGCCCTTGGAGACACGGGGGCGATGGCCGGCCATTCCCCGGCGGCGACCGTGGCCGCGGTCCAGCGCCGGATCGGTGAACTGGGGGGCATCACCACGATGATGCCGAGTGAGGACGCCGAGTGGGTCGGTGCGGACCTCACTCGTCGTTTCGGGTTGCCCCTGTGGTCGTTCAGTCTGACGGCCACGGACGCCAATCGGTGGGCCTTACGCCTCGCGCGCCTGGTCACCGGTCGGCCGCGCATTCTCGCCTTCTCCTACTGCTATCACGGCGCGGTCGACGAAACCCTCGTCATCACCGGACCGGATGGCACGGCGCACTTCCGAGAAGGCAATGTGGGTCCCGCGGTGCCCATCAGTCAGACCACGCGCGTGGCGGAGTTCAACGACCTCGAGTCTGTCGAACGGGAACTGAGTCACGGCGACGTGGCCGTGCTCATCACCGAACCGGCGCTCACCAACATCGGGATCGTGCTTCCGGAGCCGGGATTCCTGCAGGGGCTGCGCGATCTCTGCACGAAGTACGGAACCCTGCTCCTAATCGATGAGACACACACGATCTCCGCGGGTCCGGGCGGCTGCACCGCGGCGTGGGATCTGGAGCCGGACATCTTCGTGATCGGCAAGAGCATCGGGGGAGGGATCCCCTCGGGTGCGTACGGCATCACCCAGGAGATCGCGGATCGCATCAACGATCATCCGGAGGCCGACCTTGTCGACGTCGGGGGTGTGGGAGGCACCCTGGCCGGGAACGTCCTCGCCACGGCCGCGATGCGCGCCACACTCGAGCACGTGCTCACCGATGCGGCGTTCGCTCACATGATCGATCTCGCCACGCGGTTCCGCGAGGGGGTCGAGAAGACACTTGCAGAGCACTCGGTTCCCTGGTCGATCGCACAGCTCGGAGCTCGTGCCGAGTATCGATTCACCTCCCCGGCCCCGCGCACGGGGTCGGAGTCCGCGGCCGCCCACGACGGGGACCTCGAGGAGTTCCTGCACCTCTACATGTCGAACCGCGGTGTACTGCTGACTCCCTTCCACAACATGGCGCTGATGTGTCCGGACACGTCTGCGACCGACGTTGATCGGCACTCGGAACTGTTCGCCACTGCGATCGCGGAGTTGGTGGGGTGACCGTCGGAGCGCTCATCACGGGCGCCGGCTCCGACACCGGTATCGGATTCGCCGTGGCCCGATCCCTCGGTTCCCTCGGTATCCCCGTCGTGATCACCTCGACGACCGATCGGATCCACACACGTGCCGAGGAGCTCCGCGCAGACGGATTCCACGCATCCGGGGTCGTCGCCGATCTCACCAGACCCGCAGATGTGGAGTCGCTCGTGCGCCATGCACTCCAGGACTTCCCAGCAATCGGCATCCTGGTGAACAACGCGGGCATGGTCAGTGTCACCACCACGGTGACGAGCGGGGATGTCGTCGACACCGATGACGACGTGTGGCAGGCGGGCATCGAGCGCAACCTCACCACGGCCTTTCACATGTGCCGCGCTGTCATCCCCCATATGCGTCGCGAGTCCTACGGGCGCATCGTGAACGTCGCCAGCGTCACCGGGCCCGTCATGGCCATGCGCGGGGAAGTCGTCTACGGAACCGCGAAGGCCGGTCTCGTGGGCATGACGCGTGCGATCGCGGTGGATGAGGCGGGTCGCGGCATCACCTGCAACGCAGTCGCACCCGGATGGATCGGCACGGGATCACAGACGGCACAGGAAGCTGCGCATGGACTCACGGTTCCCGTGGGTCGCAGTGGCACTGCCCACGAAGTCGCCCACGTCGTGGCCATGCTGTGCTCAGCGGATGCCGGCTACATCACCGGTCAGGTACTCACCGTCGACGGTGGAAACTCGATCGCCGAAGAACGGTGACTCAGCGCGTGAGGAACACGGGGCTGTACGTCCGGATCCGCTTCTTCGTCACGGGCCTGCACTCCCCATCGAGGCTGCAGACCTGAGTGACACCGCGCGGCACCGTGAAGCTCTTCTTCCCGCGGGTGGAGTACACGATCTCGCTGCGCTTCCCGTCCTTGGTGAAAGTGCACGTGACCTTCGCGCCGACGGTTTGGCACCCCCGGTAGACCGAGCCCACGATCCAGTCCTGCATGGTCTGCATCGCTCGTGCGCCGCGCGTCCCGTTGTAGTACTGGATTCCCCAGAGGTCGTTCGGTGGCTCCCAGACGTACATGTACATCCGGGAAATGCCCAACTGCAGTGAGTCGAGGAAGGAGACGGCGGTCCAGTCCTCGGCACGCTTGCCTTCGATGTCCACATCGGGGTTCGCCGGACCGGGTCCCTTGAGGCCGTAGTTGTTCTCGGTATCCCAGATGGGTTTCTCCGGTGCTCCCGCATCACGCAGTGTCTGGATGAACCCGGCTGCGAGGGCGGTGCGGTCCTTCGGCGTTCCCAGACTCGCGGGGTAGCTGTGCACGGCCCAGACGTCGATCGGCCAGTCACGTTGTCCGAGTTCTCGGAGGAATGCCGGGTAGAAGCGCTTGAAGGCGGCGCCCAACCGGGTGCCGGTGCTCGGTGCCACGACCTCGGCCTGGGGGTCGATGGACTTCACGATGCGGTAGGTGCGCGCGGTGAGCTCGGCCATCTGCGCCGGAGTTCCCTCGAAGAACGTCTGCAGGTTCGCTTCATTCCACGGCTGGTAGCTCGTGATCCGACCCTTGTAGCGGGTGACGACCTGGGTGACCCAGGTGTCCCAGAGTGCGAGGTCCCGGGGCATACCCGCGGCGCCCGGGCTCGGGAGGCATGCAGGCGGTTGGCAGGTGCTCAGACTCGCCCAGGCGGGCGTGCCGGACAGCACCATCAGGATGTCGGTGACACCGTTCTTCTGCGCGGTCGCGACCGCGGTATCCAACGTGGTCCAGTCGAAGACACCGGGGGACTTCTCGATGGCCGCCCATGTGGTGTCGTTATCCCACAGCCGCAGTGATCCGAATTCGATCGATGGCCACACCCCCTGCTGCACACCCTTGACGTGCATCCCGAACAACGTGTCGGACACCGTGCTTCCCCGGAGGTTCTCGGCCGATGCAGGAGCAGCGAGCCCGAGGGTGAGGAGGCATGCGAACGTAAGGGTGAGGATGCGCTTCATGCAGCCATAGTGCCATGCGTACCCTTCATCCGTGCCCGCCCCTCGCCTCCGCGCCGACATCGCGAGCCTGCCCGCGTACAAGGCTGGCCAGCGTCCTGCGGAACGCACCGACATCGTCACCTACAAGATCTCGAGCAACGAGAACCCGTATCCGCCGCTGCCCCGGGTGAAGGCCGCAATCGCCGACGCGGCATCGTCCATCCACCGCTATCCGGATCCGTTCAATCGACGACTTGTCTCCGCGCTCGCGCGGAAGTTCGACGTGAGCGAGGACCGGATCGCGCTGGGGACCGGAAGTGTGTCGCTGGTGGGACAGGTCATCATGTCCGCGGCGTCTGCGGGAGATGAAGTCATCTACGCCTGGCGTAGTTTCGAGTCCTATCCCATCTGGACCCAGATGGCGGGCGCGGTCAGCGTCAAAGTCCCGCTCCTTCCGGACGAACGCCATGACCTCGATGCCATGGCGGCGGCCGTCAACGAGCGCACACGGGTGATCTTCATCTGCTCACCGAACAACCCCACGGGCCAGGCCGTGACTGCGGCGGAACTCGACGCCTTCCTTGAGCGCGTTCCCTCGGATCTCGTCGTGGTCCTCGATGAGGCCTACGCCGAGTTCATCGGCGATGAGGACATCCACGATGGCGTCTCTGTCGCCACGCGGCACGACAACGTCGTTGTGCTCCGCACCTTCTCCAAGGCCTATGGTCTGGCAGGTCTCCGCGTCGGGTTCGCCATCGCGCACCCGGACGTCGCCGAGGCGCTGCGCAAGACGGCGCTCCCCTTCGGCGTGTCCTCGATCGCTGAGGAGGCAGCACTCGTCTCCCTGGAAGCAGAAGACGAACTGTTCGAGCGCGTGCACGCCCTCGTGAACGAGCGTCGCCGCGTGGCGGGTGCGCTGCAGGAACAGGGGTGGGAGCTCCACCCGAGTTATGCGAACTTCGTCTGGATGCGGCTGGGGGACCGGGCAGCCGATTTCGCCGCCGCGTGCGAGGAGCAGGGCATCACCGTTCGGGCTTTCCCAGGCGAAGGTGTGCGTGTGACGGTCGCGGAGACGGAGGCGAATGATCGCTTCCTCGAGGTGGCGCACGCGTTCAGGATGGCTCTTCGATAACCGCGGGCTTCCGCCGTTCCCCGCTCACCACGAGCACCACGCCTCCTACGACGATGGTGAGGCCAATGATCACATCGCGTGAGATGGGTTCCCCGATGATCAGCCAGCCGAGGAACACTGCGACCACCGGATTGACGTAGGCGTACGTGGCCACCAGGGACATCGCGGCGTTGTTCAACAGCCAGACGTAGCAGACATAGGCCACGACGGACGCGAAGACCAGGAACGCCCAGCCCCACCAGGACGCCACCGAGAACTCGGACACGTCGAAGCGCTCGCCGATGAGCAAGCCCAGCACCGAGAGGACGACGCCGGCAGCCCCGAGTTCGTAGACCGTGGTGGTGAGCGGATTCGAGGGAAGGTCGTAACGCGTCGAGCGCCACGAGAAGAGGGCCCAGAGGAAAGAACTCACCGTGATGGCCAGGCACCACAGGAACACGTCGCTATCAGTTCCGGACACCGGTGTCGTGCCGCCGGGAAGCAGCATCAGTGTCAGCCCGACGATACCGACGGCGACACCCGTCAAGGTGAGCCGCGAGGGTCGATCACCTGCACGGAATCGGAAGATCACGATCCAGAGGGGCATCGCCGACACGATCAGTGCTGCGATTCCCGAGGGAACGTAGCGCTGCGCGAGCGACAGTGTTCCGATCCCGACACCGAGCAACATCACACCCATGACGATCGTTGCCCGGAGTTGCCGCCTGGTGACACGCAGGACACGTATGCCCTGCATGACCACCACGGCGAGCGTGAGCACGACGGTGGCCGCAAGGAATCGCAACCCATTCGCGAGGATCGGCGGCATCGTCTGCACGACGAGGGCGATACCCAGGTATGTCGATCCCCAGAGAATCCAGAGCGTGAACAGAGGGGGCGCGACCCGCGACATCGGTGCCTCGACGACACCGCGCACGTCCACTCCGGATGCCATGGCGCGAGTGTGGCAGCAGGTCAGACCTGAGATGTGTCCGGGTGAAGCCTTGCGCGGCCCCGAGTTCGTCGCAGCAGGATGGGCAGGTGCCTCCTGCTCACGTCACCGAGCCGGTCCCCGCGAGGGCACGTGCCCAGGACCATCATCGCATCGCCCGTGATCTGCACGATCTCGTTATCCAACGCCTCTTTGCCGCAGGAATGCTCCTCCAGACCGTGCACAGTTCGGGTGGTATGTCGCTGGATGCCCGGGAGCGGGTGGGTAAGGCCGTGGAAGAGATCGACGCGACGATAAGGGAGATTCGACAGACCATCATCGTGCTAGATCAGCCCTCCGATGGTCCTACTACCGGTGTCCGCGAGCGGGTCATGGAGGAAGCCGCACGATGGGCCGTCCTCCTCGGCTTCGAACCGTCCGTGCGGCTCACCGGACCAATCGACACGCACATTCCATTGCATATCGTCGAGGACGTGATCGGAGCTCTGCGTGAGTCGCTCGCCAACGTGGTGAGGCACGCTCACGCGCGTCGGGTGGATGTCAGCGTGTCGGCATCTACCGAGGTCGTGGAACTGGTTGTCATCGACGATGGGATGGGGGTACCGCCGAGCGTCACGTGTCCCTCGGGTCTGATGAATCTCGTCTCGCGCGCCCGTGATCTGGGTGGTTCATGCACGATCACGCGGGTGGACCACGTGGGCGGAACTCAGGTGCGTTGGTGGGTACCTGTTTCCTAGCGGCCCTGGGCCACGTGCACCCGTGTCACGAAGGCTGCTGCTTGGGTGCGACGTTCCATTCCGAGTTTGGCCAAGAGGCCGGAGACGTAGTTCTTGACCGTATTCTCTGCCAGGTGGAGCCTGTCGCCGATTTGACGATTGGTCATGCCCTCGCCGATGAGTCCGAGTATCCGCCGTTCCTGGTCGGAGAGGGCGCTGAGTCGGTCGTCTCCTTCGCATCCCAAACTGATGCGCTCCATGACCCGCTGAGTCAGCACGGTATCGAGCAGGCTCTTCCCGGAGGCCACGGTGCGGATCGCTGCTACCAGGTCGTTGCCACGGATGTCCTTGAGCAGATATCCGGAGGCTCCAGCCATGATCGTCCCGAAGAGGGCCTCGTCGTTGGCGTAGGACGTAAGCATGAGATAGGCCGTTCCGGGGGTGCGATCTCGTAACTCCCGGCATACGTCCACGCCGCTGCCGTCGGGGAGGCGCACATCCAACACGGCGACATCGGGACGGGTCGCTGGAATGCGCACCATCGCCTCGGTGACCGATCCCGCCTCCCCGACCACGGCGAGGTCGGCTTCCACCTCCAGGAGGTCGGCCACTCCGCGGCGGACCACTTCGTGGTCGTCGAGTAGGAAGATCCGGATCGGCTCCATCTGGGAATTATCGGCTGCCTCGACACCCCGGCAGTGCAAAGATGACGCGCGATGACCGCAGAGACCGATCCTGTCCAGTTACTGACCCCCGAGGGTCAGCGGGTCGCGCATCCTGACTACGACATCGACCTATCTCCCGGGGAGATGCGTGACCTCTACCGCCGCATGGTGATGCTGCGCCGCCTTGACGTCGAGGCAACGGCCCTGCAGCGCCAGGGTGAGTTGGGTATCTGGGCGAGTTGCCTGGGCCAGGAGGCTGCCCAGGTGGGCTCGGCAGCAGCCCTGCGCCCTTCGGATTTCGCCTTCCCGACGTATCGGGATCATGGCGTTGCTCTCACGCGCGGGGTCCAACCTCTTCAGATCCTCGAACTGTATCGAGGTTTGACCAACGGCGGATGGGACCCTCTCGAGAAACGTTGTGGCCTCTACACGATCGTCATCGGGAACCAGGTGCTCCATGGCGTCGGCTACGCGATGGGGCAAAGCCTCGACGGAACCGACGATGCCACTATCACCTACTTTGGCGACGGTGCCACCGCGCAGGGCGATGTGAATGAGGGATTCGTGTTCGCATCGGTCTTCACCGCCCCCGTCGTCTTCTTCTGTCAAAACAATCAGTGGGCCATCTCGCAGCCACGGGAGCGGCAGAGTGCTGTTCCGATCCATCAACGAGCCACAGGTTTCGGCTTCCCCGGAGCCTTCGTCGACGGTAATGACGTCCTCGCCGTGATGGCGGTGACCCGTTCCGCCCTCGAGCGCGCACGCAGTGGGAATGGCGCCACTCTCATCGAGGCGTACACCTATCGGATGGGTGCCCACACCACCTCGGATGATCCGACGCGCTACCGCATGGGAGATGAGGTCGAACGATGGCGCCTACGCGATCCCATCGAACGACTGAAGGTGTACCTCGCCAGGGAGGGAATTGCCGATCGTACGTATTTCGACACCATCGACCGCGAAGCCGACGACATGGCCGTGACGCTGCGTGAAGGTGTCCGGCGTCTCCCCGTCCCCGAAGCAGTGTCGATCTTCGATCACGTGTATGCCGAAGAGCATTCCTTGCTTCATGCCCAACGCGCGGAGTTCGAGGAGTATCACGCTGGCTTCCTAGATCAAGGTGTGCGATGACGACCATCACGATGGCACGTGCCGTCAATGAGGGACTCAGGGTGGCGATGGACGCCGACTCCAAGGTCGTGTTGTTTGGGCAGGATATCGGCCGCCTGGGAGGCGTCTTCCGCGTGACCGACGGACTGCAGAAGGACTTCGGTGAACACCGGGTCATGGATGCTCCGCTGGCGGAGAGCGGCATCGTCGGCACCGCAATCGGACTCGCGATGCGCGGATATCGGCCCGTTATCGAAATCCAGTTCGAGGCTTTCGTGTACCCCGCCTTCGACCAGATCGTGTCGCAGGTCGCGAAGATGCACCGTCGCTCCGCCGGGACTGTGCGCCTTCCGATGGTGATTCGCATGCCCTACGGCGGAGGAATCGGTGCGGTCGAACACCACAGCGAATCCCCTGAGGCGTACTTCGTGCACACTGCAGGACTTCGGGTTCTCACACCGAGTGATCCTCAATCTGCCTACCTCACCATCCAGCAGGCCATCGCATGTGAAGATCCGGTCATCTTCCTCGAACCCAAGCGGCGTTACTGGGACAAGGGCGAGGTCGATCTCGACTCAGCCGCGGGGAGCGCTGGACTCCTCTCACCATGGCGGGCCCGGATCATGCGCCCCGGAACGGACGTGACCGTCATTGCGTACGGACCCATGGTTCGCACCTGCCTCGAGGCTGCGGAGGCTGCGGATGGCCTGGAACTCGAGGTCATCGATCTGCAGTCTCTTTCCCCGCTTGATCTCGCAACCGTCGTGGAGTCGGTGGAACGCACGGGTCGGGCCGTGATTGTGCACGAGGCATCCCGGACGGTGGGACTGGGTGCCGAGATCGCCGCCGAGATCGCCGAGCGGTGCTTCTACTCACTCGAAGCACCGGTCCAGCGCGTCACTGGTTACGACGTCCCCTATCCGGCGAGTCGGTTGGAGGAGGATTTCCTCCCGGATCTCGACCGAGTGTTGACCGCGGTAGACAGGGTCATGGAGGGCTGATGAGCAGCGAGATATTCCGGCTCCCCGACGTGGGGGAGGGTTTGACCGAAGCGGAGATCCTGCGGTGGTGGGTGCAACCAGGCGACCAGGTCTCGGTTAACCAGACAATCTGCGAGATCGAGACTGCAAAGGCGGCAGTGGAACTCCCCTGCCCCTTTGCCGGCACGATCGACGCGATCCACGTTGAGGTTGGCCAAATTGTCGCGGTCGGCGCACCCATCATCACGATCGCCGTGCAGACATCGGAGCCTGTTCTCGTCGGCTACGGAGTCAAAGGCGCGTCGGCGAGCCAACCCACCCGCCGTGCGCGTGTCACCGATGGATCTGCGGCCATCACGGGTGCGCGGACTCGAATCAAACCGGTGGTGCGCAAACTCGCCCGCGACAACGGCCTGGATGTCTCGCAACTCACGGGAAGCGGGCCCCACGGAGAGGTGACCCGCGCCGATGTGCTTGCTGCTCTGGGAACGGAGCCGGCGCTACCGAGTGTTTCCCCCGATGAGCCCGGCGATCGAATTCCGGTGCGCGGTGTTCACCGGGCGATGGCTGAGGCGATGGTGCAGAGCAAGTTCACCGCACCCCACGTCACTGAATGGGTCGATGTGGACATGTCGCGTGCTATGCAAATCGTGCAAAGACTCCGAGAGAATCCTGCCCATGCGGCTCTGCGGATCACGCCGCTGGCCCTCGTCGCGATGGGCTGGATTCGTGCAGCACAGAGATTCCCGCGGATCAACTCCACGTGGGTCGACACAACCGATGGCGCGGACATCATCGTGCATCGGAGCGTGCACCTCGGTCTCGCTGCCGACACTCCGCGCGGACTCCTCGTCCCCGTTGTCAAGAACGCGGGGGGCATGACGATTGTCGAGCTCGCTCGCATGATTCAACAGGTGATCGATGTTGCACGCGAGGGGCGAAGCTCTCCGACGGATCTCACCGGCGGCACGATCACGCTGACAAACGTGGGAGTTTTCGGTGTCGATGGTGGAACCCCGATCCTCACCCCGGGGCAGTCCGCGATCCTGGCGATGGGTCGGATACTCGACCGCCCCTGGGTGGTCAATGGTGAGATCGCAGTCCGCCCGATCCTCCAGCTGACCCTCTCCTTCGATCACCGTGTGATCGATGGGGCGTTGGGTTCACGGGCCCTGGCGAGCGTGGCGGAGTTCTTGTCGGATCCTGCGATGGAACTGCTCTTCGACCCTACGGTGTGAACGCCAATTCCTGCAGGAACCTTCGCGCCAGATCTTGATCGCCCACCACCGTCACGACCATCCGCTCGGCTGGAATACGACCTGCCCCACGCGCCGCAAGATCTGTGAAGGTCAACTCGACCACGGTGTCGGGTGTCGCGGAGTCGTCGTAACCGATGCGGTCTCCGATGGGTGCGAGGGTTAGCTCGCCGGACGGCCCCGGAGGCGTGACAACGACCCTGAGAGTCTGACCAGCACCAACCTTCTTGCCCCAGATGTACGGGAGGGTGTCGCGAATCCGACCCCACGCCACACGTGCGCCGGCGGAATCGAGGCCACCGGGAAGGTTGAGTGCGGAGCGGATGTCCTGCTCGTGAGTCCAGATATCGAATGCGCGCATGCCGAGGAGTTGTGTGAGTGGAAGTTCTCCGACGAACCACGGCACCGACTGGTCCAGGTCTGCATCGCGCAGTTGTGCTGCACGGCGCTCGGTGACGTCGTGGAGTTCGGCGCGCAATTGCGCGGGGGTGCGACCACGTCGCGCATCAACGCCGATCTCGATGAACTGCTGCATGTCGGTCGACACGTGGGGGAGCTGGTCCCAGTCGGGTTGATGATCGGGACGGGGTTTTCCGGAGAAGTGGGCCTCCAGATCGATGATGTGGGCAACGACGTCGCCCACCGTCCACCCCGGGCACGGGGTCGGCTGGTCCCAGGCGCTGTCGTCGAGTGGCTCCACCAAGGTGATGACGTCATCGAGGGAGGTGCGCCAGATCTGCACGCTTTCACTCACATCGGGATGCTAGCCGGATAACGTCTCCCCGTGGTCGGAGTAACGCTCCTGCAGATCGACTGTTCGACGTCGGAGGCAGTGGCGCAGCGCATCGAGCGAGTGCTGGGCCTGATCGAACGTGAAGCGCACGGCACAGACCTGATGGTGCTTCCTGAACTCTGGAACATCACCGCTTTCGATCTTGCATCCGCGCGCGACCATGCCCAGGCGTTGGATGGTCCACTGCCGACGGCACTGGCCACCCTGGCGCGCAAGCACGGAATCTGGTTGCACGGTGGATCCTTCTGTGAGCGAGCCGGAGATCTTCTGCACAACACCAGCGTCCTGTTCAACCCCGCCGGGGAGTTGGTCGCGTTCTATCGGAAGATCCACGTCTTCACCTACGCCGGCGAGCACGAGACGATGACGCCGGGAACCGAACTCGTGGTGGTCGAGACTCCCTTGGGTCTGACGGGTATGGCGACCTGCTACGACCTGCGATTCCCCGAGATGTTTCGAGCGATGACCCACGCGGGGGCCGGATCGTTCCTCATCGCCTCGGGGTGGCCCACGAAACGCATTGGTCACTGGGATGCCCTGATTCCCGCGCGTGCCATCGAGAATCAGGCGTGGGTGGTGGCATGCAATGAGGTGGGCGATCAGAACGGTCTCGCACTCGGTGGTCACTCCGTGGTGATCGATCCGATGGGCTCGACGGTGGCCCGGGGCGGCGACGGTGCGCAGGTGATCCGCGCGAATATCGACCCGGATGTTGCGTACACGTGGCGATTGGAATTCCCGGCCCTGCGCGACATCGTCGAGTTTTAATCGACCTGGATCACGATCGCGGGGGACTCGTCCGGATCGAGCCAGGTCATGAGCCCGCGCATGACGGACTTCTCCACGGCGATGCATCCGGCAGTCATGGTGCCGTTATCGACGTGCAGGAAGATCCCACCCCCACGCTGGAGGTTCCCCGGCTTGTCCGTCACGCGCACCCCGCGAGCGTTCGTCGTGATGGGTCCGCGCGGAAGATTGAAGTCGAGCACCGCGACGTAGTCGTATTGCATCCCCATGTCCCACAATTCCTCGACATAGCCGCCGTAGGACTTCCATGATCGATTGACGTCCTGGTAGATGTTGTACGTGCGGGGCACCCGCGGGTTGTAGGTCCATGCGTCGTCACGGTCGACCTGGCGGTACTCCAGTGCGGTCCCAGGGTCCGGCTTGCGCCCGAAGGCGCTGACGATCTCGTACACGCCTGTCGGTGTGGTTCCCGTCCCCTGACGGCGGCGATCACCCCGCACCATCCCGCCGGAGCCCAGTTGCGCGCGGACCTCCGGTTGCACTACCCGCCACCCCTGGGTGGTGCGCTTGTAGGCGATGAGGGTGCCCTCGGTCGCGCGCCAGGAATCGGCCGTCACCACGATCACCTGGCGTGCATCTCCGACGCGTGTGGCATCGAAGGTCACATCTGACGCATGTGCGGTGGCGGCTCCGGCGAGCGCGAGGACGGTCACTAGTGCCGTTGAAACGATCCGCACTCGATCACGGTAGCGCTACTGGACGAGTGGAAGACCCGCACCCGTCCAGCCGATGGTTCCACTCTCGAGTTCGTAGATGTTCGCGATCCCCACGCTCGCCATACCGTCCACGGCTCCTTGGGATCGGTTACCGCTGCGGCAATACACGGCGTATGTACCGCTCGGATCGAGTTGGGCGACGTTGTCCAGGAAGTCGGCACTCTCAACGGGGATGTTCACCGCACCCGCGATATGCCCCTCGGCAAACTCCTCGGGGGTGCGGACGTCGATGATCTGGGTGCCCGGGGTGTCAATCACTTCGGCAAACTCCGATACCCCGACCCGCACCGGCTGGGTTGTGGCGGCGGCTGCGGACTCCACGGTGTCCGACGCGCATGAGCTGAGGACGCCGGTGAGGGCTGCGACGGACAGCAGGGCGATGGCAATACGCTTCATACCCCCCAGGGTATAGCACCATCAGGTGCGGCGCTGACCCAGTCTCGCGAGTCGCTCGTTGTAGGCGCGCAGTTCGGCATCGTCATCACGATCGGCCTGACGGTCGCGTCGCGTGGCATCCCGCTCGTCGCTCCGCGCCCACTGCACGGCGATCACGATCAACACAATCAGGGTCGGAATCTCCGAGAGTCCCCAGGCCACCTGTCCGCCGAGGAGCGTGTCCTGCAGAGGGTCGGTGACCCAGTCGGGGCGCACCAGGCCGAACCACTCCACCGCCATCGGCGTGCTTCCCATCATCATGATGACGGCGAAGAAGCCGTGAATGCCGAGGGCAAGCAGGAGCAACATCATCCGGCCCCAGTACGGCAGGGGTTTCGGGCGTGGATCGATACCGATCAAGACCCAGTAGAAGAGGTAACCGCTGATCAGGAAGTGCGTCTGCATGATCACATGCCCGACGTGCGATCCCATCAACCAGCCGAAGGCGGGAGTGAAGTAGAGGCCGTAGAGACCGATGACGTAGACGAGGAAGACGTAGAAGGGATTCGTGAGAACCCGTGTGATGGGGCTGTGCAGGAACCACACCAGCCATTCGCGCGGGCCTCGCTCATTTCCCGTCGCCGGCTTCAGTGCGCGCAGCGCCAGCGTGGCGGGTGCGCCGAGAACGAGCAGGATCGGAGCAAGCATGGTGAGCGTCATGTGCTGGACCATGTGCAGCCCCACCGACACCATCGCGTAGGTGGAGATGCCGGCGTTCGTGCACCAGATAACGATCGAGATGCCACCGAGCCAGCAGACGAGTCGCATCACGGGCCAAGAGTCCCCGCGCGCGCGGACGCGCACGTAGCCGATGACGTAGAGCGCGGCTGCAACCAGGCTGAGCGTCAGGAACAACGGGTCGATCCGTCCTCCGAAAGCCACCGCCTCGATGGTGGGAGGTGGTGGGTACACGAATCCGAGCAGGTTCTCCCCGTAGGTCGGGAGAGAGAGTTCCTCCCGCGGGTACGGGCTCGTTGCCAGCGCCACGCCCAACCCGACCGCCATCGCCATGATGGTGAGTTCGATACCCGCGACGCGTGCGAAGGCGGAGAGTCGGCTCGAGGAGTCGAGGGAGGGAAGCACGCGAGCGCGCATCACGTACCCGATCACACCGAGTCCCACGAGCAGACCCACCTTCATCAGGGTGACCTGGCCATAGCCGGTTGTCAGGAGTTGTGCGGGTCCATCGAGGCGGGTGTAGGCGTTCGCGAGTCCACTGACCGCGAGCAGCACGATGGCGATCAGCGCGATCGGAGAGAAGCGCTGCACCGCGCGGCGTAACGGAATGTCGCGGCGTAGTGCGTGTGTGGTGAGGGCGATCAGGCCGCCGATCCAGAGCACGGCCGCGATCACGTGGGCCACCCCCGCCGTGACCGCCAACTCGTGGTCGCCGAGTCCTGCCGCGTGTCCTGCCAACGCTGGGAGAACCGCCGCGAGCACCGCAACCACCAGCCAGGACGCCGCGGCACCCGATGTTGATGTGGTGAGCCCTGCGACGCCGACGATCACCGCGAGGATCGCCATCACCAGGAGTGCACGCGTGATCGGAAGTTCGTTCGCATACGTCGAGACCACCGCCGAATCCACAGCCTGGGCGAGGGGGAGGCCCAGCACCTCGGCGAGCACCAGAAATAGTTGCGCGAGTGCACACACGGCCCAGCAGAACGCCGCCCAACTTGCCCGCACCACGTCTCTGCGGCCCTCGCGCGAAATGACCCCGTTCTTCCCCGAGGGCGTCAGGAACGCTGCGGAGAGGAGGAAGCCGACGGTGGTCACCGCGGCCGCGTCGGTCAGCACGCGCAGGATCGACGCCCCCCACACCACAAACGGACCTGCGTCGGGGAGTCCGGCCGGTGGTTCCGAGTACGCACCGCCGGCGAGCACGAGACCCACCCCGGCGGAGGAGACAGCGAGCGCGAGCAGAGCTGCAGAGACAAGGGTGATCGGTCCGCGCATCGCGCGGGTGGTCCCCGAGTGCACCGTGGTCTTCATCGCCGAGCGCGTCTCCGCACCAGAACGATCGCGATCGCCGCGACGACCAACGCAGTGATCCCGAGGATGAGTGGGAGATTCGAGCTCGGCTGCTCAACGTCCGCGAGCACGTCCGCGGCCGCAGCCTGATCGATCACGGGGAGTGTGTCCGTAGATGCTCCACCGGTATAAGTGAAGGTGAAGGTTCCCGTCACGGGGTGACCATCGGCGGAGACCACGCGGTAGGCAACCGTGTAATCGCCCGCACCGAGTGAGCCTGGCCAGGGCACGAGCACGTCCGTGCCCGCCGCCTCGGCCGCGTCCATCGCCACGACGTCACCCTCGGCATCCGTGATGACCACGTCCACCAGGGAGTCCAGCGGCTCCTCGTTGAATTGCAGCGTGATGGACGCAGGCGCCTCGGCGATCACGGCACCGTCCGCAGGAGTCGTCCCTACGAGATCGCTGTGGGCTCGCACCCCGGGAGCCACAAGCATCGAAACAACTACTGCGGCGGAGAGCGTCGCAATGCGCTTCATGATGATGAGGGTACGTTGCGTGGACGTTGATCCCACCACCAGCCGAGAGGTTCGACGAATCGTGCGATGATCGGGGCAATGCCTGCGGTGATCAATACGTAGGCCGCGACCAGCGCCTCGAAGGTCGGGGGGAGCACTCCGCTTACCGCAACGAGTCCGGCGATGATCACACTGAATTCGCCGCGGGCACTCAACAGAGCACCCGCGCGAAGGCGGGAAATCGTTCCACCACGCACGGTGCGGGCGGCGAACCATCCGGTGAGGAACTTGGTCCCAATCGTCACGATTGCGAGAAGAATTGCGGGCACGAGCATCTCGGGCAGTGCCGCAAGATCGGTGGAGAGGCCGAAGTACACGAAGAAGATCGCGGCGAGCATCTCACGAAGCGGATCGAGTCGGCGGCGGGCGACTTCCGCTACTTCGCCGGTGAGGAGCAACCCGACGAGGAACGCCGCGACCGCCGGCGAGAAGTTGATCAAGCCGGCCAAGCCGGCCGCTGCGACGGCTGATCCGAACACCACGAGGAGCAGGCCGACCGGTTCGTCCGACCGGAGGATGCGCCGGAAGTGGTCTTCGCGTCGAATCGTTATCACGATGACAGCTGCCACGACGAGAAGCGCTACCCCGACGCTGATAAGACCGGTGAGCAGTCCGGTCCCGGTCAGGACGACGGTCAGGATGGGAAGGTAGGGCGCCATCACCAGGTCCTCGAGGACGAGCACGCTCACGACCGGACGCGTCTCTGGATTGCGGCGCCAGCGCAGGTCCCGGACAACCTGACTCACGATGCCTGAGGACGAGATGTAGGTGACGCCCCCGAGGGCGAGGGCCCCGGGAACACCCCACCCGAGAAGGAATCCAGCAACGGCGCCGGGCGCCCCATTCGCCACGAGATCGACGAGGCCCGACTTCGACTGTTGACGTGCGGTCTCAACCAATTCACGACCCGAGTACTCGAGTCCGAGAAGAAGCAGCAGGAGGAGTACCCCAAGTTCAGCAAGCGTCGGGACGATGGTGTTCGTTGACTCGATGCCGTAGATGCCTCCTTCGCCGAAGAGGAGGCCAGCGAGAAGATAAAACGGCACTGCGGAGAGGTCGAACCTGCGTGCAATGCGGGCGATGATGCCCAAGGCAATCAAGAGAAGGCCGAACTCCAGGAGTAGGAGCGGAAGCTCCGAACTTCCTCCCGAGTTCGCGGACACCATGTCGCGATCCTTTCACCGGCGACGGTGTGACGCCTCTTTGGCTAGAAGGCTTCCTCCGGCAACTCCATGATGTCGCCGGCTGTGGCCTCCGCGATGGTGCGCTCAGCCGAGAGCAGCGGGAGGCGGTTGCGCGTGAACCACCGCGCTGTCTCCACCTTGCCCTCGTAGAACGCCCTATCGCGCGGCGAAGGTCCGGCGGCCAGAGCGGCGAGGGCCACCTCGGCCTGGCGCACGAGCAGCCACCCGATGACCAGGTCGCCGGTTGCCATGAGCAGACGCGTGCTGTTCAGGCCGACCTTGTAGACCTCCTCGGGGTTCTGCTGCGATGCCATCGCCCACTGGCCCATAACACCGACGATCCCCTGAACATCCTCAAGTGCCTTTCCGAGCAACTCGCGCTCGGTGGCGAGTTGTCCGTTGCCCTCGTCACCCTTCACGGTCTCGGTGATCTGGCTCGCGAGGTAGGTGATCGCCCGGAACTGATCGCGCACCATCTTGCGGAAGAAGAAGTCGAGACCCTGGATCGCGGTGGTGCCTTCGTAGAGGGTGTCGATCTTGGCGTCGCGGATGTACTGCTCGATGGGGTAGTCCTGCAGGTAGCCCGAACCACCGTAGGTCTGCAGCGCCACCGCGAGCATCTCGTAGCTACGCTCCGAGCCCACACCTTTGACGAGGGGAAGCAGAAGATCGTTCATCCGCTCGGCCATGTCGAGATCGATATCCGGCACGCCCGCCTGCGCCATCTGAACCAGGTCCTGCCAGTAGGCGGTGTAGGCGACGAGTGCCCGCAGCCCTTCCGCGTAGGACTTCTGCAGCATCAGACTGCGTCGGACATCGGGGTGGTGCATGATCGTGACGCGTGGGGAGGCCTTGTCCAGCATCTTCGTCAGGTCTGGTCCCTGCACGCGAGTCTTCGCGTAATCGAGGGCGTTCAGATATCCCGTGGATAGTGCCGCGATGGCCTTCGTGCCGACCATCATGCGCGCGTATTCGATGACCTTGAACATTTGCGCGATGCCGTCGTGGACCTCGCCGAGCAGCCAGCCGGTGGCCGGCTCCTTCTCACCGAAGGTCATCTCGCATGTGGTGGAGGCCTTCAGGCCCATCTTCTTCTCGACGTTCGTGGCGTAGACGCCGTTACGCGCGCCGAGTTCACCCGTCTCCAGATCGACGTGGTACTTCGGCACGATGAAGAGCGAGAGACCCTTCGTGCCGGGCCCGGCACCTTCCGGCCGGGCGAGCACGAGATGCACGATGTTGTCGGCCATGTCGTGCTCGGCCGAGGTGATGAAGCGCTTCACGCCTTCGATGCGCCAGGTGCCGTCACCGTTGTCGAATGCCTTCGCGCGGCCGGCACCGACATCGGATCCGGCATCGGGCTCGGTGAGCACCATCGTGGCGCCCCATCCCTTGTCGATCATCATCGCTGCGAACTTCTTCTGCTCCTCGGTTCCGAGCCCGTCGATGACGGCCGCGAAGTTCGGACCGGACATGAACAGGAACGCCGCCGGGTTCGCCCCAAGCATGAGTTCACTTGCAGCCCAGCGCAGGGAGGGCGGTGCACCCGCGCCACCGATGTGCTGCGGGAGGTCGAGCCGCCACCACTCGGATTCCATGAGCGCGCGGAAACTCTTCTTGAAGCCTTCGGGCATCGTCACGGACTTCGTCGCCGGGTCGTAGATCGGCGGATTGCGGTCGGCGTCTTCGAAGGACTCGGCGAGCGGACCGACGGCGAGGCGGTTCACCTCCTCGAGGATGCCGCGAGCGGTCTCCTCATCCATCTCGGCGAAGGGGCCGGTGCCCATGCGTTCGCCGGCACCGAAGACCTCGAAGACGTTGAACTCGAGATCGCGGACGTTGCTCTTGTAATGGCTCATGGCATCCTCATCGGGCTAAGTTACTGGCCAGTAACTTATGATGCCCTCCTTCTGGGCGCAATGCAAGGGGACAGGGAACAATGCCTGCATGTCGCGGGTGGCGTGGGCCCAATCCGTCACCCCC
>Ga0169931_10004586_pt1 | contig 21432 bp, 19 predicted proteins | sample Kivu_15m_20L_FD_129675 | JGI IMG/M metagenome (GOLD analysis project Ga0169931, IMG submission 129675) | Freshwater microbial communities from Lake Kivu, Western Province, Rwanda to study Microbial Dark Matter (Phase II) - Kivu_15m_20L... | ecosystem: Environmental > Aquatic > Freshwater > Lake... | reverse complement strand
TTCAGAGATTCTTCATCAGGATCTTTTTTAGCTTGCTTACATTGACATACTTCAATATTCGTAAAAAAGAAAAAAACATAGTCATTCTGCGTGAATGATCTGTGTAATGGGTATTTATGAGAGAGGGATTGATAAAAATCTTTGCCCCTAATTCTTTGACTTTTTGGTTTAGGACAACATGTTCACATATCATGTTTCCGGCTTGATTTTTACCATCATAATTAACATTATTAATTAAAAGTCTAGTTTTGTAAATTGCAAACCCCCCAAATGCTGAGTCAACTGCAATCCATTCTGAATCTTTTGGAATTTTAATCATGCGAGATCTTAAAGAATAGGCATTTACAATCTCGGGAAGTCTTATATAGTTTTTTAGAAATTCATGTTGTTCCCAGCAGTCGTTGGGTGACCATATTGGATGGCGTAAAGCCCAAATGTCATAATAGCGTGCACTCTGGTTAGCAGATACTACATCCCAGTCATCACGCACCCACGAAGAAATTACAGATTCAACTGTTAATTTATTGTTTAGTAAATTGAAATCAGCAATTACAATATAAGGAAATTCAGTTGGGTCTATGTGCTGTCTTATGTGTGCTAAGTATTCATTTCGCGCCATTGCAAGTCTTTCTGTGCGAAAATTATAACTATTGACCGGAATTTCAATTGACAAGAAATCAAAATTTTTGATGGAATCTTTCATTTCCAATAAAGTTTGTTGAGATTTATCGCTGCTGTCAGACTCAACTAAAAACCAATGTATATCTCCAAAAAAACTTAAGGCTAATCCTATATTACCAATGTCTTTTTTCAGAGTTTTTTCAATATCTTTTACTATCCCAACTACCAGTACAGGTTTCTCGTTTAGACCTAAGTCAAGTACAATTTTATTGCTCTCAACACTCATTAACACATTATCTCACTTATCATCTGCTTTCGGTAATATGCACGATACTTTAACGCGTTTGCTAGGTCGATAGATAGCTGATTGGAGGATAAGCGATTTTAGAGGGCTTTTTGTGTACTTGGATTCCAGATTTCACTAATTAAGAAATGAGCGTTAATATTTGGCACCCGAAAGAGATCTCATGGCGCAATCACTTTCCAAACGTATGGAATCGGCGCTTATTCTTAAAACAATTTGAATTTGAAAGTAGAGTAATTATTATAAAATGAGAAGTCAACATATAAAAATTATTGGAATTGCACCATGGAGATTGGTTCCACTCGAGCCTAGACACAACACTTGGCATAATTCACTTTTAGATACTTCCAAGAGATTAGAGGTTGAATACGAGTATATTGGTTTGAAAAAAACATTCAAAACTAATTGGATAACCAGAGTATTTCCAGATTCAATTCTAAGAAAATTTCCATACTTAAGCATATTCAGTTTTATTAGAATACTAAGAAAGTTTAAAAGAGATGATTCGCCTAAAACTTTGATATATATTTTTGAAGGTTCCTTTTTTTGGCTATTTATGTTACTTTGCTTTAAAAATTTTATATCAAATTGCGTAATTGTGTGTAATTTATTTGCATCCAGCAGGTATGACAAAAGATTATTTTCGAAGAATAAAATAAGAAAATTCTATGATTTGCTTTTTCGCCGCTTAAATCTACTTGAAAACAAAAATATAGTAGTCACCTTTGATACTCAAATTATGGTGGAAAAAGTGAACCATTCTTATGATTACGGTATTCGAAGATTTCCAGTGCCTTCATCTTTCCCGTATCGCGAATTAATTGATTTTGATCAAGAAGAACACCATAAAGTTTTGGTAAATATGCGTTCTTTTCCCACGGATAGGCTGCATGAGTTGTTGAAAAATTCATGTGAGTATTGCAACTTTGTGTTTCCACGAGGGCCATTAAGAACTACTCCACTTAAATTAGAATTTGGCAAATACAAGAATACATCATTTGATGATGAGGTGATACCTGTAAAGGACTACCAAACGTATATTGATCTTTACGATTACATGATTTTTTTGTATCAACCTTCTATGGATGCATCTGGTCGCATTTTAGATTGTCTCGCGCGCGGAATACCAGTTTGTGTACCCGAACAGGCAACAGAGTGGGCATCTATTGCAAAAAATTGGGGCAGAGCTCATCTTTTTGATTGGACTTCTCAAAACGGATTAGAAAAAATCTTCAATCACCCTGGTTTTTCTGATCCAATTTTTCTTGGTGAGCCGCCTTTTACACCCGAAGGCACAATTAGTGAACTATTGGGTTTGACAGAGATTGAAATGAATCATCAGAAAAAGCTTTCCTCAATCAAAAAAGTAGTAACTCTAATGACTATCTTGATACACGGAATTATTGCAGCATCACTAAGTGCTATATACTCAATTCTGTTTAAAATAAAAAATTCGAAAATTTTTAGAAGCATGCGATTAAAATGGTAGTATTAATCAAATTTTAAGTAGAGGTGGTTAAATGAATACATCAGATAAAGTTTTAGTTGCAGGTGCCGGCGGATTTATTGGTGGATGGTTGGTTCGCGATCTTCTGAACAAAGGTTTCACTGATATTGTAGCAGTTGATATAAAAGATTTTACTAATTGGTACCAGATTTTCGATGAATCAACAAACTATGTTCTAGACCTAAGAGATTCACAAAATTGTTTCAAGGCAATGCAGGGAGTCAAAGTGGTATATAACCTTGCTGCAGACATGGGTGGGATGGGGTTTATTGAGAATAACAAAGCTCTTTGCATGCTTTCAGTTTTGATTAATACAAATCTAATTGATTTAGCAAAAAATCAAAATGTTTATAGATATTTTTACGCATCCTCTGCTTGTGTATACAACCAAGGCATGCAGGTTGATCCACATAACTTGGGGCTTAAGGAGTCAGATGCATACCCAGCAGACCCGGAGGATGGTTACGGTTGGGAAAAGCTATTTAGCGAACGAATGTGCAACCATTATTTTGAAGATTTTGGTCTTCAAGTGCGTGTAGGACGTTTCCATAATGTTTATGGGCCGCATGGCACTTTTGACGGTGGGCGAGAGAAGGCACCTGCTGCCGTATGCAGAAAAGTTGCGCAAGCTCTTCTATCTGGAAATCATGAAATTGAAATTTGGGGAGATGGCGAACAAACTCGCTCATTTACATATATTGATGACACCATACATGGGGTAAATCTCATGATGGCTGGTAATTACACACTTCCACTGAATATTGGATCGAATGAAGAAGTGAGTATTAATCAGTTAGTTGATATAGTAGAGGATATTGCTGGTATAAAACTTACACGAAAGTATCTGTTGGACGCACCAAAGGGCGTAAGGGGACGTAACTCAGATAATACTCTAATCAAACAAATTTTTGACTGGACTCCAAGCATCACATTAAAGGATGGATTAACAAATACTTATAATTGGATATTTCAAGAATTATCATCTAACTGAATTAATCTTTTAATTCCTTCCGAAAGGGTAGTTGAAGGTTGCCAGAACTTCAGTAAATATCTATTCGGCTCATTCTTAATTCCACTCTGTACATTATCTAAAGACTTACCCTTAATCACAGTAACATTAAAGTGCTTTGCAACTATTTCTGCAACCTCTAAAATAGAGTTCCATTGAAAGTTTGCAAGATGAAGCTCTTGATTTTGTGGGAATTTTTCATAATTTAACATTATTGTTTCTAACCCTTCACAACAATCGTCAGCGTATAAAAAATCTCTCATCTCAAGTCCACTAGTCCGCATTTTAATAACGCCAGATGTTTTCGCCATTTGAATGAAATCACTAATGACATGAAATTTCGTTTCATCCTTCTCATGTCCATATACATTCCAGAATTTGACTATTCTGCCGTTGACAGAATTTGTAAATCTTTCACCAACAGCCTTTAATAAACCGTAAGTTGATTGATTCATATTTGACATTTGACTACTAGCAAATAAGAATGGCTTATCATTTTCTCGAAGAACATTAATCGTATAAATCAAAATCTTTAAATTGTTATCAATAAAATCATATGTGTCTTGATATTTTGCAAGATAATGAGATCCACCAGCGTCAAAGGCCAAGAAATAGACATAATCGGAACTTTGAACAAGGGATTCAAAATAGGTATTTTGATAGAGCCTTAAATCTTCAGATTCAGAACGTGCAATATCAAATTTTAGAACCTTATAGGATCTAGACTCTAAATATTTTACAAGATGCGAACCCACTTGACCAGACGAACCTAAAATCAATACAGTTTTCAATTGTAAATCACTTTTCTATTATCGTGCTAAGGTACTTACCGTAATTACTGTCTCCGTAAGTTTGTATATGCGACAATAACTTACTTCGAGAAATCCAACCTTTTTGAAAAGCAATTTCTTCTAAACATGCAATTTTTCTTCCAGTTCTTTCCTCCAAAACACGGACAAATGAAGAAGCGTCATGAAGAGAATTTGGATTTCCGGTATCGAGCCAGGCTGTGCCAGTTGGTAACTTGAAAAATTCAAGGTCGTTAGTATCTATATATTTCTGAATCAAATCTGCAATTTCTAATTCACCTCTAATACTGGGTTTGATGTTATCAACATAACTTAAAATTTTGTTATCAAAAAAATATAAACCTGTTACGGCAAGATTAGAAGTTGGATTTTTTGGCTTCTCAATTACACTTATTGGTTCATATCTTATGTCTAAACTTAAGACTCCGTAGTCCATGGGATTAGAGACATGATAAGTAAAAATTCGCGCTCCTTTACTTTTGAATGACAAAGTTAGCAATTCTTCAAGACCAGAACCGTAAAACAGATTATCTCCTAAAATGAGTGCAACGCGACTATCACCTATAAAGTTTTTGCCTATCTGGAATGCTTGCGCAATTCCTTCTGGTTTCATTTGAATCGAATAGGTAAGTGAAATTCCAAAATTAGATCCATCTCCGAGCAAGGATTGAAATGTATGTCTATCGCCTGGCGAAGTTATAATCAAAATTTCGCGGATATTCGATTGCATCAAGATTGAAAGGGGATAGTAGATCAGCGGCTTATTGTAAATTGGAAGCAGTTGCTTGCTTGTTGCTAAAGTTATAGGCCAAAGTCTGCGACCGGAACCACCTGCCAAGACTATGCCCTTCATGAAGGCAGAGTATATGTATAACAGTTAAATTTTAGGTAGCATTGCCTAGAAATGAAAATCTTGATAACAGGTGGGGCTGGCTTTATAGGCTCAAATTATGTAAAAGAGCTGATTTCTAATAACTCTACATGGAGTCAGATTGTTATATTAGATTCGCTTACTTACGCAGGAACTTTAGCAAATTTAGATTTTGCGTTGAAAAATGAACGCATAAAATTCATCAAAGGTGATATTAGAGATGAAAACTTATTGAGCGGGTTAATGTCAGATGTTCATACAGTTGTACATTTTGCAGCTGAATCTCATGTTGATCGTTCTATTTTGGATCCTAACAACTCTGTTTCTACTAATGTGCTCGGAACAGCAAATCTCTTGAAGTTTGCTTTAAAGTTTGATATCAGAAAATTTATTCATATTTCAACTGATGAGGTTTATGGATCAATCGAGAAAGGCTCTTGGACTGAAAAATCTCTACTTCAACCTAATTCACCATACTCCTCATCAAAAGCTAGTTCAGATTTACTAGCAATTTCATATTGGAAAACTTATGGCTTACCAGTTTTAGTCTCCCGCTGCTCAAATAATTTTGGATCTAATCAGAACATAGAAAAACTAATTCCACTTGCAATTACTAATCTATTAGATGATCAGCCCGTTCCAATTTATGGAGATGGATTGAATATTAGAGACTGGCTACATGTGTCTGATCACTGCCGAGCGATAAATAGCTTATTGGAGAATGGAAAACCAGGCGAAATCTACAATATAGGTGGCGGGACTGAAAAAACCAATTTAGAAATTGTGCAAATGATAATTGCTGCACTAAATAAAAATAAGGATTTTATAGAATTTGTAAACGACAGAAAAGGACATGACTTTAGATACTCAGTTAATTTTGACAAAATTCAGAAATATTGTGGATATAACCCCATAAAAAGCTTTGAAAATGCAATTATTGAAACAGTTAATTGGTACCAAAATAATGAAAAATGGTGGCGACCACAAAAACAACAAACTTTAAAATAACATGAAAATCATTATTTTAATAATTGCTAGCAATGATATGGAGCATGAAAAAGATCTTTTATGCCAAAAAAAAACTTGGATACGTAATTGTCACCAAGATGTCAAAGTAATCTTCCTACGGGGATGGAACGAAAAATCTTATTTTGAAGATAAAGACGTTCTGTATGTTCCATGTCGCGAAGAGTATTCACTCATCCTGACAAAGACAATTTTAGGCATAAAATACATCTACGAAAATTACAATTTTGATGTATTGATTAGATCCAATGTTTCAACTTACTTTGAAACTAATAGGTTGGTAAAGGAACTTGCCCGAACAAGATATAAGAATAGTTTTTTTGGCGGATACTTCGATCAAAGTACTGAAAAAGTTAGCAATATAAAGAGAACTTCCGAATACATATCAGGAGCTGGAATATTTCTTTCTAAAGAAATTGTTGGTGACTTGATTTGGCTTGATCCTCGAGATTATTCTGGCATAGGCGACGATATTGCTATATCTAATTACCTTTTTGCTTTGGGCAAAAATTCGCTAAGAATTAAGAGAAATAATCTACAGGCAACCCATTTATTTATTCCAACTTTCTATATACGAACAAAAAATTCTTTTGATCATAATTCGGCATCTATAAGAATGGTTCTAATCCATAATTACTTTACAAGTACTACATGGCTTAATCAATTGATATCTTATTTAAAGATAGTTGCCAATGAGTTCAGAGAAGTAAGAAATCACCCGGAAGGGTTATTGATTTACCTAGCAAAGAATCGAATAGTATTTCTCAATCACATTAAAACTAAAATCATAAGTACAGGTACATACAAATGAATAACTTAGAAATCGTATTTGTGCATTTAGGTAAGAGTAAATCAAGTGTTTTGATTCCGAATATGCAGCTTATTCATTGTATGTTTCCTCAGAATTCCATAAATTGCATTGTCACAGAAGATTTTAACTCATCTGAATATATGCCTGACTTTGTCAAGATTTTTACCTATAAAACTTCTCCAGCAATAGACAATATATTTAAACTTAAATCCATTGATCCAAGTTTCCGAAATGGTTTTTGGCGTTACTCACTGGAACGATTGATAGCTATAGATTCGTTGCACTCAAAAAACACCAAGGTAGCCTACCTGCATATTGAATCAGATAATTTTTTATTGCCCAATTTTCCTTTGAACAAATTTTCAGAAGTAAAGCAGATTAGCTGGCTCCCTGTAAATCAGGTAAATGATGCAGCGAGCCTTGTGTTTTTTCCGAACCATGACTTAACTCAGGAGTTTAAAGCAGATCTGTTGCAATACATGATTGATTCTGTGAGTCCGAATGATATGGAGGGATTGTCAAAAATAAGGCAAAGGTTCCCCAACAAATATAAATTATTACCATTTTCCCACTCATCACTACCTTTGTTAAACACAAAAGAGATCGATTTACATGTTAAAAGTGAAGTGGATTTCGGAGGAATATTTGACGGATCAAAAATAGGTATGTGGCTGACTGGAATTGACCCAAGAAATTTTTATGGCTTTTTAGAATTATTTGCTACCAAGAAGTTAAGCTTAGACAATTCATACATTGATCCATCCGTATATAAGCTCAGATTCAGTGAAAAAAATGAACTGTATTTTGAAAATGGGGATGTTCAAATATTCATCTATAATTTGCACATTCACAGTAAATCCCTGAGAATTTTCTCTAAAAATTGGAGTAATGAAATAGCTTATCTAATCTCACTATCTTACAAAAACAAAAGGCAGATTAAGTTCTATCCAAGAATTCTTGCTAGACTAATTGTTGAAAATCTTTCAAAAGGTACTTTTTTAAAGTTTTTATACAATTCGCCGTTGTTTGACCATATACGACAATTAAGAAATTTTCTAAAGCGAATAAATTTAAACTATTAATTGAATTAACGAGTTTATCCCTTATGATTAAGAATCAATACCTGGCTAGGAGTAGATTTTAATGTTACTTTCCATAGTAATACCTATTGGAAATTTTGGAAGAGATTATAGAAATTTAAACAAAATTATTAAATCTACCTCTAAGGATGATGTTGAATTATTGTTTGTCTTAGACACCGATGAAAAAACAGCATTTTTTGAATTAAGTGAATTATGCCAGAAGGAAAATGTAAGTCACTATAAAATCTTGTCTTGCAGCGCACGAAATCCGGGTTCAAGTAGGAATATTGGCTCTGAAGCAGCAGAGGGCAAGTGGATAATCTTCTGTGATAGCGACGACACACCCTTATTACCAAATTTATTAACTGCTATTTATAACGTAGACAATGAGAGCCAAATTGTAATTGGATCTTTTTTAATAGAAAATAGTTTTGGAATACAAACTCCTGCCAGTTTGATCGAAGATAATCCAACTTTAAATTGGCAGTCGATCGCACTTAATCCTGGAATATGGCGGTGGTTGATTCAAAAAAAACTTGTTGAGAATATTTCATTTCCTGATCTATCAATTGGCGAAGATCAATTTTTTTTGATCAAGCTTTTATCTGACGCGCCTAAAATTCAATTTTCATCCCAAATATTTTATATTTATCGCAGGGATATCCGGGGCAGTTTAACAAGCGACAAAGCCAAACTTCCAGATTTAGCAAGAAATATAGAATTAGAGATTGCATATATTACCTCATTAAGAATTCGAAACACTTTGATAAATAATATAATATTTCGCCAAATAGTGACTTTGTTCAAGCATGGAAGTTTTCGTTTCAAGTTACTTGCTGGAGTGTTCAGTATTAGACTTATTCTACTGTTCTCACCAAGAGCAATTTTCTCTGTAGTTAAATTTGCCATTCAAATAATCAAAAGTAATAATTGAAATGAAAAAACAAAAAGCGTACATAATTCATTTAATGGGTGGACTAGGCAATCAACTTTTTCAAATTGCGGCTGGGTTAAATTTTTCCTTATCTGAAAATGTACCAATAATAATCGATGATTCTTATGGTAACTTCAGAAAGAATCGATTAGGTCAAGCTGATATTCTCACTTATCAAGCAGAAATCATCTCCACATTGGGATTGAAAACGAACAAACAAAGGTATTTGGGCAGGATCTTAGGGCTTTTAATTCGAATGTCTCTAAAGTCTAGAGAAGAGATTAAACCTAGAATTCTCAGATTTGTTTTGAGCAAACTTTCATCTATGTTGCTAACTATAAAATTGCGTAGGAGAATTACAGTTTGGAGTGCAACGGATGTGGGCTATGAGCCCATCCCGTTCTCTCCTAATACGCAATACTTAATCGGGTATTTTCAAACCTATCGTTTTGTAGAGTCGAATAAAGTTAAATCATTAATGAGCAATTTAACACTTCCAGACAAAAAAATCTTTGAATATACCGAGTTAGCAAAGAAAGAGTCGCCCTTAATTGTACACATTCGGCTTGGAGATTATTTACAAGAATCTGATTTTGGAGTTTTATCAAATAAGTACTACGACCGTGCTATTTCACTTATGGTTTCCAAATATAGATTTGAAAAAATTTGGGTATTCTCGGATGATATTGAAAATGCTAAGAGTTATATTCCAAATAGATTTATGGCGCTCTGCCGGTGGATTGACGATCAAAACGATTCTGCATGTTTGACACTAGAGAAAATGCGTCTTGGATGTGGCTACGTAATTGGAAATTCAAGTTTTAGTTGGTGGGGGGCATACCTCACTCGAACGATTTCAGCGCCAACCGTCGCTCCCCAGCCATGGTTCATTGGCATGAAACAACCCAATGAACTTATACCCTCAAATTGGATTTCTATTGAAAGATGACCAATATCAAAATTGAACCCTGAAATGTTCATATCCTTCACCCTAGGTTCGGTTATCGATTCGTTTGCAATTCTCATTCGAAGTGAAATCCTAACATCATTAGATATATAATTAGTGCTTGTCCTCTCATCTGGGTTGCTACCTGTTTACCTAATAATGGGTTTAACAACGAATCTTATATTTGTTCTGGTAGCAGTCATGCTGCATTTTTTAGTGCAAAAAGAGTTGGTTGTCTTGGAAATGAAAGTAATGAGGTACGAATTCAAATTTCAAATTTTTCAAACAACCATAACTAATGGAACTTTGATTTTAATATTGTAATCTTTGATTTAGTGGTATTTTTCTGCCAGACTTTGGAAATCTAATGAAGTCCAATAAAAGCGAATAGTACGGTAATCCAATATGTCGTTTTCGCACTTTAAAAACTTTTTTCTCCAACAAAATATTGTATTCAAGTGCACTTTTGGCTATTGGCTTTTCAGAAAAATTATAATCATTATCTAAATGTTCTAACTTTTGGTGCATAAATTCAACACTTAAAACAGTATTTGTAGCGGATTTATCATCCCCAATGTTTGAAACCAAATTAACCGGAGGAAGCAAACTTAACTTTCTTTGAGATTTAAACTCAAATGCAAGCGGAATATCCCATGCATCAATTTTGCCACTAAGCGCTCGGTTTGCACCGATGGCCCAAAATAAATAATTTGAATCAAGTAGATTTCTAACTTTAATCTTTTTAGATTTTAGAAGACTAGATCGCATAATATTCCATTTTTGAGACCAACCAGCCCACCCCCAAATCATGGGGTAATTGGTCCAGTGTGTTTGTTTAGGATCACCAAAATTAGGGAAATGCTGAGTTCCGGAAATCATCCATACATCTTCATCGTGCGCGTATTTATCGAGAGCATTTTTTGCATAATTACAGAAATCTTTGCTGATTTGAAGATCATCTTCGAGAATTATTCCCATCTTTTCCTGAGAAAAAAACCAATCGATACCCTTAATAACACCTGCAGCGGCACCCAGATTTCTCTCACCTTGAAGTATTTTAATATCCAGATTCTTTGAATGATTGTCAATTTCGCTTTTAATTCTTTCTTGTTCCAATCTATCTTTAAGATTTCTTGGTCCATCAATTGCAATATAGATCTTTCTCACGCCATCTTCGCTCAATCTATTTAACAGATTTGCAATACCGGCAGGTCTTGAGAAACCAATTATTAAAGCCGCCAAATCTAAGTAATTCTTGTTGAGCATACTCTAAGTATATATTTTAATTGATTCGTTAATTGAGAATGAGAACTCATCGCTCCCAAGCGGGTTTCATCTTATTTTTGAGGTTGACTAACCCTATATTTGAGTTTTAAAAGCGCATTTAAAGTTGTAATATTCATCATGATTTGCTGTTATTGTTCGTTAGCAAACCAAGAAAACAATTCGGGGCCTTTAGCTCAGTCGGTAGAGCAACGGACTTTTAATCCGTGGGTCGTCGGTTCGATCCCGACAGGGCCCACTAATTCGATTTTACTTCAGAGAGGACTTCCTAATTGTGTTTAAGAAATTTGTTAAATCAAAAATTCATCCTTTAGTGTGGCAAAAACTTGGTCAGGTGAGGAAGGAGTTTGCTTATACATCTCGCTATTACCAGTGTGATGAAAATTTAATCCCAGTTTTTAAGAGGTTATTAAGTAAAGACAAAGGATTTTATGTGGATGTGGGGGCAAATGATGGTCGGGCAGCTTCCAATACATATCATTTAGAAAAGTTTCAAAATTGGCAGGGCATTCTCATAGAGCCTATTATGCATTTACATTTTCGATCTCGTGAAATTAGAGATTTAAAACGAAATATTTTTTTCAACTGCGCACTTGTTTCTAACAGTTATAATCAAAAAACACTTGAAATGCTCTATTCAGATTTAATGTCGATTTCTAGCGAATCTATTTTTCCAGGGAAGGAGTGGGCAGATTCCGGGAGTAAATTTCTTGGAAATGGAGAAGTGGTCACATCTTTCTATGCTGTAGCAAAAACTTTGCAATCAGTATTAATCGAATCAGATTGCCCCGCTAGAATTGACTTTTTGACAATAGATGTAGAGGGTGCTGAGCTCTCTGTTCTTCAAGGAGTTAACTTTTCTGATTGGGTTTTTGAGTATATTTTGATTGAAACTACTGAGGGATCTGACGCTTTTATAAAATTGGTTAATGAGGGCTATATTCACACCGAGACGATCAGCCAAAATGTGCTTTTTAGACATCCATCTATGGTTCTTTGAAAATGATATTAGCAACTGCAGTTCCTCGCGCTCAAGCGTGAATGGCTTCTAAACCAATAGATTTTTGTCGGACCACCTGAGTATAACGGTGGATTTACTTAAGGTAATTTAGGCAATTTAGGCTCAGATTCGAGGGAATGGACAATTTTCAGCTCCAAGAGCAACATTTACCCTCCTTTGGTGTCTTACTAGGTAGAGGGGTCAAGACGTTGGCTCAACTGAAAGCGGGAAATCAAAGTGTTACTTCGTAAGAAGGCTCAGGCCCCAGCAACTGTTGCTGCGTGGTCTGTTTCTGATTTATCCGCTCTTTATACCCAATACCGCTCATCACTCATCGCTCAAGCCCGCCGAATTCTTCGCAGCGATGCCGATGCGGCAGAGGTTGTTCAAGATGCTTTTCTTAAATTCATCTTGGCAGCTCCAGAGCTGGACACCGCAGATCGTGCGCTGGCATATCTGCGCACCACGGTTAATAATCTGTGCCTAAATGTAATTCGTGCCACAGGATCTCGACCAAACTTAGTTGCCCTTGACTCTGATACATCCCAAGAACGCCTTGCTGAGATCGCAGCAGAAAATCACATCCCAATGGATGCCACATTGGCAGCAGCTGAGGATGCTTCAATAATTCGCGAAGCACTATCTCGTTTATCTGAGACTCAACGGACCGCTCTCGTCATGTGGGAGGTTGAAGGCCGGACCACTAAAGAGATTGCTCAAGCAATTGGAACGAGCGAGAAAAATGTTCGTCACGTTGTGCAACGTGCCCGTGCTTCATTTATTCGCGTCCTTACTGAGTGGGTTGTTGATGAGAAAACTGGCTCTACCGCATTAGATGCACTTTCTGGAACCTATAAGAAGGCAGCAGAGCTCGCAAAGAAATCTTCAAAGGTTGCACTTTCATTACTTATCGTGATGGTTGCATTCCTTGGGTTTAATTCTGTAACAGGTTCAGAGTTCAATACACCAACTATTACTGCTACCGCCAAGCAAGAAGCGCCATCCATGGTTAACTCTGAGACAAATAACGATTCATCAAAAACTGCAACATTAGAAAATCTTTCAGATCAGAAGATAATTCAAGATAACTCAGCTGTAAATTTTCGTACATCTAAAACCGTGTTTGCTGGCCTTTCAAAAGATGGCTTACCAACAGGTTTCACAGTCTCAGACTCTGCTGGCGAAGTTGGCTCAGTTGGATTATCGACTCAGTCGACGATAACAAATCCAGATGGTTATGTTTTAGTTTCATACCTTCAGGCATATGGCGATAATGTTGTAAATCTTCTGATGTCTCAATCTGTCACAGTTGATGGCTCTGGTACCTCATACTATGCAAGCCCATCAATCACGGTCGCTGGCTCCTGGTTCCCTTTGACCCAAACGGGCTCCGCCTCGGTTGTTACCCGCCTTTCCAACGGGAATTACCTCCTGACGGCCACCCTATATATTGACTCAACCATCGATTCACCCCTATTTGTGCCTACTACTGGCGGGTTAGATGTCGATGCGATTCCAAACGAGATAACTACCCGTATAATTTTAGACTCTAGCAAGAGCTCAATCCTTGCTCAGGCGATCAATATCGGCGCCAAAGGGGTCAAATAAATGACACCTAAAAAACAGGTTTCTCCTGCAATCCGGATATTGCGGGGGGAAAGAGATGCGTCAGCACGTGCGACTCATCTTAAAAGCCGCTACTAGGAGATTCCTAGTTGCGACTAACGAAAGGAAATACATGTCTACAAAGACAAACTTCAAGCGCATAGCGCTTGTTGCTGTTGCTGCTTTGGGTCTGGGTGTACTTAGCTCAGTTCCTTCGCAAGCAGCTTGGTCTGGTGCTGCCGGGTCAGCACTAACACTTACCACAACAAACGGTACTGCTGGATTAACTGGAGCAAGATCTGACTCAACCACCGCTGGAACTTTTGGTGTTCGTGGTCTTGCACTTGCTAACACCGATTCAATCGGTGTCTCGATCGTGAATAAATCTAAGCCAGCACTTGCTGTTGATTTCCCAACACCACTCTTCATGTTAGTGGATACAGGAACTTCAACCGCTGGTCTAGTTGCTCCTGTTGGTAAAATACCAACAGTTACATCTGGTCAGGTTGTAGCTGGAACTGCAGATCGTGCACTTACACGATATGTTGACACCGCAACCTCAGTATCTTTAGCTGCAGTTAGCGCAACTGGATATGTTGAAGGTAACTTCTTGGTTTTCTTGGATTCAAGCACATCCACAACCAGAGTTGCTGGTACATATACATATACCATCGTTGCAACCCCTGCGACAGGTACTGGTGGAACCACTGCAGGAACAGCACAGACAATTGATATCTCGTTTGTTGTTGCAGCAGCCGCATCCGCATCTGAAACGATTGATCCATCAAAGACAACCGCGTTTTTGGCGGGAACTCTTGCAGCAGCAACAGCTGATGCAGCAGTAAGTGCAGTGGCTACCGCCTCTAGCACTCCAGCTGCCTACCTGTCGGTTCGAACCTACAATGCAGCAAGTGCATTTGCACCCGAATCGATCACTGTAACCTTGTCTGGCGCAGGTTTACTTGTCCACACATCTACTGGAGCTGCTGGACCATCGCTCACAGTTAAAAATACAGCTGCCGCTAATGGCGATTTCGAGATTCGTCCAGATGGAAGAGCTGGAGTTGCAGTTGTCACAGCTTCAACACCTACTCGAGCATTCTCAGCCAAATCAGTTAGCTTCTATGCAGCATCTGCAAAGACCATTACCGCAACAGTGGGAACACCACTTCTTGCAGTTGGTGCTAACACAGGAGCTGTACGCGGAGTTGCTGTAGATGCTAACGGAACAGCTTGGACTGGACAGGCATATATTGTTGCCTCATCCGCTGCAGATGCTCTAGTTGGTGGCTCAGCTACGACACCAGTTGCATGTGCTGCATATGACACAGTAAATGCAAGACACAACTGTCCAATTACAACCCTTACAGCTGGTACAGCCAAGTTCAAGATCATTGACGCATCAACTGTTGCTGCCGCAACTGCTACTTCAAATGAAGTAACAGTTACTGTAAGTAATGCCACTGTAGCTTCTGTAAAGCTTGAATTCGATAAGGCAACTTATGCTCCAAATGAGCGAGCAAGAATCTATGTAACACCACTTGATAGCACAGGTAAGCCAATGCAATCTGCTGCCTATACCAACATCCTTGCTAGCGGTGGTATTACAGTAGTTGGAGCTGTTTCATACACTGGAACAACTACAACTGCAGATTCCTTGACAGCTGCAACATCATTTACAACTGCAGCTCAAAACAGCTCAACTACTGGTGCGAGGGCAGGATCTATGCAGTACACTGTCTACATGCCAGCAGCAGGTGGAACAGTTACCCTTTCTGCAACAGGTGGTATAGCACTACCTCAAGCAGCACAGGTAGCAGTTACTGCTTCAGCAACCATTACTGATTCAGGTGCTGCAGCTCTTGCTGCGGTAAATGCATTAGCAACAACAGTTGCTTCACTTAGGACTCTTATCACCACATTAACTAATTTGGTGCTAAAGATTCAGAAGAAGGTTAAGGCTTAATTTAAGTCTTACTACCTATAAGTAAAGGGGTGGGCCCAGTTCCTAGAAATAGGGGCTGGGCCCACCTTATTAGGTAGAGTGAGCATATGAAATCCACATCGCAGATTAAAAAATCGGCTGAACTGATTCCAGTTAGATGGATATTTGGCGGACTAGCATTTGTAACTCTATATTTTCAGACTAACCTGGCTGATCCATTTAATTCACCAAAATTGTGGGCATTAATTTTTTTAGCATCTTGGCTGAGCGGATATGTAGTAAGCTCTCGCAAAGTAATCTTCTCAAATAAGCCAATTACTCGCTTATTATACCTAGTTGCCGCATTTGTTTTTTTCTCCTTACTCGCCACAGTATTTGCCAATTATCACCAGACTGCAATATTTGGAGACACTCAGCGCAGAAACGGCTTCATTTCTTACGTATCACTAGCAATTGTAATTATTGCCACTTCGATCTTTGTGAGACTTTTTAATATTAAAAATTTATATTTAATCACATATTTTGTTGGAACAATTTCGGTTTTATATGCACTTATGCAAACAACAGATAATGATTTCATTGAATGGAACAATGGATACAACCCAATCATAACCACACTTGGTAATCCAAACTTTGCTGCTGCTGTAATGGCGATTATGGGAGTTATTGCTTTTTCTTCAGCATTTAACAAAGACTTTAAATTAAATTATCGTATTTTTTCTATTTTGCTTACGGCATCACTTTTGTTTTCAATATATAGATCTAATGCAAGACAGGGTCTACTATCCTACATTTTAGGAATCGGATTATTTTTAATTATTTGGTTGTATGGCAAGAATAAGAAACTAGCAGTTTTTTCAAGTTTAGTTGGTATTTTTTTTGTAATTATTGCTATATTAGGAATGCTCCAGAGCGGTCCACTTGAAAAGTATTTGTATAAACCTTCGGTAACTTTAAGAGGATACTATTGGCAGGCAGGCATTGAAATGCTAAAGTCCCACCCATTGTTTGGCGTAGGCATGGATAGTTATGGGTACTACTTTAAAGAGTATAGAGATTTTACTTATCCATTAAATTATGGATTTAATCTAACCAGCTCAAATGCTCATAACACTTTTATTCAATTTTTTGCAACTGGAGGAATCTTTCTTGGTTTGGCTTATTTAGTTTTAAACGGATATATTTTAAAGCGTGCAATTTTTGCCCTTAAGAATTTTTCGGGAAGCAACAGGCTTATAGTTGCAGGAATTTTTTCAGCTTGGGTAGCATTTCATGCTCAGTCATTAGTTTCTATCGATAATCTGGGTATATCAATTTGGGGTTGGGTGCTCGGTGGATCAATCATCGGTTTATCTGTGTCAGCGAGTATGCCAGTTGGTGAAGAAAGAAAAAATTTCTACGTAAAACCAAATAGCATTAATGTGAGCAGATCATTGATCTCAGGATGCGCATCTATCTTGGCGGTTATACTTATTTCCTTGCTATATCGAGGTGAGAATAATACATATAAATTGATGTCATCATTCGATTTACAGAATCAATCAGTTAGGGCTATTTATAAAGAGTTAAATCTTACAACTATAAATACGCCTCTTAATGACCCAACCTACAAATTAACTGCCGCAATGAATTTGGTTCAAAGTGGATTTGTTGAGGAGGGATTAACGGAAGTTTTAAAAATACATAGTGAAAACCCGAGGAATCTTGATGCATTACTTGTATTAGCTAGAACTTATGAACAAACAAACATAATACCTGAAGCAATCATTTACCGTGAGAAAATATCTCAGATCGACCCTTGGAATGCAGATAATTTCTTATCACTAGGCAAACTTTATAAAGCACAAGGTGATTCACTCAAGACTAAAGCCATGTTAGATAAAATACTGTCGTTTGCTGCAGATAAAGAAGTTGCGGAGCAAGCAAAAATAGATTTAATACAATAGTAGTAAAATGAATGTAACGATTGTTGGCCAAGGTTATGTGGGCTTACCACTTGCTATTGCTGCCTCTCAAGCTGGATATCTAGTATTTGGTTTAGACCATAATGAAGAAAAGGTAGATTTACTAAGTACAGGGAAAAGCACCGTTGAAGACCTGACTGATGATGTAGTAAAGAAAGCCATTGAATCAAAATATTTCTTACCAACCGCTGATCCAACTGTAATTTCAAGATCGGAATTGGTATTAATCTGCGTTCCAACACCGTTATCTCATGATCATAAGCCAGATTTATCACTCCTAATAAGCGCCATGACCATGGTTGGTAAAAACTTAAAATCAGGAACTTTAGTAATTGTAGAGTCGACGATTGAACCCGGTACCTGTCGCAATATTGTCCTACCAATTTTATTAAGGGAATCAGGACTGACAATTGATGATATCGAAATTGCTTATTCACCTGAAAGAATTGATCCTGCGAATAAGAAATGGGGCATTCGCAATACTCCAAAATTAGTGGCTGGCCTTACAGAGAATTCGACTAATAGGGCTTTGAAATTTTATGGAAAATTTATTGATTCGATAACTATATGTTCATCAGTAGAGATTGCCGAAACAGCTAAACTACTTGAAAACTCATTTAGATTTATAAACATCTCATTTGTTAATGAATTAGCAATGTTTTGTGAAAAAATTGAAATTGATGTTAATGAAGTGATTTCAGCGGCGGCAACTAAGCCATATGGGTATATGCCTTTCTATCCAAGCATAGGCGTGGGAGGACATTGCATCCCAGTCGATCCTCTTTATTTAGCAAATTCTACTAAAGCAGTTGGAGTACCGAGCAGATTTATAGATTTGGCCGACCAAATCAATCAAGAAATACCTGGATATTTTGTTGGAAGGGCTGAGGCAAAAATTGATGGGCTTAAGAATAAAAAAGTGTTAGTAGTTGGAGTTTCGTATAAACCAAATGTGGCTGATGTTAGAGAGAGTCCTGTCGAGTCATTAATCTCCGGCCTCAAGCAAAAAGGTGCACATGTCTACTGGCATGACGATTTAGTTAAAGAATGGAAAGGTGAGAAGTCTGCTGCACTAAGTAGTCTCTTTGATTTGGCAATCATTGCTACTCCTCATGACTATCTGGATTTAACGAAGCTTGGAAACGTGCCAATTTTGAATACTCGAGGGTCTATTTAGTGAAGTATTTAATTACAGGAGGCGCAGGTTTTATAGGCTCCAACCTTGTTGAAAAATTGATTGCAAGAGGTGATCAGGTAGTTGTATTAGATAATCTCTCAACAGGCTCAGCTAATAATTTATCTATTATTAACAAAAAGATTACTTTTCAAGAAGGAAATATTCTAGATAAAGCTGTTATTGATAAATTAGTATCAGAAAGTGATTTTATTGTTCACTTAGCGGCAGCACTCGGTGTGTTTAATATTGTTAATAAACCACTAGAGAGTCTTAGAACTAATCTTCAAGGTAGTGAAATAGTGCTTGAGGCATGCAATAAATATGGAAAGCCAGTTTTAGTAGCTTCAACAAGTGAAATCTATGGGAAAAACGATAAAGTTCCTTTAAATGAAGAAGATGATCGAATTATTGGCCACCCACTTAAATCTAGGTGGTCCTATAGTGAGGCAAAGGCAGTTGATGAAAGCCTTGCGTATTTTTATCACCTAGAGAACAGACTACCAATTCGAATTGTGAGACTCTTTAATACTGTCGGTCCCCGCCAAGTTGGCCATTATGGGATGGTGTTACCAAGGTTTGTAATTGCTGCTTTAAAAAGTGAACCCCTTACTGTGTATGGTAGTGGTGATCAAATTAGATGTTTTTGCCATGTAGATGATGCTGTGAGAGCACTTCTTTTGGTGATGGATTCAGATAAGGCTATCGGAGAAGTCTTCAATGTTGGAAACAGCCACCAGATCTCAATTATGGAGTTAGCAAAGAAGGTTATAGAAATTACCGGGTCTAACTCTTCTATTGAGAAGATTGAGTATGAGAAGGCATATCCTGAAGGATTTGAAGATATGCAACTAAGAGTTCCTGATATCTCAAAGATTAAGCAGGTTTTAGGCTGGACACCTGAAATCAACCTTGACCAAATCATCAAAGATATCGCTGCCTTCAATTCCAAGTAATATCTCTAATAGGCTAACGGGTATGACCACTGGTGGCTTTAGTAGCAAGCAATTATTAGAAGAAGAGCAAATATTGAAACTGCCCTCTTTAACAAATTCCGATGCAGTTGAAATCGGTGAGATTGCAACTACTTTAGGTAATAAAAAAGATGTTCCTCTAACTGTACAGGTACGAATTGGAGACTGGATTGTTTATCACGCTTCATTAGAGGGTTCAAAACCTGAAAATGATTGGTGGATAAACCGTAAGGTTGCAGTAGTTATGCTAAAGCAACATTCAACTATGTATGAGCGAGTTTCTGCAGAAGAGCGTGGAGTTGATTGGCATAAAGAAAATAACTTAAAAGATGAAACTCATGCAATTCATGGTGGCGCCATTCCTTTGATTACAAATGAAGGATTTAAAGGTGTTTTAGTAATTAGCGGCTTACCTCAAGTTGAAGACCATTTATTTGCAGTTGAGGTGATAACTGAGTTTTTGGCTCGAAAAAGTGAGGAGCTTTAATGGGTCAGGCCTGGGTGGTAGGTGAAGCTTTAATTGATTTAATCCCAGAAGGTGCAGATCGCAAACCTGTTGTTGGTGGTGGGCCTGCTAACACAGCGAAAGCGCTCGCAAGGCTTGACGTCGAAACACAGTTTATCGACGGGATTTCAACTGATGGCTATGGTCAAATGGCAAAGGATGAATTAGTCAGCACAGGTGTAAAACTTGATTACGTAAAGTATTCAGATAAGCCAACTTGTTTAGCTGTTGTTTCACTTAGTGAGTCAGGATCCGCCACTTATAAGTTTGTAATTGAAAATACTGCAACCTTTGATTTCAATTCAGGGTGGTTACCAAATCCACAAACTAATCGGCCAACACTTCTTCATATTGGAACCCTTGCGACAGTAATTGAACCAGGGGCTTCTGTGTTGTTAGAATGGGCACAATCTGTAGCAAAAGTTGCACCAATAGTATTTGATCCAAATATTAGGCCAGCTGTAGTAAGTGATCGAGCACAATATGTGGCACAAGTAGAGCGATGGGTAGCAATCTCATCTGCAGTAAAGGTAAGTGATGAAGATATAAAGTGGCTCTATCCACCCCTTGATATTGAGCAGGTTGTTAACAATTGGCTCACAAAAGGCCCGTCACTGGTTGTAGTCACATTTGGTGACAAAGGGTTATCAGGTTACCGAAAAGGTGAAATAGTAAGTGTTGAGGCTGTTAAAGTAAAAGTTGCTGACACAGTAGGAGCTGGTGACACAGTAGGTGCTATTTTGGTTGAGTCGATTGTTAAAGATGGTTTAGATAGTTTGACTGGTTTAAGGCTTGAAACCATGCTCAAACGGGCTGCAAATGCTGCTGCCATTACAGTTTCCAGGGTCGGTGCTAATCCACCAACTAGTGAGGAGCTTGAGTAATTGCTAAATATTGATTCAGATCAAATATCAATTGCAATTGATTTAGATCAAGGAGCACGGCTTGCATCTGTGCAGTGGCGGGACATGCAATTTGTGGTGCCCTTCAGAGGACAGGATTTAACTTGGGGCTGGTTTGCTATGGCTCCTTTTGCTGGCAGAGTAAAAAACGGTGTTGTT
>Ga0169931_10004585_pt1 | contig 21434 bp, 17 predicted proteins | sample Kivu_15m_20L_FD_129675 | JGI IMG/M metagenome (GOLD analysis project Ga0169931, IMG submission 129675) | Freshwater microbial communities from Lake Kivu, Western Province, Rwanda to study Microbial Dark Matter (Phase II) - Kivu_15m_20L... | ecosystem: Environmental > Aquatic > Freshwater > Lake... | reverse complement strand
CGCTGCTGGTCGGTCGAGCGCCTCCGCGGGAGTAGTCTCCGGCGGGGCGGGGCGTTCTTCGGTGGCCGCGGTCGGTTCGCCTTCGGCGCGCGACCGGTGGTAGATGTAGAAGATGAGGCCTAGGGTCAGGAACCCGGCGGTGATGGCCGCGATGCCCGGGAAGACGTCATCGAACGCGACTTGTTTCTTGCCCGCGATCCCGTCGTACAGCAGCAAGCAGCCCACACCGAAACAGAAGAACACCAAGAGGCACAGTTTGGCGAGCGCGTAACTTCGTTCTAAAGAGGCCATTCGACTACCTCCGCCCTCAGTGTCCGCCCCGAAGAGACGAATAAACGGCCGTGAACGCGAAGACCGCCCAGACGAAACCGAACGTGAACCGCACGGTGCCGCGGGTCGGGTCCGGGCCGTCGCCGCCGCCGAGGAATAGCACCACCAATTGCGGGGCGATGTGGCCCGCGCCGCCGAACAGCACCACCCACCCGCACACGCACGTCGTGACCGCGAAGAACGTCCAAAACGGGTGCACACCGGACGCGAACGCGACGAGGCCCGCGAACAGTGCGAGCACGGCCACGCGCACGAGTTCGCGCAACCCGGTGCGGAGCGGCGGCTCCGGTTCGGGCGGGGGCGCGTTCGGGGGCGGGTCGGGCGGGGCCGGCGCTTTCTCAGCGAGCCGGAAGCCGATCAGCAGAAGGGGAAGGGCGAGTCCGCCCGCAACAAGCGCCGCCGCCCACGGTTCGAGACCGCACGAGAGCGCCGCGACGATGCCGACCGGCACCGCCGCGAAGCCCAGGACGATGAACAGCAGTGGGCGAATACCGGGGTACAGGGCTACTCCTTCACGTCGATCTCGATGTCGTTCGTGCCTTCCTTGATCGTGACCTTCAGCGGCGACTTGTCCGGGTGCGCGTACTTCTCCGGCAGCGTGTTCTTGTCCGGAGCCTCTTCGTCCGCGATGCCGCTCTTCACCTTGCGCACGGTCGCGGTGTACTCGCCCGCGGGCGCGCCGTCGAACCGCGAGTACGTCGTCACGGTGAACCGGCCGTTCGCGTCACTCAGGCCGTCGCACACCGCCGTGTACTTCTCGCTCGTCTTGTTGTAGCTGTGCAGCGCGACCGTCGCGCCGGCGAGCGGTTTGCCGTCCATCTTCACCTTGCCGTTCACCGGGAACGTGGCCTTCTTCTTCACCGGCACGCCCTTTTCGTTGCTGTCCGGCAGCTTCAGGTTGGCCGGCAGCACGCCGCCGAGGTCCACGTTCACGAACTCCGGGCCGTTGTCGCGCACGTTCACCAGCATCACTTGGTCGAACTCGCCGTACTCCGGCCCGCGCATCCGGCTGCCGCCGCCGGTGGTGGCGAGCTGGTAGTACTGCGTGCCGTTGCGCTCGAACACTTGGTAGCGGTGAACGTGACCGACGAACACGTTGTGCTTGCGCCCCGCGAGCGCCTTCTCGACCGCGGCCCAGCCGTTCTTGTCGAGGTCTTTGGCGGTCCAGATCGGCTTGTGAAGGAACACGTAGGTCCACTTCGCGTCCTTGTTCGCGGCCAGCGTCTGCGCGAGCCACTGCTGCTGCTCGTTGTCGATGGTGCCCATCCCGGTCGGCGGGTTCTCGGAGCACAGGCACACGAACAGCGACCCGCGATAGGTGAAGTGGTAGTACCGCTTGCCGTAGCGGTCGGTCCACTTGTCCACCATCGTCTTGTTCGTGAGGTCGTGGTTGCCCGGCACGTAGAAGAACGGCATCTTGAACTGCTTCACGTAGCCGTCGAACTCGTCCCACTGGTCCTTGATCGCGTCTTCCTTGGTGGTGTAGCCCTCAATGAGGTCGCCGACGGAGAGCACGAACTTGGGGTTCAGCGAGTTCACCTGATGCACGGCGCGGGAGAACACCTTTTCGCGGTGCCCGCCGGTGCGGTCCGAGACGATGGCAAACGTGTAGTCGTTCGCGCTCTCGTTCAGCTTGAGCGAGGTCCACGGGTTCTTCGCGCCGCTCTCGATCACGATGTCGGTGCGGGGCGCGCCCGGGGTGTCGGCGGTGGATTCGCTGCGTGAGAGAGCGACCACACCGCCGACCATGGCGGCGGTGAGGAGGCCGAACGCGAATTGCCTCATGGCGGCAGTTCCGAAAAGGGTGTGGGGGCGGGGAAAGCGTACCGCGAGGGGGCGCGCCGAGCAACGGTGGGTAGCGCCCTTCGCGCAACTTTCGCGCGCGGCGGCAAAGTGACGCCGATTACTTGCGGAACCCGCGGGGACGCGGTACCATCCTTATTGGCCCCGCCGCGCACCCTCTCCGTTCCGGATCGCCGCCATGCCGTCGCTCATTCTGATGAAATCTCCGGACGGCAGCACGCCGAACAAGACTATCGAACTCAAGGGCGAGTTGATGGTGATCGGCCGCGAGGACGGCTGCCAGATCGTGATCCCGCACCACGCGGTGAGCCGCAAGCACGCGCAGATCGTGCGCTCCGGCAACCAGTTTTTCATCGAAGACCTGAAGAGCCGCAACAAGACGTTCGTGAACAGCAAGGAAGTGCTGCCGCCGGTGCGCCAGCCGCTGAACCCGGACGACCGCATCAAGATTTGCGACTTCCTGTTCCGGTTTCACGACGAGCGCGTGGCGAAGCCCGCGAAGCTCCCGGACTGGATGTCCAAAGGGGCCGCGCAGCGCGACGCCGAGGAGGAGTCCGACGAAAGCGGGAGGACGACGATCGAGGCCCAACCGGCGAAGGGCACCGCCCAGCAGTTTCTCGAAGTGGCCCCCCAAGAGCGGCTCCGCGTCCTCTTGGACATCAGCACCAGCCTCGCCCGCGTGCTCGACCTCGACCCGCTGCTGGCGCAGCTCGCCGACACGCTGCTCGGCGTGTACAAGCAGGCCGACCGCTGCTTCCTCATCATGCTGGACGAAACCGGCCGCCCGGTGCCCAAATCGACCAAGACGCGCCGTGCCGCACACGAAGACACGCGGTTCAGCCGCACCATTGTCAAGAAGGTGCTCGACGCCAAAACCTCGTACCTCACCGAGGACGCCTCCAACGACGCGAACATCGGTCCGTCGGCCAGCATAGCCGAGTTCAAGATTCGCTCGGTCATCTGCGCGCCGCTCATCAGCAACGAGGGCACTCCGCTCGGCGCGATCCAACTGGACTCGCAGGACCGCGGCAAGAAGTTCGTCATGGACGACCTGAACTTGCTCACCATCGTGGCGAACCTCGCGGGGGTCGCCATCGAGAAGGCCCGGCTGCACGAAACCGTCCTCACGCGCGAAAAGGAAGCCAAGGAGATCGAGCTCGCGCGCAAGGTGCAACTCGGGTTCCTGCCGCAGACGCTGCCGGTCGTGGAGGGGTACGAGTTCTTCTCGCACTACTCGCCGGCGCAAACCGTGGGCGGCGACTACTACGACTTCATCGCGCTCCCCGGCGGGCGCGTGGCCGTCGTGCTGGGCGACGTGGCCGGGAAGGGCGTGCCGGCGGCGCTGCTCGTGGCGAAACTGAGTTCCGAAGTGCGGTTCTGCCTGCTCACGGTACCGGACCTCGCCGAAGCCGCGTGCCTGCTGAACGAGCAGATGATTCAGGGCGGGTTGGGCGACCGGTTCGTCACGCTCGCGGTGATGATTCTGGACCCCAAGGCGCACACGGTGAACATCGTGAACGCCGGGCACATGAGTCCGAAGTTGTACAAGGCCGCGACCGGCGAACTCGTAGACGCGATCACCCTCGACGCGACCGGGCTGCCCATCGGCACGCTGCCCGGCTACCCGTTCGAGCAGGCGACGATCAAACTCGCGCCCGGCGATTCGCTCGCGGTGTTCACCGACGGCGTGACCGACGCCATGAACCCGGCGGGCGAGATGTTCGGCAACGACAAGACCGACGCGGGCCTGCTGCCCGACGACAGCGCGGTGGCCGGGCCGCACCTGCCGAAGGCGCTGGGCACCAAGTTGGTGTCGGCGGTGCGGGCGCACGCGAGCGGCCACCCGCAGAACGACGACATCGCGGTGGTGGCGTTCGGCCGGCTCGACACCGGCGACGCGCCGTTCCTCGAACAGGCCGCGGGGCCGAACACGGGCAAGCACAAGGCCGTGAAGTGACCGCCGATCGATCTGATTCAGAACTGTAGCCGGGGTCTGTGACCCCGGTGCTGTCTTCTAAAGGTAGCTCCGGCCTCACAGAGGCCGGCTACAGAACGAAGACGGGACCGCCGATCCCGGTTCCCGATACGGAGCGCTCCCATGCCCGCACCCGCGGTGCTTCCCGAACTCGACGTCGAAGAGGACGCGCGCACGCGGCGGCAGCCGCCGTACCACGTCGTGCTCCTCAACGACGACGACCACAGCTACGAGTACGTCATCGAGATGCTGAAGGAGCTGTTCGGGCACCCGGTCGAAAAGGGCTACCAGCTCGCCAAAGTGGTAGACACGAAGGGCCGCGCGATCGTCTGCACCACCAGCCTCGAGCGCGCCGAGCTGAAGCAGGAGCAGATCCACGCCTACGGCCCGGACCCGCGCATCGCCCGCTGCGCGGGCAGTATGACCGCCGAACTGGAACCCGCCGAGTAGTGGTGGCTGGAGCGAGTGCTAACGAGTGGCCGGTGTGAGTGAAGAGCCAAAGGCGTGGGCCGCGCGAGGTGCGTTCTCGCGCGGCCCGTCCCGTTTTCGCACTCACACGCGCCTTACTTCTTCGCCTCTTCCAACTTGATCGACTTGATGAGCACGTCCTTCACGGGCACGTCGCGCGGGCCGGTTTCCACGTCCTTGATTTTGTCCACCACGTCCATGCCCTCGATCACGCGGCCGAACACGCAGTAGCCCACGCCGTCGCCGGCCTTGGCCTTGTCGAGCCGGGTGTTGTCCTTCACGTTGATGAAGAACTGCGAGGTGGCGCTATCGGCTTCGGGCGTGCGGGCCATCGCGACGGTGCCGCGCAGGTTCGAGAGGCCGTTCGCGGACTCGTTCTTGATCGGGTCGCGGGTCTTCTTCTCCTTGCCGCCCGGTTCGACGCCGCCGCCCTGAATCATGAAGTCGCTGATGACGCGGTGGAACGTCAGACCGTCGTAGTGCTTGTCGGCCGCGTACTTCAGGAAGTTCTTCACCGTGATCGGGGCCTTCTCCTCGAACAGTTCGATCTTGATGGTGCCGTGGCTCGTTTCCATCACCACGACCGGGTTCGCGGCCCGCGCGGTGCCGGACAGCGCGCAAACCGCCACCAAGCACCGCACCAACACCTTAACGGACAGCATCGGAACGCCTCCTGTTGAGTGCGCCACGCGGGCGCGAGCGGAACCAGCGCATTGTATCCGGCGGCGGTTGCTTCGGCGCGCGCGCCGGTGTACCGTGACCGCACGCACCCACGGAGCCTGCCATGCGTACTCTCGTCGCGGTTTGCCTGTTCGCCGCGGTTGCCGCGCTCGTCGCGGTGTCCGAACCCGCGCCGCTTTCGGCGCAAGACAAGAAGAAGGACGACAAGAATAAGGTCGATCCGAAGTCGTTCCTCCCCACCGCGGACCAACTGAAGACCATCAAGGAGAAGACCGAGGAGCTGCGTAAGGCAATCGCGGCGCTCAAGGAGAAGAAGCTGAAGGACGACGTACTGATCGAGGTGGAAATCTACCTGAAGGCCGCGGAGAACATCGTTCGGTTCGAGGAGTGGCTCGCCGCCGCGAGTGTGAAGTGGGCGCTCTCAACACTGGACGCCGGCATCGCGCGCGCGAAGCAGGCCGAGGGCGGCAAACCGGTGTGGCGCGACGCCCCGGGCAAGTGGGTGGTGCGCGCGTACCGGTCGCACATCGACAACTCCATTCAGCCCTACGCGGTGTTGCTGCCGCACGACTACGGCGCGGACCCGAAGAAGAAGTGGCGGCTGGACGTGGTGCTACACGGCCGCGACGGTTCGCTGACCGAGAGCAAGTTCATCGCGTCGCACGCCGGCACCGCGCCGAAGGATTTGGGCTACGTGCAACTCGAAGTGTACGGCCGCGGCAACAACGCCTACCGCTGGGCCGGCGAATCGGACGTGTTTGAAGCGATGGGCAACTTCCGGGAAGCCAACACCACCGACCCGCAGCGCGTGGTCTTGCGCGGCTTCAGCATGGGCGGCGCGGGAACGTGGCATATCGGCCTCAAACACCCGGGCGAGTTTTGCGTGATAGGCCCGGGTGCCGGGTTCACAACGACGCACGGTTACATCGCGAACTTGCCGAAGGAACTACCAGAGCACCAAGAGAAGTGCCTGCGCATCTACGACGCGCTCGGCTACGCCGAAAACGCTTTCAACGTGCCAGTGATCGCGTACAGCGGCGAGAAGGACGCACAAAAGAAGGCCGCTGACAACATCCAGAACGCGCTGAAATCGTTCAAGGAACCGCACGTCTTCGAGCACGTCGTCGCGCCGGGCCTCGAGCACGCGCAGCCGAAGGAGTGGCAAGCGAAACTCGAACAGGAGTACAAGAAGTTCGCGGACAAGGGGCGCAACCGCGACCCAGAGCGCATTCGGCTCATCGCGTACACCGAGGGGCGCTACGATTGGCTGTCGTACGCGGTTGAAAAGTGGTACGAGCGAGCCGTTGTGGATGCGACTCGCAAAGGCCGCACGTTCGCAGTGAAGACGACAAACGCGCGCTTCCTTTCGCTCGCCGCCGGGAGCGAAATCGGGAACTATACCGTCGAAATTGATGGGCAAAGATTTATGCTTCCGCTCGAGAACCAACACGTCGTCTCGCTCGAACGCAAAGACGGCAAGTGGCACGATGTGACACTTCAATCCATCGAGCCGTTTCGGACGCGCCTTGCAAAACGCTGGAAGTTTGATGGCCCAATTGATTCCGCGTTCACTTGGAGTTTCCGCGTCGACGGCCCGAAGGGGGACGGGTGGCACCCGGCTACAGCGAAGCACGCAAGCGCCGCGCTCACGGGCTTTGCCTCACTGTGGGATCGGTACTTCCGCGGTACGCTTCCGGTGCGCGAGACGCTCAAATTCACTGGCGTGATCTACAATGCGGTCCTGTTTGGCGATCCAAAATCTAACCCACTCATCGCCCAAGCTCTGCCGAAGTTGCCAATCAAGTGGACGGCGGAGAAGCTCACTGTAAATGGCGTGGAGTACGACGCGAAGACGCACTTGCCCGTAATGATCTATCCGAATCCGCTCCCCGAAGGTTACGGGTACATCGTCATCAACAGCGGGCACACGTTCGGTGAGGCGGACCTGAAGGGTACGAATGCGCTCTTGTACCCGCGGCTCGGCGATTGGGCCGTCATCAAGCCGACGCCCACCGCGAAGGACCCGGCCGCCTACGAAGTGGTCGCGGCCGGGCTGTTTGACGAGAATTGGCAGTTCCCCAAGAAGAAGTGAGCGCCGCCGATGCCGCCCGAAGAACAGCCGATCAACCTGATCCGCGTGTTCGACTTTTACGTCACGGTCATGTTCCTCATCAGCCTGTTGCGGCGGTGGGACGTGTACCTCGACGCCATCAAGCTGCTCGTCGGCGTTCGCGGGCGCTGGCCGAAGCTCATGGGCCGGCTCCGCGAGCACCAGAGCCTGCTGCTGAACTGGTCGTTCTTCCGCCCCGCGATCCTCGCGCTGCTGCTCACGGTGGCGCAGCTCGTGGTGTCGCGCGTCATTTACCCGCAGGCGGTCGTTACGTTCGCCATTCTCGACGCGTGGTGGTGGTACGCGGCGATTATCGTGACAATGGTCCCGATGGTCGCGGTCGATTTGTACTTCCTCATTTACGTTGCGAAGTTCGACCGCGACGCGGCGGAGAAGCAACTCGACGACGCCGAAGGTTGGCTCGGCGGGAAGGGGCGGCTGGTGCGCATCTTCACGCTCGGCATCGTGAACCCGAAGCGCATCGTGGACACCGAACTGCAAAAGGGACTGGAGACGGCGCGAGCGTCGCTGAACCGCAGCTTGTGGTGGGTGTCGCTGCAAATCGCGCTGCGCATGTCGTTCGGCCTGACACTGTGGACCGTGTGGTTCGTACACCGCTAGGGCCGCTCACTGGCGTTCGCGGCTCGTTGAACAGGAGAACCCTCATGGCTTCCGACTTGCGCGCGGCGCTGAACCACGCCGTGAACGACGAACTGGACGCGGCGCTGGGGCGCGTCGTTCACCTCGTGAACCAGCTTTCCGAAGAGCAGGTGTGGCACCGGCCCGCGCACGGGCTGAACGCGGTCGGCAACCTGCTGCTGCACCTCACCGGGAACGTGACGCAAGTAATCGCGAACAACCTGAACGGTGCGCCGGACGTGCGGAACCGGCCGCAAGAGTTCGCCTCCCGCGACGCGGTGCCGAAGGCCGAACTGCTGGCGGGCCTCGCGGCCGCGATCGCGAGCGCGAAGAGCGCACTCGCCGGCGCGAGCGACGACCGCCTCGCGGCGGTGGTGCGCGTGAACAACAACGACTGGACCGGCATTCAGGCCGTGGTGCGCAGCGTCGCGCACTTCCGCGGGCACGTCCAAGAGATCACGCACATGGCCCGCGCGCTGCTCGGCGACGCCTACCAGTACGCCGGCCCGAAGTGACACCAATGCACGAAATCACTTACGCGCTCGAACCGGAACTGACGGTCGCGGAGTTCGTGGACGTGTTGGAGCGGTCCACACTCGCGGAGCGCCGCCCGGTGGCCGACGCGGAGCGCGTCGCGGGGATGCTGAAGCACGCGAGCGTCGTCGTGACCGCGCGGTGCGGCGCGCGCTTGGTGGGCGTGTCGCGCGCGCTCACGGACTTCCACTTCGCAACGTACCTGTCCGACCTCGCGGTGGACGCGGCGTTCCAGCGCCGCGGGATCGGGAAGGAGCTGATCCGCCGCACGCACGAAGCGGCCGGGTCGCGCACGCTGCTCGTACTGCTCGCGGCCCCGGCCGCGGTGAGCTACTACCCGCACGTCGGGATGCAGAAGCACGAGTCGTGCTGGACGCTCCCGCGCGCGGAGTAACCCGGAGGTCGGGGTCTCATTGATTCACGCGGAGATGCACACCCCTGTGCGTGAATCACTTCGCGGAGCGGGTGAATCACTTCGCGCAGCGGGTGAACCAAAAGCGTAGCGGGGAAACCGTTGGCTCCCGCGCGTGAATCACTTCTCGGCGCGCGAGTTGTTGGTCGCGCGCCGCCTTCGGGCGCTCACCCGCCGGTGCGCGCGGACGTGCCCACCGACACGCCGCCCTGCCCGGGGGCCAGCGGGGCGACGGAGCCGGATTCGTCGTACAAGCGCTCGCCGCGCCGCGGACTCATCAGCTTCGCCACGAGCGCGGTCCAACCGGTCTGGTGGTTCGCGCCGATCCCGGTGCCGTCGTCGCCGTGGAAGTACTCGTGGAACAGCAGGTAGTCGCGGAAGTGCGGGTCGGCCTGCATCTTCTCGTACCGGCCGAAGCACGGCCGCCGCCCGGTGCCGTCGCGCAGGAACACGCGGGTGAGCCGCTTCGTGATTTCCACGGCTGCGTCGAGCACGGTGCCCTCGCGGCCGCTGCCGGTCGGGAGTTCGATCTTGAAGTCGCTGCCGTAGTAGTGGTGGAACTTCTGCAGGCTCTCGATGATGAGGAAGTTCACCGGGAACCACACCGGGCCGCGCCAGTTCGAGTTGCCGCCGAACATGCCGCTGTCCGAATCGCCGGGCACGTAGGCGACCGTCACGTCGGTGCCGTGCGAGCTGAACCGGTACGGGTTGTCCTTGTGGTACCGCGACAGCCCGCGCACGCCGTACGGGCTGAGGAACTCGTTCTCGTCCAACAGCCGGCCGAGCAACTTCTTCATGCGGTGCCCGCGGAGCAGCGACAGGAGCCGGCGCTCGCCGCGCCCCGGCTCGAACCACCGCGACACGAGGTTCGCGAGGTCGGCGCGGTTGTCGAGCACCCACCGCAACCGGTTGGCGAACGCGGGCATCTGCGCGAGCAGTTCCGGTTCGAGCACCTCCACCGCGAACAGCGGGATGAGGCCGACCATCGACCGCACCTTCAGCGGGATCACGCGGCCGTCCGGGAACGTCAGTTCGTCGTAGTAGAACCCGTCCTCGTCGTTCCACAGGCCCACGCCCTTGCCGCCCATGTCCGTCATCGCCTTCGCGATGCTCAGGAAGTGCTCGAAGAACTTGATCGCGATGTCCTCGTAGGCGCGGTTCCGCGTCGCCAGTTCGAGCGCCATGCGCATCAGGTTCAGCGAGTACATAGCCATCCACGCGGTGCCGTCGGCTTGGTTGATGAAGCCGCCGGTCGGGAGCGGGTGGCTGCGGTCGAACACGCCGATGTTGTCGAGGCCCAAGAACCCGCCTTGGAACACGTTCCGCCCTTGCGAGTCCTTCTTGTTGACCCACCACGTGAAGTTGATCATCAGCTTGTGGAACACGCGCTCCAAGAAGCCCCAGTCGGCGTCGTCCGCGTCGGTCGCTTGGCCCTTGTAGTGCTCGCCGTGCGCGACGTGCCCGCCGGTGCGGTGCATGTGCCGGAACTTGCGGTCGATCTGGAACACGCGCCACGCGGCCCACGCGTGGACCGGCGGGTTGGTGTCGCCGAAGTTCCACTCGTACGCGCTCAGTTGCCCGTTCGGGTGCATGTACCACTCGCGGCACAAGAGCAACAGTTGCTCCTTCGCGAACTCCGGGTCGAACGGCGCGAACGCGACCGCGTGGAACGCCAAGTCCCACGCCGCGAACCACGGGTACTCCCACTTGTCCGGCATCGAGATGATGTCGTTCGCTTTGAAGTGCTGCCAGTCGCTGTTGCGGCCGTACCACCGGTGCTCCGGCGGGGCCGGCTGGGCCGCGTCGCCCTTCAGCCACCGGTACACGTCGTAGTGGAAGAACTGCTTGGTCCAGACGAGGCCCGCGACCGCTTGCCGCTGCACCATCCGCGCGTCGGCGCTGGGAATGTCCTTCTGGAACTCCGCGTACATGGCGTCGGCTTCCGCGACGCGCTTGGCGAACGTTTCCTCGAACTCGACGAACGGGTCGTCCGGGCCGTCGGAGGCGTGCCGCAGGCGGCACCGCACGACGACCGCTTCGCCCGCGGGGATCGTGAACTTGTAGTGCGCCGCGGCCTTGGTGCCGCCCTCGGTGGAGATCGCCGCGCGGTTCGAGCGGATCACCGCCTCGTGGAACCCGTCTTTGAACGGCCCGCTCTCCTTCGTGCCGTACAGCGCGGGGCTGTTCGTCTCGTTCTCGCAGAACAGGTAGCCGAACCGCGTCATCGACGGGACGCCGCTGTGGAACGCTTCGCCCGCGCGCGTCGCGCCGCCGGCCCAGAACCGGTACGCGTCCCACTCGGGGTGGAACAGCTTCAGCCCGCCGTGCGACGAGTGCAGGATCGCGGGCCGCGGCTGGTCCGGCTTCCAGCTCCACGTGTTGCGGAACCACAACTGCGGCAGGACGTGCAGGGTCGCGGCTTCGGGGCCGCGGTTGTGCGCGGTGACGCGCATGAGGATGTCGCGCGGGCCGGCCTTCGCGTACTCCACGAACACGTCGAAGTACCGGTTGTCGTCGAACAGCCCGGTGTCGAGCAGTTCGTACTCCGGTTCGCGGCGCCCGCGCCGCTTCGTCTCCTCCATGAGGCGCTCGTACGGGTACCGCCGCTGCGGGTACTTGTAGAGCATCTTCAGGTAGCTGTGCGTCGGGGTCGCGTCGAGGTAGTAGTACAGCTCCTTCACGTCTTCGCCGTGGTTGCCCTGTTCGTTCGTGAGGCCGAACAGGCGCTCTTTCAAGATCGGGTCTTGGCCGTTCCACAGCGCGAGGCCGAGGCACAGGAACTGGTTGTCGTCGCTGATGCCCGCGAGGCCGTCTTCGCCCCACCGGTACGCGCGCTTGTGCGCGTGCCAGAACGGGAAGTAGTTCCACGGGTCGGCTTTGTCGGAGTAGTCCTCGCGGACGGTGCCCCACTGCCGGTCGGAGAGGTACGGCCCCCAGCGCCGCCACGCGGGCAGCTCGTTCAGATCGGTCAGGCGCGCGAGTTCGGGGTTGGGGTGCGACATGGGCAACGGTCCAACTGAGATTGAAGAGAGGGAAGTGTGGAGCAGTCTACCGTACCGAACGCGGCTTGTCCGTTGTAACCGGCACAACTTCGCGATAGGCTGAGACCACTTACCCGCCTAACCCCACCCGTCTTTCGGAACCCTCCCGATGCGCGCACTCGTTTCGTTCGCCCTGATCGCTACGTTCGGACTCGCGCGAGCGGCCGACGAGTGGCCCGGCTTCCGCGGGCCGACCGGCGACGGCGTTTCGACCGCCAAGAACGTGCCGACCGTGTGGAGCGAGAAGGAGAACGTGCGCTGGAAGGCCGAAGTTCACGGGAAGGGCTGGTCGTCGCCCGTCGTGAGCGGCAAGCAGGTGTGGGTGACGACGGCCGACGAGATCGTGGGCGACAAGGAACCCGGGAAGAAGGGCGGCCCGCCCGCGAACCCGGTGAAAGAGGCCCACTACTACGCCGTGTGTTTCGACCGCGCCACCGGGAAGAAGCTCCGCGACATCAAACTGCGCGCCGAAGAGAAGCCCGCGTACTGCCACCCGTTCAACAGCTACGCCTCGCCCACCCCGGTGCTCGAGGGCGGCAAACTGTACGCGCACTTCGGCAGCCACGGCACGTTCTGCGTGGACTGCGAAACGGGCAAAGTGCTCTGGGAGCGGCTCGACTTCAAGTGCGACCACTTCCGCGGTGCGGGGTCTTCGCCCGCGGTGTACGGCGAACTGCTGTACCTCATTTTCGACGGAGCGGATTATCAGTACGTGGCGGCGCTGAACAAGAAGACCGGCGAAACGGTGTGGAAGACCGACCGGAACATCAAGTATTCCACCAACAACGGCGACTACAAGAAGGCCTACGCGACGCCCGCGCTTCACACGATCGACGGGACCCCGACGCTGGTGTGCCCGTCGGCGGAGTGTACCATCGCGTACGACCCGAAGACCGGTGCGGAACTGTGGCGGCTGACGCACGGCGGCATGAACGGTTCGGCGCGCCCGATCTTCGCCAACGGCCTCTTGTATGTGAACAGCGGCCACACGAAAAAGTTACTCGCGCTCAAACCGGAAGGCTTGAAGGGGGCGGTGCCCAAAGAGTCCGTCGCGTGGGACTACTCGAAGGACGTGTGTACGCGCTCGGTGATGCTGGTACACGGCGAGTTGGCGTTCATGGTGGCCGACAACGGCATCGCGAGCTGCGTGGACGCGAAGACCGGCAAACTCCAATGGAGCGAGCGGTTGGACGGCGAGTTCAGCGCGTCGCCGGTGCTCGCGGGCGGCAACGTGTACTTCTGCGGTCAGGTGGGCAAAACGACCGTCGTAAAGGCCGACCGCAAGCTGACCGTCGTAAGCGAGAACCGCTTGGCGGACGGGAGCAAGGCGCAACCCCCGGGCTTCATGGCGTCGCCCGCGGTCGCCGACGGCGCGCTCTTCCTGCGCACCACCACGCACTTGTACTGCATCGGGGAGAAGTGAGGCAGTGGAGCGACCAACAGGGCGAGCGGCACGCGTAAGCGTGCCGGTAGTTCCACAAATCAAGAGAGCCGCACGAAACGCGAAATCAACCGGCACGCTCACGCGTGCCGCTCGCCTGTTGGTAGGAGTTGAGGTGGATCGATTCTGGTTCCTGACTTGGCACACCTATGGAACATGGCTGCCGGGCGACGCCCGCGGCTTCGTTACCGAGTTGCGCGACGCGAATTGGAACAAGTATTTGCCCAACGTGCCGGGGAGCGAGTGCCAAGCCGACTTGCCGGGCTTGAAGCGGTTCGCCTCCGATGCCCTCGCGGGCGAACCGGTGTGGCTGAGTGCCGAACACGCAACCACGCTGCTGAGTCAGTTCCGCGAGACTGCCCAGTATCGCAAGTGGGAGTTGTTCGCGGTCGCAGTGCTCGTGAATCACGCGCATCTCGTGGTCGGCGTGCAGGGCGATCCGGAACCCGCGACGATCCTCGGCGATTTCAAAGAATACGGGAGTCGCGCACTGAGCCGCCAGTTCGGTAAGCCACCAGCGCGCTGGTGGACGCAAACCGGATCGAAGCGCAAACTGCCGAACACCGGCGCGCTTCGCGGCGCTATTGCGTACACCCGCGACCAAGACCGCCCGCTGCTGGTGTGGCTGAACGAAAGCGCGATTCGCGCGACCTTCCCTGCGACAGAGGCCGCGAGCCTCATTTCACCTGAGCGCGAAGATCAACAGGGCGAGCGGCACGCGTAAGCGTGCCGGTTGATTTCGCGTTTCGTGCTGCTCTCTTGATTTGTGGAACTACCGGCACGCTCACGCGTGCCGCTCGCCTGTTGGTCGCGCGCGATCGTGATTCGCGCTACTTCTCCACCCTCAGTGCGAGCGGCTTCGCGCCGGACTCGGCTCCGCCCTCGCGGCGCGCGGTCACAATGATCGGGTGCGCCGACGGTTTCACCCACGGCTCCGCGTACAGCACCACCTCGCGGGCCGTTTCGCGTTCCGTAATCAGGATGCCGTTCAGCCCCACGTTCAGCACGCGAACGCCGTGCGGTAGCCCGCGCACTTCGATCGGTACGCGGCCCGCGAACTTGCCCTGACGCGCGATCTCCACTACGAACCGCGCTTCGCCACCGGGCTTGATGCTCAGCGCTTCGGTGCGAAGCGTCGTGATGATGTCCCCGGTGCCGAGCTTCGCGGGCAGCGCGAGCGGAATCTCGCGCGTCACTTCCTTACCGGCAATCGTTGCCGTCGCCACCAGCACCACGTTGGGCTTTTCGGGCAGCGCCGCGGTCGCGTCCGCGAACAGCGGGAGCGCGGTGGTGTGGTGCCCGGCTTCCACGAAGCCGGGCGGCGCGCTCAGGCCCGCGGGCAGATTCTTGAGGCGCACGCTCACTTCGCCGTCGAACCCGTCGGCGCGTGTGATCGTCACGTTCACCGGTACCGAGCCGCCCTTCAGCAACTGCGGGCCGCTCGCGGTCGCACTCACACCGAAGTCCGGTTTCGGCGCGCGCACCACAACGCGGAACGCGTGTGTGGGGCCGTGCGCCCCGCGCGCGTCGGTCGCGCGCACTTGGTAGCTGCCGTCGGCCGGCACGTCGAACAGCACGAAGCTGTCTTTGCCGAACCCGGGGCCGCCGTCGTCGTTGCGGTAGTTCAGTGCGAACACCGGCATCCCGTTCGGCGGGAACGTCTTGCCGGGCGGGTGCAGTTCCACCTTGTAGAGCGGTTCGCCGAAGTAGTGATGAACGGGAGTCGTGCCGAGGAACGCGGAGCGCTGCCCGCCGGCTTGGTAGAACTGGCAGTCGTCGTCCGGGCCGCGCGGCAGCGCGAGAATGCGCATCAGTTCGCCGCCGACGAACACGTAGTCGTCGATGGCGAGTTCGTTCCACGCGTCGAGCCGGATGCCGCCCTGCCGCGAATCGTGGTCGCGGAACGTGACGCTCGTTTTGGCGGTGCAGCGGAGCGTCGCGCGCGGCACCGACTTGCCCGCGGCGTCTAGGATTTCCAGCACCGGATCGACCGGCGAGCCGGCCCGTTGTGCGAGCACTTCCAGCACGAGCCGATCGCCCTTTTTCGCACTAAAGCGCACAACTTGCGCTTCGTTCGGCTTCGTGAAAATGCCGTCGGCCGCACCGGGCGCGCGCACGTCCGCGCCCGCGGTCGGGTCGATCACAACACCCGCGAACTCGGACACGACCACTTGCGCGCTGCCCGCGGCGCTGAGCGGGAGCGGCACGTTTACCTTCGAGCCGGGCGCGGCGTCCGCGGGCACTTTCACCTTCGTCGTCAGCGTGCCACTCGGAGACAGGTTCACACCAGAAACGTGGATCACGGTTTCGCGCCCGCGGGCCGCGGCGAGCGGGAACGCGCCGGTTACGACCGGTACCGCGCCGAGGTGCAAGCGGTATGTGAAGTCGGCCGCGCCGCGGAACTCCCGGTCGCGGACGCCCACCGCGTACACGCCCGCGGCCTTTGCGGTGTACCCGAGCGCGGTGTTGCCTTCCGCGAGCACGGTGCCGGTTTCGTCCGTCAGCACGAGCGCCGCGTCTAACTTCGAGCCGAGTTCGGCGGCGGTGATCTGCGCGCCGATTTGCACACCTGCGGGTGCGCGGAAGCGGAAGTAATCCACGTCACCGGCGCGGTCGATGACGCCGACGAGTGTGCTGTTCAGTTTCACTTCGGTCGCGGTGCGCGCCGAATCGGTCGCGCCGCCCTCTGCGACGGCCGCGAAGTGATCCACCGCGAACGGCACCGTCACGTTACCGGCGGGCGAAGCGAACGTGAGTTGCACCGCGCCGACCGGTGTGCGGTCGCCGATGTCCAGTTCGACCGCGAGCGCGTTGTGGCGGTTCTCCGTGCGCTCGAGCCGCACGCGCACGTCCGGCGCGCTGGCGGTCACGGCGGTGACGCCTTCGAGGTTCGAGCCGAACACTGCGAGCGCCACCTTCGCGCCGCGCGGCCCGCCGTTCGGAGCGAGGCGCTCGATCTTCGGTGCGGCTTGCGCACCGCCGGCCGGCTTCACGTTGGGATCGACCTTCGCGCGCTCCGCGAGCACGGTCGCCTTCCCGGTGGAGGGGTCGAGCAACACGCGCGCGCCGTCGAAGCGCGCGAGCGCGAGCTGCTTGCCGTCGGGTCGCACCGCGAAGTCGAGGAGCGCGTCCGGTTGCGCGTCGTACACCCTTGTTTCGGTGAGCTTGGCCGCGTCCCACTTCTTCACGATCTTGTCTTCGCCGACCGTGTAGAGCGTCTTGCCGGCGTCGGCGAACGCGAGCCGCCACACCGGTTTCTCGTGCGCGAACGCGGTGTTCACGAGCTTGCCGCCCTCGGCGTCCGCGGTCCACACGCGCACGCTCTTGTCCACACCGGCGGCGGATAGGTGCTTCTTGTCGGCGCTCCACGCGACGCAGTACACCCAATCGGTGGCGTCGCCGAGCGTGTACAGGCGCTTGCCGGTGGCGGCGTCCCACACCTTCACCGCGCGGTCCGCGCCGGCGCTCGCGAGCAACTTGCCGTCGGGGTGGAACGCCAGCCCGTACACCGCGTCGCTGTGGTCTTTCAGCGTGAGGCGCGGCTTCGCTTCGCCGGTTTCTTTGTGCATCTGTTCGAGGTCGGGCACGTCCCACAGGTGAATGACGCGGTCGTAGCCCGCGGTGGCGACCGTGCGGCCGTCCGGCGAAAACGCGACCGCGTAAATGGCGTCTTTGTGCGCGACGCGCGGCTGGCTGATGTGATCGCCGAGGCGCTCGAGGCCGTGCGGGAGGTACAGCAGGTGCAACTTCCCGCTGCGCCCCGGTTCGGTGGTGGCGAGCGCGAGCACCTTGCCGTTCGGCGCGAACGCGAGTGCCGTCGCACGCTCGGTGGCGACCGCGCCGCGGAGTTCGCCGGTCGCGTCGAATGCGTGCAGCGAGTTCCCGCTGACGAACGCCACGGCGGAGCCGTCGGGCCGATACGCGACCGCGGTCGCGGGCGGCGCGGCGCTTACCGTCGCGGGGAGGAGCAAGAGCGCGAGGGAGAGCGTGCGCGTCATAGGTGTTTCTTCAGAGTGGTCCGCTCGCTCCGCGAGCGGTGCGACACGGGGAGGGTTGCTAAGCGAGAGATCGAACAGCGCACTGAGCTTGCGAAGCACCGCTCGCGGAGCGAGCGGACCACTCTCAAGGCCGGAAGACGGCCAGTGCGGTCCCGGCCGCGCCGAACAGCATGAGGAGCATCGCGGCGGCGCACCCGCCGCACCCTTCGAGACAGCCGCCCGCGGCTTCGAGCGCCCCGCCACCGGCTTCGGCCGCGGCGCTCAGGCCTTCGGCCGCGCTGCCGACGATCTCGGCACCGGCACCGATGACTTCTGCGCCGGCGTTCAGCGCGGCCCCGGCGGCAGCCTGTTCCGCTTCGTCTTCGTTGTCGTCTTCCGGTTCGTCGATCGGGTTCATGGCGGTGCCCGGTTAGCGGTTGAACAGGAACTCGCGGCCCGTGAGTACGGCCCACACGAAGTCTTCGAGTGCTTCGCGGCGCGCCCGCGGGTCTTTGTCGGCTTCGGCGAGAATGTCTAGGAACTTCTTCGCCTCGACCGGCGTCGGCTTTCGACTCAGTGCCGAAAGGAACACGCGGTCCACGATCTGCGCGTCGGTCAGCTTGTCCTCAATCCACTTGGACACGACGGAGTTCTTGTCTCGCAGCTTGTCGTTCAGCGTGTGGCCGTTGTTCAGGTGGAGCGCCTGCGCGACGCTCGCGTCCGCGGTGCGCTCGCACGCGCACGTCTGCACGCGCTCCGGCCGGCCGAAGGCGTCGAGAAACCGCGACGTGACGAGCGAATCCGGCACCTGCACGGCGCGGGTGCCGCGCGGGAAGCTGTTCGTGGGCGACGTGGAATCGCCGGCCGCGGAGTTCAGTTTGTCGAACGGCGTCGGCACGCCGGTGAGGTCCGAGTACGCGTCGAGGATCACCTCGCCCGGCAAGCGGCGGAGCAGGTACCGCGAGCCGAACCGGTCGTCGGCCTCATTCCCGTTCATGGGCTTCGACGAGCGCTGATACGCGGCGCTGTTCAGGATCGTGCGCATCAGGTGCTTCAAATCGAACTTGTGCTTCACGAAGTCGTCGGTGAGCGCGTCGAACAGTTCGCGGTTGCTCGCGGGGTTGGTGTCGCGCAGGTCGTCTTCGGCTTCCACCAACCCGCGGCCCGTGTACGCGCGCCACACGCGGTTCACGGCCGCGCGCGCGAAGAGCGCGTTGTCCGGTGCGGTGAGCCAGTCGGCGAAGTGCGCACGCCGGTCGGCGGTCGAATCCGCCGCGAGCGGCTTGCCGTCGAGCGGGGCGGGGGGTACGGCCTTCCCGGTGCGCGGGTGCAGTGCGTCGCCGTCGGCCTTGCTTTGCACGAACACCTCACCGGCGCGGTCGCCGTTCTTCAGCCCGACGCGCGCGAACAGGTTCGCGAACGCCCAATATTGGTCTTGGGTCCACTTCTCCAGCGGGTGGTTGTGGCACTTCGCGCAGCCGATGGACGTGCCGAGGAACGCCAGCGCGGTGGACTCGGCCAACTCCGCGGTGTCTTTGTGGATCACGAAGAAGTTGCCGCCGCCGTTGGTCAGCGTGCTCCCGGTCGCGGTGAGCACGTCGCGCGCGAACCGGTCCCACGGTTGATTGTCCGCGACGCTCTGCCGCACCTTGCGGTAGAACGCCCACATCGCCGGCTGCGGCAATTTGCGGCTCGAAACGAGCAACAGGTCGGACCACTTCAGCGCCCAATAATCCACGAACGCCGGGTGTTCGAGCAGCGCGTCGATGAGCTTTGCCCGCTTCTTCGGGTCGGCGTCCGCGACGAACTTCGTCACCTCGTCCGGCTTCGGGAGGGTGCCGCAGGTGTCGAGGTACGCGCGCCGCACGAACTCCGCGTCCGAGCACTGTTCCGACGGCGGGAGGCGCAGCAACTCGAGCTTCTTCAGCGTGTGTTCGTCGATGAAGTTGTGGCGCGGCGACTTGGCGAACGCGTCCGCGTTCACCGCGTTCGGGAACGGCGCGGTGAGCGTGAGCGCCGTCACCCTCGTGCCGAACCCGACGGTGATCGCGGCCTCGCCGGTGCCCGCGGGCGTCACGATCCCGTCTTCGCTCACACGCGCGACGTTCTCCTCGCTGCTGCCAAACCGCGCGAGCCGCGTTACGTCTTCGATTGTGCCATTGCTGTACGTCGCGCGCACCACTACGCGAAAGGTGTTCTTCGCACCGGGCGCGACGAGGATCGCGGGTGGGAACGCTTCGATCTTCGCCAACTCCGCGTCCGCGCCCTTCGGGCCACTTGCGCCGTTTTTGATCCAATCGAGCAGCAACTTGTAGTGCGCCGAGTTCTCGTCGAACCGCTCGCCACCGCCGTGCGCGATACTGCGCGTCGCCTTGGTGAGCAGCAGGCTCGCGTCCGGCGTTGTGCCATCGACGCGCCGGCCGAGCGCTTGGCGCGTGAGAACGTGCCAATCGCTTTCGGGGTCGTAACCGCGGAGCGAGAGTTTCATTCCGCCTTTGCCCGCGAGCGCGCCGTGGCACGCGCCCATATTGCACCCGGCGCGCGTGAGCGTGGGCACGACGTGATTGCGGAAACTCCACTCAGCGCCCGCGCTCACTTTCACCGGCACCGCGACCGACTTCCCACCAACGGTGACGGTGATCTTGGCTTCGCCATCCTTCAAACCGGTGACAACGCCGCTCGCGTCCACCTTCGCAACGCTTTCTGCGCTCGAAGTGAACTTGGCGCTCGAAGTGAGGTCGCGCACGGCGCGCCCGTTCTCTTCCTCAACGACGACGAGTTGCTGCGCGCGGTTCGGCCCACCGATGGCGATTTCGGCCGGGTACACGCGCAGGTCCGCCGCAAACGCGGCGTGCGGGGCGAACAGGGTGGCGAGCGCGAGGAGAGAGACGCGCATGGTGCGTGTTCCGTTGGTGTGCGAAGCTAGCGTGCGGTTGTCGTCGCCGTTTGGCTCGTCGGTTTGGTGCCGATCACGCCCTGCGAAGCGACGGCCTCTTCGATGCTCTGGATGATCCGGTCGTAGCCGGTGGCTTCGCGATGAACTTCAGCGAAGAACTCTCGCATCAGTTGCCAGTCGCCGTCCGGATCGACCTGATCGAGGCGCTCCGTATCGGGGTCGTAGTCCGGTTCTTCGACCGCCCACTCGTCCACGCTCGTTCCGTCCAAACTGCTCAGACGAAACGACACGATGTCCGGGCGGGCGCGCGGGGTCGCGTGCGTGAGGAGTACGCGCGCTTGCGGGAGCACGAGTTCGTACGCGATTTCGCGCGCGTCACCGTTCTGTGGCTTACGAACCCAATTGACTTTTCCCGCTTTGGTCTTCGTTGTCAGCGCGCGAATCAGGCGGCGCGCTCGATCCGGGGACATTGTTAGGGCTGTCTTCAGCACGGTTCACCTCTCGAAACGGGGCGCGCAACCGATCCAGCCTCGCGTGAAGTCGTCCCAGTAGCGGCTTCCACTGATCCTTCTCAACGGGTTTGGGCAGGCGCTTCCGCTCGGCTTCAGCAAACGCTCCAAACTCCGAACCGAACTCGCGCAACTGGCGCACGTCTTCGATGATTGCCGCATCGTCACCCAGTCCGGCGGGTAAGCTCGCAATCAAGTCGGCCAGATCACCGCACCGCATTTGAGCGAGCCGCCACTCGATGCGCGTGACCGCGTCTTGCCGTTCCGACAGCAACCGACCGGCGTGAGCAGCAACGAAGCGCTCGTAAGACTCCTTCGATTCGGCCAACGTTTTCTTGGCGGCGTCGCGGGCGGCTTCGGCCGCGTCCTTCGCGCCTTTCGCGCTGTCGCGGGCCTCGCGGATTTGCACGATGGCGAACCAAAACGCCACCACACCTACCACCAAACTTACCACGCCGACTACGAAACCCCAAAGGGTGTAGAAGTCGCTGTCTTCGCAGGGCTGTTTCATTGTTGAAGCTGCGTGCTGTTGAGCAGCTCGAGTGCCTCGTCGGGTCGAACTTGGAACCGGTGAGTAGCGGCGCGGGTGCTCACCGCGTCCACCCCGCTCAACAGGTG
>Ga0169931_10004584_pt1 | contig 21435 bp, 20 predicted proteins | sample Kivu_15m_20L_FD_129675 | JGI IMG/M metagenome (GOLD analysis project Ga0169931, IMG submission 129675) | Freshwater microbial communities from Lake Kivu, Western Province, Rwanda to study Microbial Dark Matter (Phase II) - Kivu_15m_20L... | ecosystem: Environmental > Aquatic > Freshwater > Lake... | reverse complement strand
GGACTTGCTTTTTTTTATTGGATAATTTTAAATTAAAGAGAAAAGCCTTCTCTGTACACTCTTTTAACAAATTGATTGGCCGGTTCAAAATTGGTGATCTTCATATTAGGACCGTCCCAAAGGAGTTTGATACCTCGACCAGGATAATCAAATTGATTCGTAGAGCCAGTTCTGGGAACTCGGTAGTCAAAACTTCTAATTGCAAGATTACCCATCAAAACGGATTCGGTCAGTGGTCCTGCAATGGAAAAAGGAGAGCTCAATTGAGAAAATTCTTTTGAACCATATCCTGCGATGCAAGCTTCTACCCAGTTGGCATAATGTCCACGATCGCCTCCTGGTACCCTATACAAGGTAGGAGCTACTGCAATATCCTTTGTCTTTGAGGTAGGAAGTAACTGCGGATTTGCTCCATAGGTGGAGCACATCAATTTTCCTTTGGTGCCTTCAATAATTACCCCATTTCCTCCATCTCCCATCTGTTCGTTAGGTCCCAATTCTTCTGGCCGGGTGGGTTGTATTCCTCCATCCATCCAATGAAATTCCAATTCCCCAATTCCTGGTCTATCAAATCTAAGTGTAATATGGGAAGAGGGAGGACAACTTTCAGGGAAATATCCTCGTTGAAATTCGCCTACATAGACCGACCCCACAGAGCATTCTGCTGAAATAGGATATCCCAAATCCAACACGCGAAATGGAGGCTCCATGATATGGCAGGCCATATCTCCTAAAGCCCCAGTACCATAGTCCCACCAGCCCCTCCAGTTGAAGGGTATCAAATTTCCTACGTAATCTTTGTAAGGAGCCGTACCCAACCACAGGTTCCAATCAAGATCAGCTGGAGGAGTTAGTCCAGCACTAGGCCAGGGTATACCTTGAGGCCATACAGGTCTATTGGTCCAAGACCAAACTTTGGTAGCCTCTCCAATCAATCCTGCCTGATACCACTCTATCATTTGACGCACTCCATCTCCTGAAGATCCTTGATTTCCCATTTGAGTAACGACCCTGTACTGCTCCGCTGCCTGGGTGAGCATTCTGGCCTCATAAATATCATGTGAAAGGGGCTTTTGCACGTAGACATGCTTACCCATTTTCATGGCCATCATAGCTTGAACGGCATGCATGTGATCTGGCGTAGATATGGTAACTGCATCTATGTTTTTTTCCTCTTTTTCTAATAAAATTCTGTAGTCCTTGTAATAGTTTGCTTTCTCATGCTCTTGTCTTGCCTTGGCAGCTCGGGTATCATCTACGTCACATAGGGCAATAAGATCTACTTTTCCAGTTTTGTGAACGCCAGTCAAATCTCCATATCCCATTCCTCCAGCACCAATGGAAGCAACCCTTAACTTATCGCTCGGAGCAATAAAACCTGGTCCCCCCAATACATGTCTTGGAAATAAGTAAAATCCTGCTACTCCCAGGGCAGCTCCTTTAATAAACGATCTCCTGCTGGAATTGCTCAAATTAGGCTTATTCTTGCCCATAGGTCATTAAAATTAGGTTGTAAAATTACAAAGGGTGATAACTGAATTTAATTTTAAGGAAAAAAGTAAGGATTTGGAAAAAATTCCTTCTTTTTTCGTTTTAGTTCCTTTTAATAAATCTTCTTGGCCCAAAATTTTTATGGGTACATCGTGTTATTTAAGATTTTAAACTAAGTTTGGATAAAAACCACCCTATGAAAAATCTACGCTGGATCTTTGTTTTAGGAACTTTCATGCTATTGAGTTCCTGCCAAAAGTCAACTACCTTGACAGATGCGGGCTTGCTTCCCTTGCCGCAGAAAATCACCAATGGTTCAGGTACATTTACTTTATCGAGCACTTCTGGTATTCGACTGGTTGGAACCAACGAAGACTTGTCCCATCTTGGAAACTTTTTAGCGGAGCAACTTCGACCTGCCACAGGATATACTATTCCAGTTTCTAAGGACGGGGGAGATGTTATTCTAGAATTGACTGGCGAAGAGAATACGGAGGCGTATAGGCTTGAAATTTCAGAAAAAGAAGTAAAAATAAGTTCTTCTGGAGCTGCAGGGATATTTTATGGTATCCAAACCCTTCTACATCTTTTTCCTGTAGAAATTGAGCATAAAACAAGTCAATCGGTAGATTGGGTAATTCCTCAAGGAAGTATTGAAGATGCTCCGAGCTATGCCTACAGAGGATCTATGCTGGATGTGGCCAGACATTTTATCTCGGTCGACAACGTGAAGTCCTATATCGACCAAATGGCTACCTTGAAACTAAATTATCTTCACCTTCACCTCACCGATGATCAAGGATGGAGAATAGAAATCAAATCTTGGCCAAAGCTTACTGAAATTGGCGGAAGCACTCAAGTAGGAGGGGACAAAGGGGGCTTTTACACCCAAGAGGAATACAAAGACTTGGTGGCTTATGCGGCAGCACGCTACATCACTGTCGTTCCAGAAGTAGATATGCCAGGACATACCAATTCTGCTTTGGCTTCCTATCCAGAATTAAATCCAGGGGTCAATCTACCCAGAGGGCAGGACCTTGACTCTGTAAATCGCAGCGTTTTAGATTACCAACTTCCTTTAACTAAACCAGAGGCCTCCCAGCTTTACACGGGTATTGAAGTAGGGTGGAGTACTTTTGCTCCTCAGCTCGAACTCACCTATGCCTTTGTGGATAGTGTGGTTCGGGAAATTTCTGCAATTACCCCTGGACCATATTTCCATATCGGAGGAGACGAATCCCATGTAACAGAAAAAGACGATTACATCTATTTTGTAGAACGCGTACAAGACATCGTGGCTTCCCATGGAAAAACTAACATGGGATGGGATGAGATTGCTACAGCTAAATTACTTCCAGGTACAGTAGCCCAGTTTTGGGCCAAAGAGGAAAATGCTCTTTTGGCAAAAAATCAAGGAAGTAAAGTCCTTTTTTCTCCTGCTAAAAAGGCTTATTTGGATATGCAGTACGATAGTACCTCAAGGATTGGATTGCATTGGGCAGCCTATGTTGAATTGGATTCTGCTTATTTGTGGGACCCTGCTCAATACGTGCCGGGAATCTCCAAGGATAATATTTTAGGAGTAGAAGCGCCACTATGGTCAGAGACGGTAGTTACCAAGGAAGATATCGAGTACCTTTCTTTTCCTCGCTTGGCAGCGATAGCTGAAATAGGATGGACCGAACAATCAACTCGGTCTTGGGAAGGATTTTCTTCTCGAATACCCTTTCAGGGACAGCGATGGGATATTCAAGGCATTGGATATTACAAATCACCAAAAGTTTCTTGGAAAGAGAGTGAAAAATCTGGAATCGAAGCAGCCATCATTTCCTTCTCCAATTGGATTTGGGGTTGGCCCTTGTTGATCGTTTTGCTGGGAGGGGGGCTGTTTTTTTTTATTCATTCCGGTTTTGTACCCCTCACCAAAATGGGGCACGCCATAGAATTATTAAAGGGGAAGTATGAGGATAAATTGGCCCCTGGCCAGATTAACTCCAAACAAGCCTTGATGTCGGCCATTGCCGCTACGGTAGGTCTTGGAAATATTTCAGGTGTCGCTATAGCCATCAATACCGGAGGTCCAGGAGCCCTTTTTTGGATGTGGGTAGCTGCATTTGTAGGTATGGCTACCAAGTACTATACCTGCAGCTTATCCATCATGTACCGAGGCAAGGATTCGGCAGGGGTAATCCAAGGAGGACCCATGTACATTATCGAGCATGGAATGGGAAAGAAATGGAAATTTCTAGCCTATATCTTTTGTATCGCGGGAATCATTGGACTATTGGCCGTATTTACTTCCAATCAGTTGACAGCGGTGATACAAGAAGTATTGTTAGAGCCTGAATCTGCTGCGGAGTCAACAAGAAATAGTTGGATCGTAGGGATTATCATGATGGTATTGACGGCGGTGGTAATTTTGGGAGGCATTCAGCGTATTGCGTCCGCTGCATCCAAAATGGTTCCTTTTATGGTGGGTATCTATTTTTTTGCTGTAGTAATTATAATCCTCCAGTACTTTGGAAATATTCCAGAAGTATTTCGACTCATTGTAGTAGATGCTTTTACGGGTCATGCGGTGCTCGGAGGTGCAGTGGGGATGGTGATTATCACTGGAGCCAGAAGATCCCTCTTTTCCAATGAAGCAGGCCTAGGTACTGCTCCCATGGTGCATGGTCAATCCAAAACCAAGGAGCCGATTCGAGAAGGCCTAATTGCCATGTTGGGTCCATTTATTGATACGGTGGTGGTTTGTTCTCTTACCGCTTTTGCCATTTTGCTCACTGGAGTCTGGCAGAATTCTGAAAATGATGGGGTCAAACTTACCATAGAAGCTTTTGAGTTGGGAATACCAGTGGTGGGTAAATACCTTTTGATGATTTCGGCTTTGGTATTTGCACTTTCTACCATGTTTACCTATTCCTATTACGGTCAAAAATGTGCCAGTTACCTCTTTGGAGCAAAGAGTTCAAGGTACTACAACTATTTTTACTTGGTTACCATTGTAGTTGGATCTGTGGCTTCTTTGGATTTGGTAGTAAGTTTGGTGGATGGGATGTATGCCGTAATGGCCTTTCCTAACATGATTGCTGCATTATATTTAGCACCTAAGGTAAAGGCAGCTTCCAAAGATTATTTTGCACGAATGAAACAACAATGAAGCTATTGCTAGCTCTGAATGCATTCAAAGGCACGCTTACCGCATCCGAAGCATCTACTATTATCCACGAGCTATTTACCAAAGAACTGCCATCTGTCCAAGTGAAGACACAAGATATCGCCGATGGGGGAGACGGAACCTGTGCGCTGTTGATTGATGCGTTGGGAATTGAAAAAGTACCCTGTCTTTCTCTCAATGCCCAAGGCAAACCTGTAGCAGGATTTTATGGATGGGAGGAACATACCAAAACAGCCTATCTGGATGTATCCACATGTTCTGGTTTGTCCACCTTAGCTAATGAGGAAAGAAATCCAAGGATAGCCTCAACCTATGGTACAGGAATCTTGGTGCAAGCAGCTATTTCTAGGGGTGCTGAAAAGATAGCCCTAGGCTTAGGTGGAAGTGCGAGCATTGACCTAGGTATAGGAATTTTACAAGCTTTGGGTTATCAATTTTTAGATGCTCAAGGTCGTGAGCTTTCCAGCTTTTCCGCAGATATTCTAAAAAAATGCAAACACATCCAAGGACCCATACGGGTTCCTTGTCTAAGGTTTCTTTGTTTAGCAGATGTTACTTCCTGTTTTTTTGGTGAGGATGGAGCAATACCCGTTTTTGGGCCCCAAAAGGGTTTGAAATATTCAGAAATGGATGTATTCACCCAAGAGGCACATTCCTTTATTGATCTTCTATCTTCCAAATCAAGGAAAAAAGTAAGTGATCAACCGGGCTTTGGGGCCGCAGGGGGTATAGCATATGGATTATCGTATTTTTTTCCATTACAACTAGAAGTAGGGGCCACTTATTTTTTTGAAAAGGTCGGAATGTTGGAGAAAATTAAAAATGCAGACTTCATCTTGACGGGCGAAGGTAAATACGACAGTCAGAGTAAATACGGAAAAGGGTCTCATATCTTGCTACGACTTGCCAGACAGGAGGGTAAAAAAATAGGGCTGATTTCTTCGGGAGAAGAAGGAAGGGAAGATTTTGATTTTCTCCTTCAATTGCCAGAAGTAGACCTTTCAAGTCCAAACGCCAAGGAGATTGCAACTAAAAATCTTAGCGAAGTGCTGAGTAAAGCAATTGCGAAGGGCGTCTTTACTTCAAAAGGTTACACTCGGATATAATCCCCTTTCCAGTTTTTAATCTGCATTTTAATTTCCTTAGAAGGTAATTTTTCTGCAATAGCCTTGTCCATCAAGGGAAGGATTTCCTCGTCAGATGCAAATCGTAATGCGATAATTTGACCTAATTTGAGATTCTTTTCCTTTTCTCCAAAGGTACTTCCTGTCAGGTGGAAATAGCGATTCCTCATTTCATTTAAAATGATTCGATTTTGAAGTTTTAAGGCATACACCCGAGCTAGGTTAGGTAACAACAAAATAAGGAAAGCACCTAAAAAAAGATACACGCTTTCCAGAGCGGAATCATTCGTGGCAAAGTCCATTTTCGTTAAGGTCCAACCGAAATAGATTGTGGATAAGGGAGTAATCAAAAAGTGGTGAAATCTCGAATACCTTGCGTGATTTTTAAAATTTTGTTCTTTCATGGCATAAAAAAAGGAGGCTTATACCTCCTTTAAATCTGATTAATGATCATTACTTTTTTTATTAGCAAAAGTTTTTCTGGCGTCCATCAGCGATATACCTGCGCCTAGTCCTATCAGAATACAAACGATTAGTAAAAATAATTGGGCTCCTGACATGAGCGGCGAACTAAAGATGGCTGTTAGTATCATAAAGGTTTTTTCTTCAAAACTGTAGTAAAGATAGAACTACCTGCTGGGATTACCAAGCAAGGCTAAAAGAACTGACGAGCAACTAATCCAAGTCATCGTCAAATTCTTCCTCATCTACCTCATCGAAATCGTCAAAATCGTCTTCTTCCTCATCGAAGTCGACAATATTGTCGTCTACAAACTCACTATCTTCATCAAGATCGTATTCGTCTTCGAAGTCATCTTCAAATTCATCCTCGTCTTCGAAATCGTCAATTTCCTCGAAATCTTCTTCAAAATCCTCCATAGGTTTCTTTAAAAGGGTTTTTATGATTCATAGGTACGAAATAAACAAAAAAATAATTAGACCAATAACGCCAGCTCTAATTTTTTTTCACTTTCTAATTCTCCTAAAACAGAATTTTCAACTATCCATTTTTCTCTCAAGCATTTAGCCCAGACTTGCAGGTAAAAAATCACATCTTCTCTGGAATTTTTACTCAAGCTTTCTCTTCGTTCCTTATTCATTCTTGAAAGGATTTCAGGGTCAGATAATCGCTCCAAATGTGCTAGGTCCTCGAGTGTTAACCCGTAGGATAGCATTTTGCTCACCACTAAGTCTATGGGATATCCGCTTGTTGGACAATAATCAATGAGTTGTTCATTCCAATCTCCATGTCGCTGCATGGCATATTGGTGTATCTCTGCTTTAGAAAATGGAGTCAACTCTTGTGCTAAATTTCCACAATTGCATGCTCCCATGTGTCCCCACTGGTAAACTGCTCCTTGGAGAAGCTTTGAAGCGGTTCGTTCAATGCTTGAAATTAACTCTGGATTAGGTCTTGCCATGATTTTTTTTCCAACATCTAAGAAAAAAGAATGTTTTCCTATTGTATTGAATTCCGCTAATTTAAGTGTTCTTTTAAAAAATCCCTGCGCAACTGGAGGCGTCTCAGGAAAATTTTTGCCTTCCGCGAATCAAGTCGAAGAATAAAATAAAATCGGAAGCTAAACTATAAAAAGGGTAGGTAAAGGTAGCTGGCTTATTTTTTTCAAAAAAGAAATGCCCAACCCAAGCAAAGCCATAGCCTATAAGAGGAATGCCAAGCAAGGCATAATAAAATCTGAATACTAGACTTCCAATCAATACTAATATTACAAGTCCAGTACCTACAAAATGTAGGATTCTAGAAGTTGAATTCTGGTGTTCTGACAAGTAATAAGGGTAGAATTCTTTTAAAGAAGTGTATTTCTTTTCCATAGGAACTTAATTTGGGGCATTAGCAATTACAAAACTGGTAGTTGCTTTATGAAGTGCTTGAATGGTTAATTTAGGCTTATTTTTTGGTTGTGATACTTCAGTAACTGCAGTAATCATCATCACATATTTGTCTGCCTTGGGATCAATAATATCTAAAATTACTTGAAGTAACTCGTAATTAGAAGTTCGAACAGTAGACGAATAGTTTCTCATCATGGGATTAAAAAGCCAAGGATCATACATTCGCATTCCCCAGTACGGATAAGGTGAAAGGGGAACCACTTGTTCTCTTTGTCTTATGTCTTCATTGGAGTAGTACTTTATGAGTACTTCTGGATTTACAGCATCGTATTGCATGCCTGTTGAAATCAACATCTTTATTAGCTCATTCTGCACCTTGATGTCAAGATCTTGATCAGAAAATCCTTGTATACCCAATTCTTTATTTACCAATGCAAAACGTTGGTAAGGTTTTAAAATAGAAACTTCCTTTTTTTCAATAAACACTTCCACACTACTACAAGAGCTCATGCTCCAGAAAGCTAAGGCAAGACCAATGACAAGGATAGGTAATTTCATAGAAAAGGAATGTTGGTTTCCATATGGCCTTTCGCCAAGTTAATTTTTCTTTTACAAGGAAAAAAGTAAGAGGAATCGTTATATTATTTTTGGCCTTTGATTAGTAATGTTACTTTTGACAAATTTTACCTATGAGCCGACCTGATTTCGATGACATTTACATGGAATTGGCCTTAAACCTTGCCAAAAGATCACATTGCATCAAAAAGCATGTAGGTGCTGTGTTGACCAAAGATACCCGAATCATTTCCATTGGGTACAATGGCCCTCCAGCTGGAACGCACAATTGTGATGTGGAGTTTCCTGAAACAGGTTGTGCACGAGATTCGAAAGGAAGTTGCTCACTGGCCTTGCATGCAGAGCAAAATGCCATTTTGTATGCGGTCAAAAACAATACCTCGGTAGAAGGATCTACCTTGTATGTGACCTTATCTCCATGCTTAGCTTGTGCCCGAATTATATATTCCATGGGAATATCTAAGGTGGTTTATCTATTCTCTTATGCTGAATTTAAAGGCATTGGCTCCGATGAAGGGATAGACTTTTTGAAAAAATTTGGGGTGAATATCCAGCGATATACCAAAGCACTTTCAGTGGATGATCCTTTGGCCTAAATAAAATTTACTTCTGGAGTCAATGAAATTCCAAATTTTTCAAAGATGGAATTTTGAATAGCTACAGAAAGTTGTTTGATCTCTGCCCCTGTGCCACCTCCATAATTGACCAGTACCAGGGCTTGTTTTTCATGCACGCCAACTTGACCTGTACGTCTGCCTTTCCAACCTGCTTGTTCTATAAGCCATCCTGCAGCTACTTTAATTCCTTCTTCGGTTGGATATCCGGGAATTTGGGGATAGTGAAGCTTTAACTTTTCAAATTCTGAAGTAGGTAGGGTAGGATTTTTAAAAAAAGAACCTGCATTCCCAAGTATCTTAGGGTTAGGCAACTTGGATTCCCTGATTTCGATGACTGCCTTGCTCACTGTTTCCAAAGTGGGTTGTACTACCCCATGCTGCTGCAGCACCTCCTGAATAGCTCCGTATTCCAAGTGATAATGAGGCGTTTTTCTCAATTTAAAAGTAACTGAAGTAATTACGTACTGATCCTTGCACTCATTTTTGAATACACTTTCCCGGTAACCAAACTTACAATCCTCGGCCTCAAAACGAGTAGAAGTATATTCTGTTCTATGAATGGCGGTCAAACTGTGAAAGACCTCTTTCAATTCTACTCCATAGGCTCCAATATTTTGCATGGGCGAAGCCCCTACGGTGCCGGGGATCAAGGATAGATTTTCTACTCCAGCCCAATTGTTTTTAATACAAAAACACACGAAATCGTGCCAAACTTCTCCGGCTCCTACTTCTACGATTACCTGGTCTTCTTCTTCCTTAATTAAGGCAATCCCTTTGATCTCTAGCTTTATGACCAATCCTTGGATATCCTTAGTCAGTAATACATTGCTACCCCCTCCAAGAATAAATACCTTCCAATGATATTCTTCTGCCTTTTTAAGGGCTTCTACTACTTCATCTACGCTTTGGACAATTGTAAAAAACTCCGCTTTGTGATCAATTCTAAACGTAGTGTAGGCTTTCAAAGAAATATTTTCTTGAATATTCATGGGCTTGGCTATGATCTTCGCCTTGGGTGAAGACAGGGTAGTTTAGATTATAAATATTAGCTGAAATAGGCCTTCAAGGCCGCTAAATTTTCGTTAAGTTGTTGCTCTACCTTTCGGTATTCTCCCACCGAGGGAAGAGGGGCTTGTACCGAAAAGTAGTACTTAATTTTGGGTTCTGTTCCCGAAGGCCTTGCCGAAATCTTACTTCCGTCTTCTAGGTAGAATTGCATCACATTGGACTTATCCAAGGCTAAGGGCATGACTTTACCTGTTTCTGGGTAAGTAATCGTTGAATTTTTCACATCCACTATCTTCACCACTTTAAATCCGTTCATTTCAAGAGGGGGATGGGTTCTAAACTGAGCCATCAATTGTTGAATTTGTTCAGCTCCATCCTTTCCTTTTTTGGTGACTGAAATAAGCGATTCCTTGTAAAAACCAAATTGCTCGTAAATTTCTGCCAAAACCTGAAATATGGTTTTTCCTTTGGATTTGTAATACGCTACTACCTCAGCTACCATCGCGCAGGCGCTTACTCCGTCTTTATCTCTTACAAAATCACCTACCAGGTATCCAAAGGATTCTTCTCCACCCGCAATGAAAGCCTCTTTTCCTTCTTTTTCACGAATGATGGCAGCAATATTTTTAAACCCTGTCAGCACGTTGATGCAAGGCACACCAAATCCCGATGCTATGGCATTGATGAGTTCTGTAGTGACTATGGTATTTACTAGGTATTTTTTTGAACCCAATTTTCCTTCTTCTTTCATGCGAGAAAGGAGGTAATAGGTAATTAGAGTAGCCGTTTGGTTGCCATTCAATAATTCATACTCTCCTTTTTCGTTAGGAACTACTGCGGCATACCTATCTCCATCGGGGTCACAAGCTGTCACTAGTTCTGCCTTAACTTCCTTTCCTAGTGCAATGGCAAGAGAAAGGGCTTCAGGTTCCTCCGGATTGGGGTAAATGACTGTTGGAAAATTTCCATCCGGCTCAAGTTGTTCAGTGACCAGATGAATATTGTCAAAGCCAAAAGCTTTAAAAGCTGCTGGCACCATTTTTCCACTTGCACCGTGTATGGGCGAAAAGACGATGGGCATGGATTTCTGACTTTTTATTTCCTCTTTGGCCCAACTTAATTTAACGATGTGGTCCAAATAAATTTGATCAAATTCTTCCCCGATATAATGAATTAATTGCTCCTGTTTGTTCCAATTAACTTGGTCAAATGAAGTGATTTTCTGAACCTCTCGAATGATATTGGCATCGTGGGGAGCTACAACTTGTGCTCCATCTTCCCAATAGGCCTTGTACCCGTTGTATTCCTTGGGGTTATGGGAAGCGGTAATCATGACCCCAGATTTACAGTCAAAATGCCTTACGGCGAAAGATAGCATGGGGGTAGGGCGCATGTCTCTAAAGTACATCACCATGATTCCATTGGCCGTTAAAATTTCAGCAGTGGTTCTTGCAAATAGGGTGTTATTTATTCTGCTGTCGTGCGTGATGGCTACCCGTATTTCTTGTCCAGGAAAACAAGCATTTAAATAATTAGCTAACCCTTGGGTGGCCATGGCCACCGTATAGACATTCATTCTGTTGGTGCCTACACCCATAATTCCACGAAGACCGCCTGTACCAAATTCGAGGTCTTGATAAAATGAATCTATCAATTCTGTAGGATTTTCGTCAATCAAGGTGCGAATACTTGCCTTACTTGATTCATCTATGGAGCTTTCAAGCCAACGCTGCGCTTTTGCTAAAATTTGGGGATCCATACTACTCATGACAATTAAAAATTTTATTTATATACAAAATTAGAAAAAACAATAAACGCTTACATTTTAAGGTTATTTCAAATAAAATTGGAGAAGGAATTTAGAAAAGTTATCAAAGATTGCCTCTCAATTCTTGTTCTCTTTCTATGGCTTCAAACAAGGCTTTAAAATTTCCTTTTCCAAAAGAAGTCGCTCCTTTTCTTTGTATGATTTCAAAAAAGAGGGTAGGCCTATCTTGAATTGGCTTTGTAAATATCTGTAATAAATATCCTTCCTCATCCCTATCTACCAGGATATTCAGCTCCCTTAAGGGCTGTAAGTCTTCTTCTATACTTCCCACACGTTCTAAAAGCGTATCGTAGTAGGAGCTTGGAACTTCTAAGAATACTACCCCTCTTTTTCTCAGTTCTCCTACGGTGTAGATGATATCGTTGGTAGCTATAGCCAAGTGTTGTACTCCTGGGCCTCCATAAAAATCAAGGTATTCTTCAATTTGAGACTTCTTTTTTCCTTCTGCGGGCTCGTTGATGGGAAACTTTATAAATCCGTTTCCATTGGAAACTACCTTGGACATTAAAGCCGAGTATTCGGTAGAGATGTCTTTATCATCAAAGGTGACCAGCAAGGAAAATCCCATCACCTTTTCATAAAAGCTCACCCAGGTGTTCATTTCCCCCAAGCCTACATTTCCAACACAGTGATCGATATGCAAAAGACCAATGGAATTTCCTTGATAGCTACTTTTTTTGGAAACATAGCCTGGCATAAAGACTCCTTGGTAATTTTTCCTTTCAACAAAGGTATGAAGGGTGTCTCCATAGGTTTGTATGGAGGCAATCTTCACTTCTCCATGAGCATCTTTCAACACTTGAGGAGCCTCTGCAGAAACTGCCCCTCTTCGGGTGGTTTCTTCCCATGATTTTTGGGCATCATCTACCCATAGTGCAATGACCTTTACCCCGTCTCCGTGCTGCATGAGATGGGTAGAGATGGGGTGATTGGAATGTAAGGGACTGGTAAGCACTAGACGAATTTTACCTTGTTTTAATACGTAGGAAGCTCGGTCTTTGATGCCAGTCTCAGGACCAGCATAAGCAATCAATTCGTATCCAAATGCATATTGATAATATAATGCACTTTGTTTGGCATTGCCTACGTACAACTCTACATGGTCCGTTCCGTTGATTGGTAGAAAGTCTTGATTCATGGTTGAAATTTGGGTTTATTCTTGCAACAAAGGTAAAAAAGAAGAAGCACTTTTGATTTTATTCAATTTCTTATTCTTGAGGATTTTTATTCCATAAAAAAGTAATTAGCGAAAGGATTAACCAGCTCCATGCCCATGGACCTAGAATAGGAAAAGAACTTAGCCAAATCAGCATCATGTAAAAAGGAATAGCCAGGACAAATCCTACCAAAAATTTCCAAGTTGAAGTAAATACTTCGTCTTCAATTTGGGGCGCCAGGATACCAAGCCAAACCCAATACAAAGGAAAATGGAAGATTTTCATCATTTTATTGACCAAATAGGGTCTTGATCCCGTTTTTTTTATTGGAAGATCATTTCCAGATAAAAAATGATCCACTTCATATTTCGACGTAAGGTCAACTTGAGCATGGCGAAGTTTTTCTAAGGTTTGATCGTATCCTTCTTCAGGAATAGATACGATCAAGGATCTCAAGGCTTCTTCCACTCTTTTGGTCAATTTCACGGATTCAGAAGAGGGAACATCTACGGGGATGGGTTTACCTATTGTAATTCTTACAGTACTCCCAGATTTTTTATGAGCACTGAAATCAAGTCCTACGGGCAAGATGATGGGCTTTACTTCTGGATACCTTTCCATGGTCCCATAGGCCATTCGAGTAAAACCCTTACTCAAAGGTCTGAGACCACGTACAAAGCTATGGTTGCCTTCGGCAAAAATTAGCACACTGCCTTTTTTTCGCAATACCTTGAAGGTTTGTTCAAAGGTCCCTTGATTTTGAGGGATGGTAGAAAACCCATCTCTAATTCTATAGACGGGAAGCATCCTGATAAAATTCAAAAGCTTGGCAGCAATGGGGTTTTTGAAAGCTGCTGCCCTAGTCATAAAGTGAGGGGATAGGGGTACATGCGTAGCAATCAATAGGGGATCCAAGAGGGCATTTTGATGGTTAGCTACAATAATCACAGAGCTATGGCTTGGAATGTTTTCTTTTCCCTCCACCCTTATTTTATGGAAATAAAGATGCAAGGCAGCTTTCACTACCCACCGCAGTACTGTATTGAAAAGTGTTTTCATGAAGAATATCTCCAATAACTAGCCAAAATAATACCAGAAATTAAGTGCCAAATTCCCCACCAGGCAGCAATAATAGCCATTCCCCCTATTCCATCGAAAAAGGAAAAAATAAGCACCAATCCTAAGCCTGAATTTTGAATGCCTGTCTCAATGCTGAGCGTTTTAATATCGGTATAAGGTAATTTTCCAATAATTCCCGTAGCAAAACCCGCTGTCAACGCAAGTCCATTGTGGAGAAATACCCACAAAAATATGGTTCCTATAAAATCGATAAAAAGGGAGAAATTATTGGCAAAAGCCATCAAAATAAAGCCAGCAAAAAACACCAAACTCATGGGCTTAATTACTTTAATCAATTTTTGTGAAAGTCTTGGAAGTTGGGAAGATGTCAGTATCCCTAATACTAAGGGCACACCTAGGAGGATACCTACAGAAAAGAAGATTTCGTATGGATCTAGGCGTATTTCTTTCAGAAGTATAGAGGTAGGAGCATATGTACTTGCCCAAAAAGTAAAGTTAAATGGGGTGAGAATCACCGCTGCTACGCTAGAAAAAGCGGTTAAACTGATCGATAAGGCCGTATTACCTTTTGCAAAGTGAGTTAAAAAATTTGACACATTGCCTCCGGGACAAGCGGCTACCAAAAAAAGACCTAAAGCGATGCTTGGAGGAGGCTGGAGTATGCTGACAAATACCCAGGTAAGAAAGGGGAGAAGCATACACTGGGAAAAAACTCCTAGCAGAAACCCTCTAGGATTTTTTCTCAGGTAGGAAAAATCCTCCCATCTGACTTCCAGTGCTACGCCATACATGATCACTCCCAAAGCCAGATGTAATCCAAGGAGGTCTGAGGGCGAAAAATTTAATTGAACACTTTCTAGGGCAGAGGGTGATGCCATTTCCCTAAAATCAGGGGAATTATGCAGAATTCAAAATCCTAAAGGAATGGCCAAAGTGAAAGTTATATTTTTATCTGGTTTAATCAATATCTACTTTACCTATTCCGCTCACACTTTTATTAGTGATCCTTGGGTCGCCGCTGACACTTACTTTTCCGATACCATCCGCTTCCAAGGATAAATCACCCGTGCAGTTTACCTCAACTTTTCCAATTCCGGAACTTGTCAGCGTTAAATCCTGAACTAGGAGATTTGAGGCATCCAAATTACCAATGCCTTTATTGATGAAAATGGCAGTTTGGCTACTTCCATCCAAGGTGATATTGCCCACCATGTCAAAATCCGCTGTAATTGAATTGGCCTCCAAGGAGAGATTCAGATTTCCAACTCCATTCCCTCTTAGATCTAGGCTATCAATTTTAAAAGTTCCGTCTGTCCTCGCATTACCCACCCCATTATATTCTAGAGAACGGAGCTTGGCTAAAGAGATGGTAATGCTAAGCTCTTCATCCTCAAAAATAAATCTTTGATCCTTTTTTATTTCTAAAACCAGGACATTTCCTTCTTGATGAATTAAAAGTTCATCAAGAAGCTCTTGGCTTCCTTCTATAGTTATTTGTTCTTGATCCGATTGGATCAGGTGTAAATTGAATACCCCATCAATTTTAAGCGCGGAAACCCCTACCAAAGGCTTAGTTTCCTTGATTGAATCATTAGCCTGATCGCTAGATCTATGTGAACAATTCAGGGTAGCCAGGAGCGTCGCAAGAACGAGAAAGCTTGATATAGTCTGCATCGTAATTTTTTTTTACTTCATCTGCCAAAAAATGGACCAAAAATCCAAAACCTTTAAATTTCAATTCTAATCAGTACTTGAGAATAATAATCTGTCCGTTTATGAACGGAAGATGTAAAAAAAATGTACGCAGGTTGTACTTTTTACCTCAGTTTCTACAACAGCTTTGAAATGTATTAAAACTCCCAACGGGTAAAGACCCCAAAATTTTCACGAGGGATTTTAGATGTGCCATAAGCATCCCAGTTGGCACCCAATCCAAATCCAAGCGGACCTTTCTTCAATCCTGCTCGTAAGTATATAAAGCTTCGGTTATGAACTGCCTCCTTAAGTCCCTGGCTATAAGTAAATTGTAATCTGGTATACAAAGATAATTTCTCAGATAATGGGGGTTTGTATTCGTACAAACCAAAAAGCTTTAAGTTTTGAGAATCCTTTAATTGGTAAGATAAGACGGTAATGGCCAGCAGCTTTTTAGTAGCCTTATTATGAGCCAGACCTAAAAAATTGGAAAATCCTGCAACAGAATTAGCTTCCGCACCCGCAGCTAGAGAAAGACCCGAGTTACCCAAGGCATAATTTACTTGGAGGGGAATGACTACTGCATCACCAAGTTGCCTTTGTTTTTCGTAATTCTCAGAGAAAACAGCAATCGCCAACACACTAAACTTGCTTTTCGGGGTAAAATTTCTCTTCATCACCAATTGGTAATCCATGCGATCCTGTCCAAACATGAGTTCCATGGGGATAGGCGGAATTGGTGCTTGGCCAAAAGAAACCAAAGGGATCCCTGTTATTAACGTGAAGAATAAGACAAGGAACCAATTTTTCGAAGATAAGGTCATTTTATGTTGGAGTGATGGTATAGAATGTTAGGCTTGAGCTACTTTATATTAAGCCAATTCCCTTAAATCTACGGGCACGACCCTAGATACTCCAGCTTCAATCATGGTAATGCCATATATCACGTCTGTACTGGCCATGGTTCGTTTATTATGCGTGACAATGATAAACTGGCTTTCTGAGCTAAATTTTTGAATGATGTGGTTAAACTTATCAATATTGGCATCGTCAAGCGGGGCATCAACTTCATCAAAAATACAGAAAGGGGCAGGCTTCAAAAGATAGATTGAAAACAATAGAGAAGTGGCGGTCAAAGTTTTTTCTCCTCCGCTCAATTGGTTGATGGTCAGAGGTCTTTTTCCTTTGGGTTTTGCCATGATTTCAATAGGTGATTCCAATGGATTGCTAGGATCCACTAGACTCAAGTCACAATCGTCTTGCTCAGTAAACAAGGACCGAAATACCTTGACGAAGTTTTCTTTAATTTTCGAAAAGGCATCTAAAAAGGTATCTTTTGCTACTTGATCAATTTCCTCAATGGTTGTCAAAAGGGAAATTTTAGCTTTCACCAGGTCCTCCTTTTGTGCACTGATAAAGTCATATCTTATTTTGATTTCATCAAACGCTTCCATAGCCATGGGATTGATAGGCCCTATGCGCTCTAGCCGCTCTTTTTGTTTTCGAACCAATTCCCGCAATTGATCTTCTTTAGAATCAGAAAATTCTGGATCCATGTGTGGATTTTCTTGAATCAATTCGTCCAATTCCACTTCGAATTCCACCATCAATCTTTCTTTTACTCCACTTATTTGGAGTCGTATTTCGTTGATGTGGGATTGAATTTCCGCAATCAATTCATCTATTTGCTCTCGTTGCTTTTGAACAGCTCTGATAGAAGCATCGGTCTCATCAATTTCTCCTCTAATTCCATAATAATCCTTTTCTGCTTCATTCACTCCTTTTTCCAGGCTCTCTTTTTCTGAGTAAAGTTCCAACAACTCATCGTCCTGAAGTTCATTTTTATTAAAAATGGACTTAATTTCTGCGTCCAATTGGGAGAGTTCAGCTTGGGCTTTTTGCATGCGCTCCTTTGCACTTTCCAATCCCGTGTTCTTGAACTCAATTTCTTGATCTAGGCTTGATACTCTATTTAACTGTTGGATAAAAGAGATATTCTCCTGATTAAATTGCTGAGACTTTTCTGCCAATAGTTTATTTTCTGACTCTAGTTCAAGATGAGATTTTTCCAGGACTGTGGTCAATACTTCAAATTGATTACGATCCTGTTCTTGTTGTGGAAGGAGATGAATCAGGTGGTTTTCTATACTATGAATCCGCTCAAGAATATCTTCTCGCTTTATAGCATTGGAAGACAAAAGTTCAGCTAGTTGTTCTTTTTTGGTACGAACAGATACATAGGTGGACTGTAGTGCATTGATGTTCGTTTGTGCTTCTTCCAGCTCCTTCTTGAAACTAAGCTCTTTTAAAGAACTCATTTCGCTAAGTTTTTGATCCAAATTGGAACGGGTAGTACTTACTTTTTTATTAAGTTCTTTGATTTCCTTATCTAGTTTTTCTAGATTTTTTGCTCTACCAATTCTTTTCCCTTCAAAAAGGCCTACAGAGCCACCAGATAAAGAGAATTTTTTACGTATGTATTTTCCAGTTTCGGCCAAGAAAATGCAGTCGTTGTCATTTGGAAATTCCCCGTATTCACCTGGAACGATGTAGACATTATCTAAAATGAAATGAACAAGTCTGCTGTACTTGACATCAAACTCAATAATTTCTGATGCGGCAATAGCATTGGGAAATAGCTTGGTTTGGCTTGGTTTAAATCGATTAAAATGTTCTAAAATAAAAAAATTGGCCTTGCCACTGGCAGAATCACTAAGCAATTGGATAGCAGAAATAGCTTCGGATTCGGTATCCACCACATAATAATTCAGGTAATTTTCTAAATAGTTTTCAATAGTTACCCTGTATTTTTCTTCTGTAGTCAATAGGTCAGAGAGTAGAGGCACGTCCTTTCCCCAGGAAGGGTTTTTTTTCAGGAATTTGATGGCTTCAGGGAAGCCTTCTAAGTTCTCTACCAAGGACTTAGTTAGATTGTACTCGTTGGTTTTTGAATCCAGTTTCCTAGAAATACTTACCAATTCTTCCCGAATTAAATCCACGACTCGGCTGGTTTCTACTACCTTTTTATCCTGCTCTTCCTGAATATTTTGAATTTTGGCATACCGATCTTGGGCAAGTTCCAATTGTGGTTGTAATTCTTCTAATTTTAGGTCAAAATCTGCCAAATTAGCTTCTTGGGAACCTGTATCTGAAGAGGTACGTTCCAGTTCCTGTTTGAGCGTAGCCAGTTGAATCTGCTTGATTTCTACTTCCTTACCAACTTGATAAACTCGCTCTTTTATTTGCTCAAAGCGTTGGGTTAAATCCTTGTGTTCCGCTTGTTTTTCTTGAGTAATTCTCTTTTGAGCATCGTATTCCTCTCTTAGTTGGTTGACCACAAGTTCTTTTTCGGAATATACTTTTTCTGCAGCCTCTTTTTCTTGCTGCAAAGATTTTATCGAAAAACTGGAGCGCTCAGCCGATTTTCTATCTCCATCCAATTGTTCTTTGAGGGAAGAGCTTCTGTCTTCTAAAAATCTAAGTCTTTCGTTTTTGATTTTCTTCTCAGATTCGAATCCTCGAATCGTATTTACATGTTCGTTTAATGTTTTTTGCCTAGAAGCAAGCAATTTTTCCTTTACCAGCAAGTCTGCCTTAAGCGCGCTCAATTGAGCTTCTAAAGCTGAAATTTTAGATTGAAGCTGAATTTTGGTATCTCCTTCTTTTTGGACGACGATTTGAGCTTCAGTTAAGGAATGGAGCTGTTGTTTTATGGATTTTTTTGCCAAGTTGATGCTGGCTATCCTATACTCTGATTTTATTTCAAAATAGGAAGCAGCTTGCTTGGCTTGCTTTTCAAGCGATTTTAAATTTTTATCAATTTCAAAGAGTAGGTCTTCTACTCTTGATAAATCTGCATCGGTATCCTCAAGCTTGCGAAGGGTTTCTCTCTTTCTATTTTTAAATTTTGAAATCCCAGCAGCCTCTTCAAAAAGCTCTCTTCTAGAATTATTTTTATCGTTGAGCAGCTCATCAATCATTTTAAGTTCGATGATGGCGTAGGAATTGGAATTGATTCCGGTATCTAAGAAGAGATTGGTGATGTCTTTGAGCCTGCAAGTCACCCCATTAATTTGGTATTCACTTTCCCCGCTTCGGTAAAACCTTCGGGTTATAGTAACATGTGTATATTCAGTAGGAAGAAGGTTTTTAGTGTTTTCAAACGTAAGAGAAACCTCAGCCAAGTTGGTGGGTTTTCTATTTTTTGTTCCGTTGAAGATGATATTTTCCATCTTTTCGGACCGGAGTAGGCGCGATTTTTGTTCCCCAAGCACCCAGCGAATGGCGTCTACTACGTTGGATTTCCCGCATCCATTGGGACCCACCACTCCAGTGATTCCTTTGTCAAAATGGATGACCATTTTGTCACCAAAACTCTTAAACCCCTTGATTTCCAGTTTGCTAAGCAGCATACACTAATTTCCTTGCAAATAAGCCTTCAAAATAGGGCTAAAGGTTGGATTTGGCAATAATAAACTTAATTATGAGTACAGAATCTTGGACAAATCCAGGGTAAAAAGGAACGCATTTTTTCCTTTGGCTTGGTGCAACTCCTTGGAGTTCATCAATTGGATGATTTAGACGCGATTGTTGGATCGAAATTTTTAGGTCATTAGATATTCTTGTATCTTGTATCATGGACTTTGGTCAAATTATCTACGTCATCGTTATTGTTCTCTACTTTATCTACAGAGCAGTAGGCAAAAAGAAGGGAGAAGAAGTTACTTCCGAGCAGGACTCGGACCCTATTCCGCCCAAAAAGGGGCCAAGTTTTGAAGAGCTTTTAAAGGAAATTAGAGAAGCACAGGCACCAAGCCTCCCAGAACAACCAAAATCTCCAGTTCCTGAGCCAAAACCAAGTGTTCCCGTGTTTACAACAGTTCCTGAAGTAAGTACGGAGAAAAAAATTGTAGAGCCTGTCTTGATTGAGGTGGTTAATCAAGAACAAGAGTGGTCCAACCGGTATGAATCTTCACGTGAAGCAGAAATCGTCCAAACGTATCCTGCATTCGCTACTTCTTTACCTGAAGAAGCAAGAAATAAATGGACTACCTATGATAATTTACCCGAAAAGGTAAATCCTTATGCCGAGCTTTTGAAAAATCCTAAAACATTGAAAGATGCTGTAGTGGTGAGTGAATTGCTTAAGCCTAAACATTTTTAGTGTTTTACTAAACTTTTTTCCTCCAGATAGATTATATAAAAAGTATTATCTATTTAGGAACTATGGCTATAGAGGAGAAAAATCAAGAAGGTCTACGCTCTGGAAACCTTTCGGTATCTAGAAGAGATTTTATAGAAAAAGCAGGGCTTGCCACTGTATTAAGCAGCTTTGGAGTAGCATTTTTTACTTCTTGTGTGAGTTCTGATGACTCTGATCCAACTGGAAGTACACCCGGGGGTGGATCTACTTCGAATGGTATCACTATTTCGGGGTCTACTATTGCCATCAATTTGACCATTCAAACCCGATTGGCAAGTGCTGGAGGATGGCTACTCATAGAAACAGCAAAAACCCTTGTAGCCAATATCAGTGGTACCTACGTCGCTATGACTTCTGTATGTACCCATTCTGGCTGTTTTGATAGCTGGTCTTTTTCTAATAATCGATTTATATGCAATTGCCATAATTCTATTTTTGATAGTGCTGGTAAAGTCGTACAAGGTCCAGCCAGTACTGCATTGCAAGTGTATAGTACCTCTGTATCTGGAACAACCTTGACTATTTCTAAATAACATTTATTCTTTTTTTGAATAATGACACTTCTATTATGACAATTAGTGTCATTTTTTAAATTGGTAAATCCATTTCTTCTAATTTTGGATT
>Ga0169931_10004583_pt1 | contig 21436 bp, 15 predicted proteins | sample Kivu_15m_20L_FD_129675 | JGI IMG/M metagenome (GOLD analysis project Ga0169931, IMG submission 129675) | Freshwater microbial communities from Lake Kivu, Western Province, Rwanda to study Microbial Dark Matter (Phase II) - Kivu_15m_20L... | ecosystem: Environmental > Aquatic > Freshwater > Lake... | reverse complement strand
TGGTGATCAATGTGGTGACCTATGCGATGGTGCAACAGACCTCCCTTGCCAGCACCGAGTATCCGGAGGGGGTCAATGAGTTCGTGAAGGCGGGCTTCACCCCCATCCCATCCGATGTGGTACGGCCCTTCCGGGTGAAGGAGAGCCCCGTGCAGTTCGAATGCCGGGTACAGCAGGTGATCGAGACCGGCACGGGAGGCGGTGCGGGCAACCTGGTACTTTGCGAGGTGGTGCGCATCCACGTGGATGAGGCGGTGCTCGATGAGCGCGGCAGGATCGACCAGCGCAGGATCGACCTGGTCGGGCGAATGGGCGGCCATTACTACTGCCGCGCCCATGGCGATGCGCTGTTCGAACTGGCACAGCCCACCACCAACCTGGGAGCCGGGGTGGATGCACTTCCGTCCCACGCGCGGCTTAGCACGATCCTCACCGGCAATGAGCTGGGGCAATTGGGCGCGTTGGAACATCTGCCGGACGAAACACGGGTGAACGAGTACAAGCTCACCGAACTGAGCGAGCTCTTCATCGCACACCAGGACCGCCCAAAGGAGCTGATGGATTCGCTGCACCGGCGCGCACAGGAACTCCTGCGCGAAAAGCGGGTGGAGGAGGCCTGGCTCACGCTCCTTACCTTCAACGACCGTTAACCGATCCATTCCCAGGCCACGAAGGCCATCCGAACACCATGGCACAAGTCACCATCACCGGCTCGATCAAGATGATCGGCAAGACACAGGACGTCTCCGACAAGTTCCGCAAGCGCGAACTGGTCATCACCGAACCCAGCGGACAGCGCCCACAACACATCCCGGTGGAGTTCACGCAGGACCGTTGCGGCCTGCTCGACGGCTTCAACCCCGGAGAGGAAGTAAGCGTGAGCTGCTACGTGAACGGCCGCGAATGGACGGGGCGCGATGGCGTGACGAAGTACTTCCTCAGCCTCAGCGGCAACCGCATCGAGCGGGCCGGTGGCGCGCCTGCTTCCAGTGGCACCTACCAGGCCGCCCCGCCCCCCGGCGCAGCCGACATGCCCCCCATCGGCGGCGACGACGACGATCTGCCCTTCTGATCAACGTGGGCAGCGCCCCTTGCAAGAGGTGGTAACCGCAGTACGCGCCGTGTACGCACGTATCAACGGATGCGGCGGCCCTTCCAGCGTGGCCGTGCCACGCGCGAAGCCACCGCAATGATGGGCGCATACAGCGAAAAGGTGAGCAGCGCCACGAAGGAGCGCAAGGGGCGCGTACGCCCTTCACCCGCAAGCCGGTGCACATCCCCCGTCACCTGCACCAAGGGCACGCACCAGGCCGCCCAAGCGGCCACCAGCAACGTCCATGTGCGCAGGAGTCCGTCGCCCACCCGCTGGTCCGCAACAGCCATCACGGTGAACACGGTCAGCGCCCACGGCAGCAGTAGCGACACCAGAGCGACCAGGCTGGCGACCGGATCGCGTACGGCGCCCATCTTGCCAGCCCAGCGCAGCCGTTGAGTGAGCGCCTCTCCGCATGTGGGCGCAGCCTGCACCAGCACCCAGAGCGTCGGATCAAGGGCCACCTGCACCACACGCCCGGCGCGCCGCATGCGCTGCAGCAGGAACACATCGTCGCCGCTGTCCCGCACATCGCCGCGGTAACCACCCACCGCTTCGAAGGCCGAGCGCCGGAACGCCAGGTTGGCTCCGTTCGCCAGCATCGGCCGCCCCTCGCTCCATGTGCCCACGAGGGCTGCCAGCAAGGCTGCCTGCTCCTCCACCTGAACAATGCCACACAGCCCATCTCCCACCGTGCGCACCGGCAGCAGGAGCAGGTCACAGGGCCGGGCCTGGAACGCCGCTGCCACAGCTGCCACACGACCCACCCCGCAGCGAGCATCGGCATCGGTCAGCAGCACCAGGTCATGCTGTGCCGCATTCACACCCGCTGTGATGGCCGCTTTCTTGCCCACTCCCTCCTCCAGGCGTAGGTAGCGCAGCTGCGGCCACTGGCGGGCCATCGCGCCCACCAACTGCTGGACGGGTTCCTCGCTGTGGTCATCGATCACGATCACCTCCGTCAATTCATGCGGATGGTCCTGGGCATGGAGATCCTGCAGCAGCGCGGCCAGCTCGTGGACCCCATTGCGCACCGGCACAAGCAGGGTGATGGGTTGCATGGAACCAGCGTCGCTGCCACGTGCGGCCAACCGGGCGATGGCCGCGCGCCACGCATTGGTGCGCAGCGCCATGGCAGCGGACACCGCGAACAGGCACAAGGAGATGAGGACCCAGGTGGTCATGGTGCGGCAGGATCGTCGGGTGTGCGCGCACACAGGAGCACGATGCCACCGATGAGCGCGGGCAGCATGAGGTTCACCGCCCAGATGAGCGCGGTTACGAGCAGCAGCGCCGCGGGATCACCGGGGACCACGCTGGTGATCACCCCACCCCTGATTCCCAGTTCGGTGAACGCGGTGCTGGGCACCCAGGTGGTGATGAGGAACACCACCGGCACCAGCAGGAGCCCTGTGAGCAGCTCCACGCCGGCCACCACATGCAACAGCCACACGAACTGTGCAGTGAACACCGCATAGCGAAGAAGGCTCAGCAGCAGTACGCGCCGGATCACGGACGCGCTCACGGAGCCCAGCCCTTCAATGGCCGGTGCGATGCGGTGCGGCCAGCGCACGAGGGCAAGCAGGCGCGCCAGCGTTGCGGGAAGGAACAACAGCAGCAGCACCACCGCACCCACCGCCATGGTGGCCCATACCAGCGCGGTCCAGGCCGGGCCGGCCACAGCGGCGTGACCTCCATGCAAGCGGGCCAGGCCCACCGCAAGCACCCCCAGCGCCATGGTGACCGCGAACTGTGCCAGGCTGCCCAGGAGGGTGATGGCACCACCGCGCAGGCGATGCTCCGGTGTCAGGTAAAGCACCCGGCCTGCGAACTCGCCCACCCGATTGGGGGTGATGATGCCCACGGTGGTTCCTGCGAACGTGGCCAGCAACGCGCGTGCAGCAGTGATGGGTTCCAGATGGTGCATCAACACACGCCACTTCAGCGCTTCCAACGACCAGTTCACGAACATCAGCAGCACGAGGCCCGCCACAACGCCTGCGTGCAGGCTGTTCCACGCCTCCGCGAAAGCGTGCTGCAGGTCCTCCCTACCTTGGTACCCCGCGAGGCGTGCGCAAAGCACCACCAGCGCGGTTACGAAGAGGCCCCAACGCAGGAGCAGCACGGTACGATGGTTCACGGTAGCGCGGTCGGTAACGACCAAATGTAGACCGATGCAAGCGGAGCGCATCATCATCGGCATCGACCCGGGCACCACCGTGATGGGCTACGGCGTGATCCGCGCACAAGGCAGCAGGGTGCAGCTGGTGGAGGCGGGGGCCGAGCGACTTGCCGCGCTGGCGGACCATACGACCCGCCTGCACGCCATCTTCCACTGCGTCGCCGGGCTCATCACGCGGCACGGGGCGCATGAGCTGGCGATCGAGGCGCAGTTCTTCGGCAAGAACGTGCAGAGCATGCTGAAGCTGGGCCGTGCACAAGGTGTGGCCATCGCCGCTGCACTGCAGGCAGGCCTTTCCGTGGTGGAGTATGCCCCCATGCGGGTGAAGCAGAGCGTTACCGGCCATGGTGCGGCGAGCAAGGAACAGGTGGCGGCCATGCTGCTGCACATCCTGGGAGTGAGCGAGCTCCCTGCCAGCGCCGATGCAACGGATGCCCTGGCGGTGGCCGTCTGTCATCATTTCGCCGCCGGCGCCCCCGGCATTGTCGGAAAACGCAGCGGTGGTGCACTGCGCAAGGGCAGCAGCGACTGGGGAAGCTTCGTGCGCAACAACCCCGGACGCATCAAGGGGGACTGACCCCGTCAAGCGCGCAGCCGGGCCGCCAATGCCGCGAGCTCGTCCTGCCCCGGCTGAAGCTTGGGACGTGTGAAGTCCATGTCGGACATCCGGTCCAGCGGGATGAGGTGCACGTGCGCATGGGGCACCTCGAGCCCGATCACGGAAACACCCACCCGGTCGCAGTCGGTCACCTGCTTGATCCGCATGGCAACATCCCGGGCAAAGGGCATGATATCACGGAGAAGTCCATCCGGCATGTCGAAGAACCGGTCCACCTCCAGCTTGGGGATCACCAGGGTATGCCCCATGCGCAGCGGTGCGATATCAAGGAATGCCAGGAACCGGTCGTCCTCCGCCACCTTGTGGCAGGGGATCTCGCCGCGCACGATGCGGGTGAACAGGCTGGCCATCGCTCAGCGCGTGATCTCCAGCACCTCGAAGCGGGTGCTGCCGGTGGGCGTGACCACCTCGGCGATCTCGCCCTTGGACTTTCCCAGCAACCCCTTGCCGATGGGTGAGCCGACGCTGATGCGGCCCGCCTTGATGTCCACCTCGTTCTCCGCCACCAAGGTGAACTCGCGCTGCAGGCCATTGTCCACCACACGCACCATGACGCGGGAATGGATGTAGACCCTGGTGTTGTCCAGCTGGGAGGTGTCCACGATGCGTGCGTTGGCGAGCATCTCCTCCATCTTGGCGATGCGCGCCTCCAGCAGGCCCTGCTCCTCCTTGGCGGCGTGGTATTCGGCGTTCTCGCTCAGGTCGCCCTTGTCGCGCGCGTCGGCGATCTGCTGGCTCAGGTGGGGCCGCTCAATGGTGCGCAGGCGGTGCAGGTCATCCTGCAACTTCCTGAAGCCCTCCTCGGTGTAATAGGCCGGTGTGCTCATGGCCGTGGTGCTTGATGGGATGGGAATGGAAAAGGACCCCGTGAGGTCCTCTACCAAAGATAGTGAAAAATGATCAGAGGCTTACGCGCACCCCGATGCTGTGCACGCCCGCGAACGGGTTCGTGCTGCGGTAGCTGTAATCGATGGCGAAAGCGCTCTTCTTCTCCTCGCCGAACGGCAGGTCCACACTGATGCCTGCGGAGGGTCCGGTGAGCACGGTGGTGCGCTCCTCATCATTGGTGATGCCATCCTCGTAGAGATAGCCACCGCGCAGGTGCACCATCTTCCGGAACGCGTACTCCACGCCGATGAGGCCCTGGTCCTTGGTGAAGGAGTTGGAAACGAAAGTCCCGGAGAAGGTGACCCGGTGCATCTCATTGATGTGCCAGTCATACGCCGCACCGATGTTGAGCAGGGAGGGGATCTCGAAGCCCTGGGAGCGCTGTTCCAGGGAAAGCTGGTCGCTGCCCTGCACCAGGATGCCCTGCACGGAAAGACCATCACCGGAGTAGGACATGGCCGGGCCCACGTTCTTCAGCGCGATGCCGAAGTGCAGGTTCTCCTTCTCGCCGGTCACGTATTGGATACCGGCATCGAAGCACACGCCCGAGGCACGGACGTTGGAGATGGACTCGGACACCACGCGCAGCAGGAGGCCGCCGCTGATGCTGGAGGAGAACGCCTTGGCGTAGGAGAGCCCGATGTTGGACATGGCAGGACGGTAGGTGCCGCGCCCCCCTTCGGGATTATCATAGGTGGTGACCTCGATATCGCCAAAGCCGAGCGTGGTGGCACTGATGCCGAGCACGCCGGAGGAACCGAGCTTCTGCCCCACCCCGATGCTGTTGATGCTGACACCGCTGCCCGAGAGCCACTGGGTGTTGGAGAACACCAGCTCGGTGCGGCCCACCTTGGACAGGCCTGCCACGTTGCCGAACATGGCCTCCACGCCACGCAGGGAAGCGGAATTGGACATGGCCATGCCCGCGGAACGCGACCAGGGGTTGATGAGCAGCTGGGTGGCGCCAGCAGACCCAGCCCTGTCAGGGTTTCCGGCCAGCACGGTCGCTCCTGCGAACACGGGCACTGCTGCCACCAGGGCGATCAATCGGTTCATCGTACGCTTCATCGGATCACTTCGCTATGTACGTCTCTGTCGATCAATTAGAAGTTCTGCAGGTCAAGCGGGCGCAATGCTCCGAACCACTTGATCACCTTCTCGCCCACGCCCGGCACTTCCACGTGGCAGATGTAGACACCGCCGGCGATGGGGATGTTGCTGGTGTTGCGCAGGTCCCAATCCAGGTAGGTGAGGTCGTTGTCCTTGCGGAACTTGCGCACCAGCGTGCCACCCGTATTGAAGATGGAGATGGTGCAGCGTTCCGGCAGGTTGATGAACTTCACCCGGTTCTCCAGGCGGTTGGGTTCGTAACCACTGAAGGCGTAATAGGGGTTCGGTACGATGTTGATCTCCTCCAGGAACTCCTCCGCCACGGAAGCCACCTGCACGTTGGTCTCGTAGCCACGCGTGCTGAACCCATAGAGGGGCAGGCCACCGTTGCGCTCGGGCACGATGGGGTCGATGATACCCGCATAGTCCACATACTGCTGGTAGGGCTTCTGCACGTTGAGCGTGATGCGGGCATCCGTTCCGAGGAAATCACGGCCCTCAATGGCGATGGCACCACCCACCCAGCCAACAGCCTCGAACACCGCGGCACGTTGGGAACCTGAGCCGCTGGACAGGCGTGCCATGATGTGCTGTGCCTCATCGTACATCGGCACCTGGTTGGCGTTGTTCTTGATGCGACGCTGGTTCTTGAACACATAGATCCAGTGCCCTCCGCCGAAGATGGGCTCGCCGGTATTGGTAAAGAACTCGCTGCTCGGGTTCCACCGCATATCACGGCCGATGTTACCGCCCCAGAAACTGTTCTCGCCGTATGCGATGTTGAGGCGCTCACCGGTCTCCAGGTCGATGGCGTAGCCGGGGAACCAGCCCATACCCTCGTTGTCCGTAAGAGTGGCTTCCGCTTCATTGCATCCGGGAGTGCCGGTCTTGCGGCCATCCTTGTCGATACTGCCCGCCCGGCGGAGACCGAGACGCGGTGCACCGCCTTCAGCAAGCGTGGTGGTCGACTCCTGCTCCAACACGGGAGAGCGGGTCCACTTGTTACGGTCCTTGGTGAACACGATCTGGACGCTCGGCAGGTCGCTCAAGCGGCTGTTGGCCATGGACTGGTTCACATCCAGCGTGGATCCGGGCTGGAACGGAGCCTGACCCACCAGCGGCCACGGAGCCCACGTTCCGGCGAGCACCGTCTCGTAGATCTGGTCGTCATCCCGTCCCGGGCGATCATTGTATTGGCTGTCCTCCTCTTCGGAATCGAAGTTCTGGGTGCCTGAACGGATCCAGTTCAACGGGTTGAGGTCGCCCTCTCCGTCCGGAATGCCTTGGAACCATGCCTTCGCAGGCTCGTCGAACACCAGGGAGCCGGTGCTGGCAAGGCCGGTGAACGCGTTGTTGGTACCCAGCTGGTCGCGGGTGTAGAAATGCTGGCCGATGGTGACCGAGATACCGAACTCGGGTACCAATTGCTCGTTGCGGATATCGATGGCGCGCTCCGAGAAGATGGTGTCGCCACCAAGGGCGGGGCTCACCATGTACCACGTGGCATCCGTGAGGTCCACCGGAGTATCATCGCGGAACAGCAGCTCGAAATCACCGGTCACCACCTTCAGGGGATCGACCACGCGCACGCTGATCGGACCACGGCCGGGCTTGAACTTCAGGAGGTCGGAACGCCAGGGGGCGCCAGCCATGATGGCATCCTCGGTCTCCCGGGTGACCTCCAACGAATTGCGACCATTGCCCTGACCTTCCAAGCGGGTCACCGGCAGGCTGATACCGAAGCTGGAGTTGAGCACCGTGCCACCGCTGGCAGGAGCGGGCTTGTGGGGCACCCCGCTCGCAGATCGGATGGATCCGCGGGCGCCTTTACGACCTGCCACATAGGGGAAGGGCTGCCCGGTGCGCTCACCGATGTCGTAGGGGATGTAGTTATTGTAAGCGTAAGCGATGGCGAGGAAGTAGTACGTCTTGAAATTGACCAGCTTGGGATCGCTGAGGGCGAACTTGTCCTCGGTGATGCGGATACTGTGCACCACACCTTGGTTGGCGCCGTCCACCATTTCCATGGGCACCGGTTGGCCGATCTGCTCGTTGTTCGGGTAGTTGATGATCTGGGAGATCTCGTCCTCCAGGTCACCTTGGTAGACCAGACGGGCCTTGTTGATGTCATCCAGTTCGGCCACGCTCACGTTCGCATCGCTCAACTGGTACACCTTGTAGCCTTGGAACCGGTATTTGCGGTCCAGGGTCTCGCCATTGGGTCCGAAGGTGGGGATCACAGGATCCACCTCCTCGTAGCGGAGGCCTTCGTTGTTGCTGCCGGGAGGGTTGGTCAGGTAAAGGATCAGTTCCTGGTCCAGTTCACGGATGGTCAGCTCGGGAGCATCGGGACCGTCGAGGATCTTGAAGCAGTTGTCGAACAGGTTCTGGGCCTTGTCATCCGCAACGCGGAGAGGGCGCAGGCTTTCGGCTGCACCACCGGAAGTGGCACGCGCCCAGACAACACCGACAGTTACGTTGTTATAAGCACCGGGCAGCAGGGTGAAAGGACCGGCGCTCTGCACGAAGCGGCGGTCGGGCTGTGCGAGCGTGGGGCTCTCCTCGGACCATGCGGCCTGTGGCACGCAACCCGTTCCCCAACCGATGGGGTCGGTGTCATCGGGGAACATGTAGAACGCACGCGTGTACTCGTTGCTCTCCGTGTAGCCGATGCCGCCATAGGACTGCTCCCTGTTGTTCTTCCAGATGGAGCGCAGGTAGTTGTAGAAGTGGATGGCGGTGCTGGGGTCGGTGATATTGCCGTTGGGAGCGGACCGGTTGAAATAGATGAACGCACGCATACCGAAGCGCTCGTTGTCGATGATGTCATCGCTGTAGCCGATGCCAAGACCCGCATAGGGAATACCCTTTTGCAGCACATAATCCTGGCAGGCCAATCCATCCTCCGGACCGGGGTTGTCCACGCCATCGGCATCCTGGTACGGGCCTTCGAAGAAGTCCACACCAACGGCCGGGGGCTGGTTGCCGTAGCCCAGACCGCTCTGCGTGGTCTCGTCATTATCGTCCCAGTTGTAGCAATAGCCCATACCGCGGCCCACATCGCAGCCGGTGAAGTCATCGTCCGCGTTGCCGATATCCGGGTCCACGAAGTGGCCGAAGTAGGTGTTGTTCAGCGTCTGTGAGCCCTGGTTGATGACCGTGTAGTTGTAGAAGGTCATGTTGTTGATCTCGTCGTTCGAGCTGAAGGCGAAGGCCTGTGCACGAACTTCAAGACCGATGGGGAAGCCCTGGGTCTCGGTGTGGGCGTTACCCTTGTCATTGAAGATCCAGTAGATGTTGTAGTCACCGAACAGGGATACAGGGTCCTGCGGATCCTTGGTCTTGCATTCCTCCACGGTGGTCTCGAAACCGTAGTCCGGATAGTCACCTGCCGTAGGGGAATAGTCGCCATCCCCATCATAATCGATGAACGGCGCCAGGTAGGGCGACTGGCCGGCTTCCACGTTACCGATGGCAGGCCACTGCTGGAAGCTGGTGGGGATGTTGTAGCCGTTGGGGAAGGTGTTGCTGATGCAATCCGGGTCTCCATTGCAGAAGGCATAGGCCTGGTGCAGGATGGCTTCTTCGCGCTTGGTGATCCAGAACCGGTCATACTGCTGGCAGACCACATCGTCCACACTGGCATCGCCGGTGGTGGTCAGCGGGCCGGGCCAGAAGTCGTTCTGGCCACCCTGACGGTAAAGCACGCCAGCCATCTTCAGCTGACCGTCCTGGGAGATGCCACCCATCCAAAGACCACCCGAATAAATGGAACGGGGGCCATCGTTACCAACGGTGATGGGCACCTCGTAACCGGAGCGGCTGGTACCGCCGCGCACCTGCCACTTGTTACCACCGTTCTCGATCACCGCGCGCACGTTATTGAAGCGCAGTTCGGTGGATTGGGAGGCCGGGGAGCAGGCCGCCGCTTTGGTGTTCGCCGCCACGTTGGTGCGCTGAAGACCGCTGCCCTGGATGGGCGGGGGCATGGCCGACGCCAGCGTGCTGGCGGCCATCACAAGGCTGAGGGCGAGGGTCCTGGGAACGATCGTGCCGGTCATGGTCGTCGTGTGTGGATTCATCAGAAGTCAAAGCGTACACCGAGGCGGATGGTCCGCGGTGCACCGAAATTGAAGGGGTTGTTGATGCGCTCGGTATACAGGTCGCGGTAGGAATCCGGGTCCACCTGCGTGCGGTCCGTCAGCTGCGACAGGTATCCGTCGTTGGTGGGCGAACCGGTGTAGCGGTACACACCCACGATATTCTCGGTGTTGAACACGTTGGTCACAAGCAGATAAACGTTGAGGTTGGCCGTTTTGGCCTTGTCGCCCTCCTCGCCACCGAACGTGAGCGGAATGTCGCGGTCCAGCTGCATGTCCGTGGTGAACTGCCAGGGCAGACGGGCACCGTTGAGGGTGCCGTCCAAACGGTAGTTGGACTGGCCCGCACCTTCGTTCACCACTGCGCTGGAGCGGCTGTAAGGTGTGCCACTGCCAAGGATGGTGACCACGTTGAGGCCGGTGCCCTGCAGGAACGGCTTGCCAGCGATCATGGGACCATTGTAGTCCTTGCCCCTTCCGTAGCGGTAATCCACGTTCACCTGGAAGCGGTGGCGCTGGTCGAAGTCGAGCGGGGCGATGTTCCGCAAGTTGGGCTGACCGGTGTTGACGAGGCTCAACCCGGACTCGGGTCCCGAACCCGTACCATCCGCGAACTGGAGCGTGTAGCTGGCGCGCATGGACACGTTGCCGGTGCGGCGCAGGTCGAACGTGCTGGTGAAGCCCTTCACCGTGCCGAAGTCGAAGTTGTCAAAGGTCACATAGTTCACCGGCCATGCGTTGGCGATGTTGCGCACCTGGATCTGGTCGCGCAGCTCGCGGTAGAACGCTGCCAGTTTCAAGGAGGAGGACTTGCTCAGCACCTGCTGGAAGCCCAGTTCATAGTCGATGGTCTTGGTGGGCTTCAGGTTGGGGTTGGTGACCCGGTTGCCGGTCTCCTCGATGAATGCGAGGGCCACCAGGTCAGGACGGGACTGACCCGCGTTGGGACGCTGGGTGAGCACATCGTAGTGCGCGAAGAAGACCGCTTCATCGGAGATGGGGAACGAGAACGCCACACGTGGCATCACGTTGACCACGGGCTGGTAATCCTGGAAGGCGTTCTTCTCCAAGGCTGAACCGGCGAGGTCGGTGCGGGCCCCGCCACGGACGAGGTACGGGATCACGGTACCACCTTCCTGCAGCGAATTGCCATCAGCGAGCTCCTGGCCGTTGGCGCTGTACCAGGTATCGCCGTCGCGATAGCCCTTCACTTCCGTGGGACCATCGAAGGAGTTCACGTACACCACGTAGTCATCGCCGATGTTGGAGGGACGGTTCTGAAGCTGCTCGCGCACCTCCTGGGTCACGCCCGGGATCTCATCACCCGCTTTGTAGGCCTCAGCGAACAGGTACTTGTCCTTGAGCACATTGGTGTTCGCATCATAGCGGTCCACACGCACACCCACATTGAAGATGATGTCGTCGAAGGCGAACTTGTCCATCAGGTAGCCGGCCATGTAAATGGGCTGGAACGGCGCCTGTGCGCGGGTGAAGTTGCCCTTGTCATCGCGCTCATCGAAGAAGTCGTTGAAGCTGGGGCGCCCCTTGCGGATCTTGCCAAGGTGGTCATATCCCACAAAGGTCACCAGGTTGTTGCCGTTGTTGATCAGCTCGTCCGGAGAGAACATATCGAGGGCGAACACGCCGGGGTCCAGCGCATCCACGTCTACGAAATCGATGCCGTCCGGGTCAAGGCCCAGAGATTCCCGCAGGTTACGGTCGAAGTTCTGCTGGTCATCGCCACGCAGGCGGTCATAGAAGAACAGGTCGAAGGTGCCACCGCCAGGGATGCTGCCGATACCGGATGGGATGGAGTCATCCCACTCGCGGATGTGGAAGTTGGCCAGCTGGCGTGCGCGTGTCCACAGGCCCACGGGCACCAGGTCGTACCGGCGCTGGGTCAACTGCTCGTATTCGAAGCCCAGCTGAACGGCATGCGAACCGATGTCAGCGCTACCCGCCGCTGTGAAGCGGATCTGGTCGTTCTGGCGCTTGGAGAACTCAGCACCGATGAAGCCGGGGTTGTTCCACAGGCCATAGAGCGAGCGCGGACGTTGTCCGTTCCAGATGGCGCCACGGGCCTGGGTCTCGTCGAAGTTCTCGTAGTAGCCGATGTAATCGCCCCCACCACCCTGGGCACCGAAGAGGAACTGCAAAGGGTATCCCTCGCGTGGCAGAGCATTGAAGTAGAACGAGTTGATCGCCGCGAGGTCGGGGTTCTGCTCGCCCGGCGTGAAGGTCACCAGCGTATCGGTGAGACCGACCTGCTGGAAGTACACATTGCCCGGAACGCTGGCCAGCTGGAACTGGGGCGCACGGTAGGTGGTGAATTTGCCCACATAGCCGTAGTCGAAGAGGCGTTCGCCATGGACCTGGTCCTCCACATCCTGTTGGAACCGGCTGTAGTCGAGCTGGAGGGTGTAGAAGGCGTTCTTGATGGTGGCCTTTGACTCCTCCTCCTCGCTGCGATTGGTGAAGCGCTGCGTGAATTTCACGAAGGCACGCCACGTGGAGGCCCGCACCCGGATGTTATTGTCGGGGTTGAGCAGGGAGTTGGACCGGTTGTAGGACTGACGGTCGTTCAGGTCCAACGAACCACCCACGGTGAGGTTGACCGTTGGGGTGGTGGCGATATCGATCTTGCCGGATGCCAGATAATCCCTGCGGCCGGCGCTCTGGCGCGTGGGGATGCTCTCGATGTCCGAAGCGCGCAGGAACTCGCTGGAGTAGGCCATGGCCACATCCCCGTTGTTGCTCGGGAGCAGACGGGCTGGATCCTGCAGCAGGCGGTCGCGCACCTCGGGCTTCACGCGAACGTCACCGATGTAGAGCGGGTTGTTGTCCACCACATTGGTGTACTGTCCGGAGAAGAAGAAGCCGATGAGGGGCTTGGTCTTGTTGCCCAGGCTGTCCTTCTTGAAGAAAAGGGGTCCCGAGAGGCTGGCTTCCACCTGGTTGAACGCGTATTTGTCAAGGCCCACGATATCGGTGATATCCGACCCGATCTTGTAACCGGAGGTAAGGTATTCCAACCCACCGAAGAATTGGCGGCTGGGACCACGTGTGGTGATGTTGATCAGACCACCGGTCACGTCACCGTAGTTAGCGGGAACACCACCCGTGATCACCTGGACCTCCTCGATGGCGCTTTTGGGAAGGCCCGTACCGGCGCCGGCGGGTACTTTCACCCCGTCTATATAGTAGTAGGTGTTCTCCGTACGCGAACCGCGGATGCTGATGCCGCCGCCGGTACCTGCGTCGCTCGCACCGGCCACCGTGGTGGCGATGGATGCAGCGGAACGGCCTGGCATCTTGGCGATGTCCTCACGGGTAACGGTCCCCCCGGAGGCACCACCGTCGCGGTCGATGAGCGGCACGGTGTACTGCACCACCTCGAACTCCTTCAGCTCCACACCGGCGTTCAGCGCGATGTCAAGGAAGGTGATCTTGTTGCTGCTCACCACCACACCGGTCTGCTTGTAGGGCTGGTATCCCACATAGCTCACGATGACATCGTAGGTGCCGGGGTCGATGGGTTTGATGAAGTAATTGCCATCGAAGTCCGTGGCACCGCCGGAGACCTGGGTGCCCCGGTTCTCCACCACCACGTTCACGAACGGGAGGGGTTCACCGGACTTCTTGTCTGAGATCTTACCCTTCAGGCTGCCCGTACCCACTTGTGCGTGGAGGGATGCCAATGTGACCAGGGAAAGCGCAACGGAGGAGAATATCCTTCTCACCATCAACGAAAGATTTTACGTTCGGCTGTACTTCGCAACGAGGGGGCGTAAATATAGGAAGATCCCCGATCGGCAAAATTTTCGGGAGCCCTTTGGCATCCCATCTTCCTTGCACCCACCGCCCGGGCATGCATCGTGAACCTGTCCGTCCATGTCATTGATCGGGAGGCGCAAGGTAGACTTGGGGATAGGGAGTGTAAGGCGCACGATACCGCTGCGATCATTGGCAAGCTATGACACCGCGGTGGGACATAGTGTTCGCTCACCCACCGAAGATGCGCCGGAGGAAGCCGTCGCGATGGCTGCCACTTCCGCGCTTGTCTGCGCGGCGGGTGTTGCGCTTGATGCGTTTCCGCGTGGCCTTGTCCTGTATCTCGAGGTGGCGCTTGCGATCATCCTTCACCTTGCGCGCCTTTGCCTTGCGATCATCCCTGGCTTTGCGCGCGAGGTTCTTCTCCGCCTGCTTCTTGGTTATCCCATCCTGCGCAATGGCTGAAGCGGCAGGTGCGCCCGCCAGCAGCAGAACCATGACCAGGGTGCGCAACCGGATGAACATGGTGCAAGGATAGTGCGTCCACCGCATGCATCGTAACTTTGACTGCATGTCACATCAGCTTCGCCTGACCTTGCTGCTGCTCCTGTCCGGCACCATCGTTGGCTGCAAGCGCGAGGAGCGTGGCGGCGTGCCGATCTCCCCGGTGGACATCAGCATCAATGTGAACAACCCGGCCTACGCGGACCTTGCCGTTGCTGGGGGTTGGCTGTACCTGAGCGGCGGGTCGCTCGGCATCCTTGTATACCGAAGCGCACCGGAGACCTTCGTGGCCATGGACAGGCACTGCCCTTACCGGACCGCCGATCTGTGCAGGGTGAGCGTGGATGAAAGCGAGCTCATTGCCCGTGACACGACCTGTTGCGGTTCCGCTTTCCTGATCACGGACGGCAGTGTGGTGGAGGGCCCTGCGGCCTTGAACCTTCAGCGGTACAACACGAGCTTCAACGGTACGACCCTGCGGATCTTCAACTGACCGTGCGCGGGGGAGTTGGGTAGTTGGCAGTTGCAGTTGGCAGTTGGCGGTTGGTCGTTGGGTAGTTGGCAGTTGGTAGTTGGTAGTTGGCAGTTGGTAGTTGGCAGTTGGCAGTTGGCAGTTGGCAGTTGGGAGTTGGGAGATGGGAGTTGGGTCCAATAGAAAAGCCCCGGTATCCTATGGATCCGGGGCTTTCGCGTTGAAGCCAGTGATCAGTAGCGGTACTCGTCGCTCTTGAAGGGGCCGTTCTTCGGGACGCCGATATAGCTGGCCTGTTCGTCGTTGAGCTGCTCCAGCTCCACGCCGATCTTCTCAAGGTGCAGGCTCGCCACCATTTCATCCAGGTGCTTGGGCAGCACGTACACCTTGTTCTCGTAGTTGTCGTGGTTCTTCCACAGCTCGATCTGGGCCAGTGTCTGGTTGGTGAAGCTGTTGCTCATCACGAAGCTGGGGTGACCAGTGGCGCAACCGAGGTTGACAAGGCGACCTTCCGCCAGCACGATGATATCCCTGCCCTCCACATTGTACTTATCCACCTGGGGCTTGATCTCCACCTTGGTGCTGCCATACTCCTGGTTGAGCCAGGCCATGTCGATCTCGTTGTCGAAGTGGCCGATGTTGCACACGATGGCCTTGTCCTTCATCTTCCGGAAGTGCTCTTCGCGCACGATGTTGAAGTTGCCGGTCGCGGTGATCACGATGTCGACCCTGCCGATCACGGTGCTGAGTTTCTTCACCTCGTACCCGTCCATGGCTGCCTGCAGCGCACAGATGGGATCGATCTCGGTGACCACCACACGGGCACCGGCACCGCGCAGGCTGGCGGCCGTGCCCTTGCCCACGTCCCCATAGCCGCATACCACGGCCACCTTGCCGGCCATCATGATATCGGTGGCACGGCGGATGGCATCCACAGCGCTCTCCTTGCAGCCGTACTTGTTGTCGAACTTACTCTTGGTGACGCTGTCGTTCACGTTGATCGCGGGCATCGGCAGGGTGCCGTTCTTCTCGCGGTCCTTGAGGCGCAGCACGCCGGTGGTGGTCTCTTCGCTGAGGCCCTTGATATCCTTGATGAGCTCGGGATACTTGTCGAACACCATGTTGGTGAGGTCACCACCATCGTCCAGGATCATGTTCAGCGGCTTCCCACCTTCGAATGCGAAGATGGTCTGCTCGATGCACCAATCGAACTCCTCGTTGTTCATGCCCTTCCATGCATACACCGGGATGCCGGCCTTGGCGATCGCGGCGGCGGCATGGTCCTGCGTGCTGAAGATATTGCAGCTGCTCCAGCTCACTTCGGCACCAAGGTCCCGGAGGGTCTCGATGAGCACTGCGGTCTGGATGGTCATGTGCAGGCAACCGGCGATGCGGGCACCCTTCAATGGCTTCTCCTTGCCGTACCTGGCGCGCAGCGCCATGAGGCCGGGCATTTCCGCCTCCGCCAGCTCGATCTCCTTGCGGCCCCAATCGGCGAGGGAGAGGTCCTTCACCTTGTGCGCCAACTGTTCCTTGGTGTGTGACATGGTCGTGTTCATCGTATGGCAAAGTTAGGGTGTAGCGCTGGATCGCGGGGTTTCGCTATGTTCGCAGACATGGCAGGTGTGTTGGAACAGCTGGAGCGGGCAAAGGGTTCGGGGCGGAAGATGCTGGGGGTGTTGATCGACCCCGACCATGGTACGGATACATCCATTCTGGACCGGACGGTTCATAACGCCTGCATGGCCGGCGCCGATCTGTTGCTGGTGGGAGGCAGCCTGATGACCACTGACCGGTTCGATGCCGTGGTGGGTCGCGTACGTTCATTGAGCGATCGCCCTGTGGTTCTGTTCCCCGGCAGTGCCACGCAGGTGAGCGGTCACGCCGATGCGCTGCTCTTCCTTTCACTCATCAGCGGGCGGAACGCTGAACTTCTTATCGGCCAACATGTGGTTGCTGCACCGGCCATCAGGGCCATTGGATTGGAGGCGATCCCCACCGGCTATATGCTGGTGGATGGAGGGCGTCCGACCACGGCAAGCTACGTGAGCCAGACCCATCCCATCCCGCACGACAAGCCGGCGATCGCAGCAGCAACGGCTCTTGCGGGCGAATTGCTCGGCCTTCGTTGCGTCTACCTGGATACCGGAAGCGGTGCACAACGCTCCGTGGATCCGTCCATGGTAAGGGCCGTGCGCAAGGCGGTGAAGGTGCCCCTGATCGTAGGTGGCGGCATCAGAACGCGCGAGCAGGTGCTTGCCTTGTGTGAGGCGGGGTCCGATATGCTTGTGGTGGGCACCGCCGTTGAGCAGGACCCGGAGCACATCTTCACGCTGTGTGAGGCCGTGCACCGGTAGCAGTACCGAACCATGGCGTACGCGTACCGGTCATTCGTACTGCTGTTCCTGGTCTCCACCATGGCAAAGGCACAGTTGCCGCTGGATTCGCTGTGGAGTGTTTGGAACAATGCGCAGGCCCCGGACAGCGCCCGTCTCCAAGCCATGCAAATACTCGCGTGGCGGGTGGTGTTCGAACAGCCGGACAGCGGCATGGCACTTGCACGCAAACAACTGGAACTCGCCGAACGGAGCGGTGACCCGGCCGCACGCTATGATGCGCTCACCACGCTGGCAGCGGGCAGCAGCATGCAGAGCGACCTGCGGGCATCGCTTGCCTACCTGGAGGAATGCCTGCTAACCACGCGGCAGTTGAAGGATCCCAAGCACGAGGCGAACACGTACAGCAACATGAGCAACGTGTACAAGAACCTTGGCGACCTGCCGCTGGCCTTGAAACACCTGCAGCAAAGCCTGCGCATCGACCTGCAGTTGGACAACAAGGAAGGGCTCGCCGGCACCTACAACAACATCGGCAACATCCATACGGAGCTGCAGGACCTGCCCAACGCCCTGCTGAACTATGAGAAGAGCGCTGCATTGGCCGAAACACTGGACAGCGACAAGGGACGTGCGCAGGCCTTGATGAACCTTGGGGCCACCCACCTCGCCATGGGTGAGCGCATCGTGGCGTTGGACGAGTTCAAACGCAGCCTTCAGTACTACCGGAAGCTCGGCCGCAAACAGGAACAGGGAATGGCCTTCAACAACCTGGGCCGCTGCCATACCGGACTGGGCCGTTATGTAGAAGCACATGCCGCATTGGACTCCGCGCAGGCGCTCTTTGCGTCCCTCAAGAACGAGCGGCTGTTGGCACGCAACCACTACTATCGGGGCACCCTCCTCCTGGAACAGGACGACCCCGGGCGTGCACGCGCCGCCTGTGAGCAGGGTGCGGAACTGGCACGTTCGGCAGGTCTTGCCCAGCAGCGCAAGGAGTGCAGCGAATGCCTGATGCAGGCCTACGAGCGCTTGGGTGACCTGCCGATGGCGTTCCGCGCACAGAAGGAGTTCTTGCAGGTGAGCGACTCACTGGAGGCCCTCAACAATGGCAGGGAAGTGCTGCGCATGGACCTGCAACGCCAGTTCCAGGACCGGCAGATCGCCGACAGCCTGTCCAACGCACGACAGCGGTACGAGCGCGACCTGGCCTACCAGCAGGAACTGGGCCGGCAACGCGAACAACGCAACATGTCCCTGTTCATCGGGGGCGCCGTGCTGCTCACCGCCCTCGGATTATGGAACCGCCTGCGCTACACACGCCGCTCCAGAGCGCTGATCCAGCGTGAGCGAGATCGTAGCGATGAGCTGCTCCACAACATCCTGCCGGAAGAGGTGGCCGCGGAATTGAAGTTGAACGGCCACGCTGAAACGAAGAGCTTCGAGGAGGTCACCATCCTGTTCACCGATTTCCAGGGCTTCACGCAGGTGAGCGAGCGACTCACTCCAGCTGAGCTGGTGGAGGAATTGAACGAGTGCTTCAAGGCCTTCGATGCGATCATGGATGCCCGTGGGGTGGAGAAGATCAAGACGATCGGTGATGCGTACATGGCGGCTGGCGGTGTACCTGAACCGCGCGCCGATGCTGCCGTGCGGATGGTGATGGCGGCGCTGGACATGCAGGAGTTCATCCGCGCGCGCCATGACCGGCGAACCGCACAAGGGCTTCCCGCCTTCCGCATGCGCGTGGGCCTTCACACAGGACCCGTGGTGGCAGGGATCGTGGGCACGCGCAAGTTCGCCTATGACATCTGGGGCGACACCGTGAACACCGCGAGCCGCATGGAAAGCAGCGGTGCGGTGGACGAGGTGAACGTGAGCGGCACCACACGTGCGGTGCTGGATACGACGCCGGGCCTTCTGTTCGAGTCACGGGGCAGGGTGCAGGCCAAGGGCAAGGGCGAACTGGAGATGTTCTTCGTCCGCCGGGCCTGAACGATGCTGATCACTGCACGACCAAGCGCTCCGTAAGCGTGCCGGCGGCATGGACCACCTGCACCACATGCATGCCCGGAGCGCATCCGGCGAGGTCCACCACAAGCGGTGACCCTGCCGCAGGCCATGCCTGCGATAGAACGACCCGTCCTGTTGCATCGCGTACCGTAACCTCCACCCGCCCAGTGATGGAGCCCAGCTCCAAGCGAACGTGATCGAGAGCCGGGTTGGGTAGCAAGCGCAATGTGCCCGCGATCTGCGACTCGCTGACACCGACCACCGATCCGGTGCGAAGTCCTGTGGTGCCGCGATCCGTGAAGGAGGAGCCTTCCACCTGGAACAGGTCGGAACCGGCGCACCGCACTGCCACACGTCCGCCGTCGATACCATTGCCTCCAGCGTCGGTCACATCCAGCGCAAGGCAGGCCTCCGCGGGAAGGGTGACCCAGGCAGAATGGGTGCCCGTTGTGGTGTAGGGGCCTCCCTGGGCCAGCACCTGTCCCTGTGCGGTGCGCAAGTTCCATGCGGTCTCAGTGGGCGCCGAATCGGTGACCACCTGCACCTCCACGGTCTGGAGCGCACAGGCCTCCACCGGTCCTGTCAAGGCCAGGTCCAGCAGGTTCCCCTCCACGCCCTGGTCCGGGACTTCGTTCACGGAAATGATCCGGAACTCAAGCGCATCGCCCTCCTGCACCGTGACAGCCGGCAGGCTCGGCTGGCGAATGTCGCCGCTCAAAGCAGCCGTGGCCAGCACCCAGTTGAAACTGTTCTGAAGCAGGCCGTTCTTCCATGTCTCCACCACACACGTTGCCATGGTCTGGTTCCCCACGTTCTGGATCTTCACGCGGGGGGTCACCGAACCATCGCAGGGATACTGCAAGCCTTCGTAGGACAGGAAGCGGGCATCATACTCGTTCTGGGCGATCGCCGGCAGGGTTGCCAGCAGGAGCATGGCCACAAGAGAAGTGCGCATGGCAATGGTCATTTGCCCGAAAGCTAATCCGATCATGCCACGAAAACAACGGGCACCCTATCGCGGCTTGAAATGACCGTTGCCCCCGTCGTTCTTAGAAACGCACCGTGAGGCCGCCCAGGAAGTGGAGCGGCGCCTGGGGGTATAGCCCCACGAACGACCGACGGCTTCCTCCTTCGAAGAAACTGTAGACCCATCCGTTGCTCTCGTAGCGTTGGCTGAAAAGATTGCGCGCGGTCAGGTTGATGTCGATGCGCTGGAAGGTCTTTGTTCTGAGAAGCCCGAGGTTAAGTCGAATGTCGCTCACCAGGAACGGATCGAGCATGCGGTCGGCGCTGCCGGTGTTGTCGAGGTATTGTTCGCCCACGTACTTGGTGACGAAGGTGAGGTCTGCCTGTCCCCTACCCTGTTGCTCCCAGAAGCGGTAGCTGAGCTCGCTGCCGGCCACGATGGACGGTGAGAAGGCCAGATCGGTGGTGCCTTGTTCGATCACCCGTTGCGCACCGGTATCCCAGTCGTCCACGAACTCCACGAAGTTGCGCACCTTGTTGCTGCTGAAGCTGGCATTGGCACGCCAGGTGAGTCGTCGTCCGGCCTGCACGGCCCACATCAGTTCCACACCAGCACGGAAGCTCTCGGCCACGTTGGTGCGCAGCGCGGCACCCACATCGTTCAATTCACCGGTCAATACCAGCTGATCGCGGTAGTCCATGTAGTAGGCGTTGATGCCTGCGCTGAACCGCGCGCTACGGCGTTCGTAGCCCAGCTCGTAGTCCAGCAATTGCTCACTGCGCGGACGGCTGGCGGGCGTGGTCTCCTCCAGGTCGTTGCGGTTGGGCTCGCGGTTGGCCACGGCGAAGGATGCGTGTACACGGGCACCGTCCTTCATACGCCACAGCAGGCCCGCCTTCGGATTGAAGAAGGTGTAGTTGACACGCTGGGTGATGTTCTCCAAGTCGTTGTTGAAGCCCAGGAAGCGGTAGTCCACCTGACGCACTTGTGCATCGCCATACACATCGATGGCATCGGTGAGCGCATAGGTGAGCTTCGCGAAGGCGTTGGCATCGGTCTTGCGCGCATCGTTGTCGTAGTAGCGGTCGCGGATGTCCGTGTCACCGGCGAAGCGTGCCCAGATCACTTCACCGAAATGGTCGCCTTGGTAGTCGCTGAGGTTGCCGCCGAGCACCAAGCGATGCGCACCCAGCTTGATGTTGGCACTGACGTTGGCACCGGTGAGCACATTGTCCAACCAGCGACGACGGATGAGGTCCGTGGTGAAGACCGAGTCGCCATTGATCAGTGCCGGTGCGATCCCATAGGTAGCGAGGTCATCCCCTTCACGGAACTGTTCGAAATAGCCCGCACCCAGTACACGGAAGAGGGTGATGTTGAG
>Ga0169931_10004582_pt1 | contig 21439 bp, 16 predicted proteins | sample Kivu_15m_20L_FD_129675 | JGI IMG/M metagenome (GOLD analysis project Ga0169931, IMG submission 129675) | Freshwater microbial communities from Lake Kivu, Western Province, Rwanda to study Microbial Dark Matter (Phase II) - Kivu_15m_20L... | ecosystem: Environmental > Aquatic > Freshwater > Lake... | reverse complement strand
GTCGGGCGGTGCCCCGAGTCCCGGGCCGGCATCGTCCGCGGACATGGCGTTCGACATGGCGTGCGACACGGCGTTGGACACGGTGCCGGAGCTCGGGATGCGCCTGCAACCCTCGCGGGACGGCTCGGCAGCCCGTCACGTGGCCGATTCTACGCCGACGAGGGCCGCCCAGCACCGGGCCTCGGTGCCTGCGTCGGCGGCCCCCATGCCTGCGACCGCCTGGACTCCCGCACCGACCAGGGAAACGGAACACGGCGGCGGCTCGCTCATCCGATCGTCGACACGACGTTGCCGAGATAGCGCTCGAGGTCGGGGGGCAGGCCGCCCCTGATCGCGTCGTCCACCTGGCGGCGGAGTGCATCGAGGCACTCGGCGGGAGTGGCCTCGTCGGGGAGATCGATCACGGCGTCGAGCGACACGTGGGAGTCGCCGGTGAGAAAGCGAAAGAGCTGCGCGATCGACGCCAGCCGCGGATCACCCGTCCGCGCGGCGGTGTCGTCGAGCAGGGTGCCGACCAGCGCGGAGTTCAGCGCCAGCCGCCGCTGCACCTCCGCCGCCGTCGCCGCCCGGAAGCCCGACTCCTGCTTGAGCTCCGCGAACCGTGCCTGGTCGATCACGATCGCCTCCAGCCGGTTCGGCTCGCGGGAAAGCACCGTGGCCACGGCCGGCTGGCCGCGCCACATGCCGATCTCGCCGAGCACCGTCGGCGCCGCCAGCGTGGCGACCTGACGGGGCTCCGCAGCGGCCTCCGTGGCGTGGAGCACCACGAGCGGAGCGGTGGCCGAGAGTACGACGTACATCTCGCTCACGGTCCCGCCCTGCCGGATCAGCGGCTGGCCCGCGGCGAGGTCGATCGAACGCCGCTCGAGCGGCCGTGCGTCGACTCCCGAGTCGAGGGCGTAGAGCAGGATCGCACCGACGAGGCGGTCGTCGACTTCGTCGGCTGTGTTGACGAACACGGCCTGATGGTAGGCCAGCTGGAGAGCGGCGACGTCCGGCCGCTGCCAGATCGTCCGCCGGTCTCGCGACCGCTTCTCGATCCCCGACGTCCGTCCCTCGCGAGGCTGCCGCCTCTCCCACTCGATCCGCTGCGACTCGAGAGCTTCCGGAATGGCACCGCCCGGAAACAGATACTCCCGCGTCTCGGGATCGATGTGACGGGCGACATGCCTGGCCACCGTTTCGTCGGCGAAGGACGCGGTGACCGGCACGATCCGCCGCGCGATCTCCTGCGCCATGCGCCTCACCCGCGGCGAGGGCGGGCGCTCGCGGAGGCGGCGATCGAAGGCATCACGAAACCGGTCGTGGGCGTCGAGATCGCGGGGCATGCGGGTGAGCCCCGCGAAGCCCGCCACCTGATAGAGCACCACGCAGATCTGCCAGGCCAGGTCGCGGCCCGGTCCGCTGCCGGGCGGCAGGCCGCAGAGCTCCAGACCCCGGCGAATCGACTCGATGAAGGCCGTGGCCACGTAGGCGAACTCCGCCTCGTAGACGTCGATCACCCGCACCCGTTCGTCCTGGACCGGTTTGCAGACGCCCGCAACGTGGTGACGGAGGTTGACCAGTCGCACGATCTCCCGCGTCTCGGCCCCCGACCGGGGCAGGGCGAAATTGCCGACGAAGAAGTCGTTCGTGCCTTTGATCCGTTCCCCGGAGCGGAAGTGGCCCTCGTTGCGATACGACGTGGTGACGATCGCACTCACGAACAACGTGCGGTAGATGCCACCCCAGGCGAAGCCCATGGCATCGCCGGTGAACCGCAGCCCGTGGACGAACAGGTTGCGGAGGGTGCAAAACCGCCGGGTGAGTTTCCAGCCCGCCTGCCGGCGAATCGCGTCCCATTCGGCGTCGGCAAGCGCCGGGATGGCCACGATCTCATCGGCTGCGAGGTAGTCCTCGAGCGTGCCACGGCGGGCGGGCGCAGGCATGGGCTTCGTTCGCGAGGGTGACTGTGTCGTCGGGGATGTCGCACGGCTCGGGCCGTACGATGGGCCGGGCGATTGTGGCCATCGCGCCGGTGGCCGCACAACCCGAACCCTGATGCGAACCATGGCCGGAATCGTCTCCAGACTCATCGGCGGTGACCTCGCAGCGCTCGTCCGCGATCCGCTCGGGGAGTTTTGCCGACGGTCGAGCCAGGGCGCGGTGGTGCCGCTGAAGATCGGGCTGCAACGCGGGCACCTCGTCTCCGACCCGGCCGTCATCCGACACGTTCTGCTCGACAACATCGGCAACTACGACAAGCACACCCCGGCCTTCGATGCCGTGCGGGTCGTGCTTGGCAACGGTCTCTTGACGAGCGGCGGACCCTTCTGGAAGCGGCAGAGGCGGATCGCGCAGCCCGCCTTTCACGGCGAGAGCGTGAGGCGGTTCGGCCCGATCATCTCGCGGATGGCGGCCGAGTGTGCCGCCGACTGGGAGGCGGCGGCCCGGCGGGGTGACACCATCGATGCCTGCACCGACATGATGAAGGTCACGCTCCGCGCGGTGGCCGAGACACTCTTCGGTGACGACCTCGCAGCGAGCGCCGACGAGATCAATCGCGTGTTCCCCACGATCCTCGCCGGCCTCGCGTCGACGGTGTCCTCGCCGGTGCGTCCGCCGCTCTGGCTGCCGACGGCCAATCATCGCCGACTGAGGCCGGCGCTCGATGCGCTCGACGCGATCGTGAGGCGACTGATCGCCGCGCGGCGGCAGCGGCTGGCGAGCGGCGGGGCCGACGACGGCCACCGCGACCTCCTCACGACGCTGATGGCGGCGCGGGACGCGGAGACGGGCGAGTCGATGAGCGACGCCCAGCTGCGCGACGAGGTGATGACGATGATGATTGCGGGCCACGAGACGACGGCCAACGCGCTCTCCTGGCTGTGGGTGCTTCTCGATCGGCATCGCGACGAGGTCGAGCGGCTCCGGGCGGAACTCGCGGCCGTCACCGGCGGGCGGCCGCCCAGCGTGGACGACGTCGGCCGTCTGCCCCGCCTCAAGGCCGTGATCCAGGAGACGCTGCGGCTCTACCCGCCGGTCTGGATGTTCGACCGCCGGGCGCTCGGGTCCGACGACCTCGCCGGCACCCGGGTGGCGAAAGGGGACCTCGTGATCGTCTGCCCGTATGCGCTGCACCGCCTGCAGCAGCTCTGGAGCGACCCGAACGCCTTTCGGCCGGAGCGGTTCGAGCCGGGCCGCGAGGAGCAGAAGAACAAGTTCGCGTATCTGCCCTTCAGCGCCGGCCCCCGCGTCTGCCTGGGCGCGAGCTTCGCGATGATCGAGTCGCAGATCATCGTGGGCACGATCCTCTCGCGGCTCCGCCCGCGGCTGGCCGATCCGACGCCGGTGGAGCCGCAGCCGCGAGTCACGCTCCGGACCTCGCGGCCCGTGGTGCTCCGGCTCGACGTGGCACCGCTCGCCTGAGCAGGCCCACGGTCCATGCGAGCGGGTCGGGGTGGCCGGCACCGGCAGGGCCGTCCCCCGGCGTCATGCCGGCAGCCGCTCGAGCCTGCGACCGCTCGTTCGTCCCACGACCACATCGGTCATCCGGGCAAACCGCTTGAAGACCGATTCCTGCCGGTAGGGGAGCCCGTGCCGCTCGCAGAGCGCTTTCACGACGGGCTGGATCTCCCGGTACTTGCTCATCGGCAGGTCCGAAAAGAGGTGGTGCTCGATCTGGTAGTTGAGCCAGATGCTCAGGTAATCCACGCATTCGGTGCCGCAGTGGTAGTTGGCGGAGCTCAGCACCTGCGTCGCGTAAAACTCGGGGCGGCCGTGATAGTGGAAGTCGAAGCGGTAGAGATCGTCGGCCGTGTGGTTCGGGCCGATCACCAGGAACGAGTGGACGTTCGTGATGCACTCGGCGAGCAGCTTGTTGAGCAGCACGCAGAGGGCCGCGGTCGTGCCCAGCGGCAGGAAGAGGCAGGGCACGAGCAGGAAGTGGAAGCCCGCGTAGGGCAGGTAGCAGCGGGCCCAGAGGGCGCGCACCGTGGGCGACCGGAAGTCGAAGACGTTGGTGAACGAGACGCTGAGGATGTGGCCGCCGGAGCGGCGGCGGAGGGTCCGTGGGTCGAGGACGCTCATCGTCCGCGGGGCGTAGTAGGTGAACTTCCAGGTGAGCGCCAGCAGCATCAGGAAGGCGTACTTGACCGCCAGCGGCACCCGCAGCGCCCGCAAAAACTCCGCGTGCCTCTCGACGACGTCGGGATCCTTGTCCTCGCCCGTGTAGGCATGGTGCAGCGTGTTGTGCTCGTAGTCCCAGCCGCTGGGCAGGATCCAGTCGAACCAGTCCACGAAGCGGCGCCAGCCCCGGGCGAAGCCGCGGCTGGTGTAGCGGGCCGGGATGCCGGGGATGCGGTCGTAGCCGCGGTGCGTGATGTGGTGTGCCAGCAGCCAGCGGGTGTTCTGTCCGAGGCTCAGCGCCACCGCGGTGAACGGGTTCGGGGGCAGCCATATGGTGAGGTATCCCACGAGCGTCGCCAGACGACCGCGCCGCTCGACCCGCCGCATGTGCAGATAGTCGGCGTGGGAGATCGTCGCGTAGGCCGTCCGCCGCAGCGCCTCGATCTCCGCGGCGAACCCCGCGACATCGATGCGGGCGAGCTCGGGATCCGTGCCGCGGGCCTCATCCGGGGGAGTCGTGCAGCAGACGGACATGGAGTGGCAGCCGGTGACGGATCGCGAGGAATCGTCCTCGGCCCTCGGGAACGGCCTGCCGGGATCGCTTCCACTGCGCGGCAGTGACACGGAGCGTCGCGAGCCGCCCGGAGGCGTCTCGCGGGTGCCCCGGACGACCCGCAGACTATTGGTTGTCCGCGTTTGTGCAACCACGGATTCGCGGCAATCGGTGGTGGTGGCGTCCGGGCGGCCCGCTGCCTGCGGCCGGCCCTGACGGTCGGACACAAAAAAAGCGTGTCTGGATTTCCGGGGGGCGGTACCTGGAAGTGGAGGTCGTCCGGGTCGACGTGGTCGATCCCGATCTCCGACGCAGGGGTCCCGCGGTCCGCGGACTGCGTCCGTTCGATGGGAGAGGAAGACGAGCACGAAAGGATGAGATCATGAATACGATCCGATTGCTGGTGGCGGTCCTCGCGATCGCCGGTGCGTCGATGGCGGCGGTCCGGGCCGATGAGGAGGCCGGACGGTCGGGGGCGGGAGCGAAGTCCGTGGCGGGGGCCACGAGGGGCGGAAGCGTGAAGTCCGCGACCGACAAGGCCTCGGCGGGGAACGCGACGGCCGGTGACACGAAGGCTCGGACGTCCACGGCGAAGAAGACCGACTCGGATGAAACGAAGCGGGGCGCGGCGGCTGCGAAGCGCGCGGAACCGAAGAAGCCGAAGGCCGCAGCGGCCGTGAAGCGGCCGGCGTCGTCCGCCGCGACGAAGGGCTCGGCCGACGGTGCCGGCCGGTCCGGTGCGAAGCGTGCCGATGCATCGCGACGCACGCCGACCGCGATGTCCTCCTCACGGAAGGCGTCGTGACCGCCGGTCGAGAGATGGGCCGGCGCGTGCCGCCGCGGGCGTGGCCGTCGAAGGGCGTGGATGCCCTTCGACGGCGCCTGCCGTGGTCCGGCCCCGCTTTTCGCGAGGGTCGCGCACGCGTACGGTACGTACCGGATGACGAGGGCACGAACAGGGAGTGGCGCACGCCTTCAGGCGTGCGCGTCGATGTCCGACCCGCGGAACGGGGCGCAGTCCGACATGAACGACCCGGGACTGATCCGGCTGCTGCTGCGGCATCAGGGCGACTTCATGGCGTACCTGATGGCCATGGTGCACGACCTCGATGCGGCCGAGGAGATCTTCCAGAACGCGGCGGTCGTGGTCATCCAGCACGACGTGGCCGAGCCGATCCGGGACTTTCGGGCGTGGGCGAAGGAGGTCGTGCGGCGGCAGGCGCTGCACCATCTCCGCGATCGGGGCCGGAGCGCCCGGCTGCTCGTCACCGAGCCCGAGCTTCTCGAGCAGATCGACACGGCCTTCGACGAGGCGGGCGGGCTCGACGAGGCCGATACCGGCCTGCGACAGCGCGAGATCGACGCGCTGCGGGAGTGTGCCGGCAGGCTGCCGGAGGCCCAGCGGGCGATGGTGTCGATGCGGTATGAGCGTCGCGAGTCGTTCGACGCGATCGGGGCGGCGCTCGGGAGGACGGGGCAGGCGATCCAGCGGGCGCTCTCGCGGACGCGACGCGCGCTGCACGACTGCGTCCAGTCGAAGCTCGCTCGTGCGGAGGTGACGCCGTGAACGACTCGACGCCCGCATCGGACGGATGCTCGGCCGTGCCGGAACGCGCACTCCACGACATGATCGCGAGCCACCTCGATGGGGCGCTCGATGCCGCCGGTCAGCGTCGTCTCGCCGCGGAGCTCGCCCGGTCCCCCGAGGCGCGACGCACGCTCGTCACGTTCCTGCGAGTGGAGGCGGCGATCATGCGGCTCGCGCTGGCGGGCCAGCTCGGCGCCGCGTTCGGTACGACGTCCCTCAAAGCCGATGCGCAACCGGCCGGCCCGGTCCTGCGCACCGGCCACGCGGAGCTGACGGCGCCGCCGGCGTCGGTCCTCGTGCCCTTGGCGGGAGAGGCATCCCCGTCCCGCCGGGGTGGGCCGGCCGGCCGGCTCCGGTCGGCAGCGCTCGCGCTCGCCGGCTGCCTGATCATGTTCCTCGCCGCGTCCTCATTCCTCGTGACGCGGCGCGACGTCATCCAGCCGGCCCGTGGTGAGATGGATCGACTCGCGGATGCGTGGCTGCGGCTCGCACGGCACCACGAGTCCGACGAGGACGCGGAGGCCACGAGCGCCGCCGGACCGCGCGAGGCGCCGCTCGACGACGAGGCCGATCCCGGTCCACCGGCGTGGCTCGTCGCCGCGATGGGTGACGAGGACATGCCGAGTCTTTCCCCGGATGCAGGATGACATGACACGCTCGACGCGTCGTTTCGGACCGTGGCGATGCCTGCTGCCGCTGCACTTGGCGATCCTCGTCGCGGGAGCGGGCGAAGGCCTGCCGGCCTCGGGCGCCGAAGGCCCGGCCGCACCGGAGCCCGCCGCGGCGCGTGCCCAAGCCCGGCCATCGAGTGCCGACGCCACGTCGGACCCATCGGCGGACGCGGCAGCGACGCCGGCGGACGGGTCCGACGCGCTCGACGCCGGCGTGATCGCGTTCGTGCAGGAGCACAGCCCCGAGCTCGCCGCCGTGCTCGCCCACCTCGAGCGTCGCAAGCCCGACGAGTATCGCCGGGCGCTCGACGACGTCGCGAAGCGGGTTGCCCCGCTGATCGGTGCGAAGACGAAGGATCCTGAACTGCTGGCGCTCGAGGTGCGCTCCTGGCAGGCGAGGACGCGGGTGGAGCTGCTCGTCGCCCAGCTTCTGGCCGGCACGACGAAGCGACGCGGCGAACTCGAGAAGAAGCTCCGGGAGGCCATCGCGGTCGAGCTCGACGCGAAGGCCGCGCACCTCGGCTACCGGAAGCGGCGCTCGATGGCGTGGTATGACCGCCAGCTCGACCGCATCCGTGAGGAGCGGGACGAACTGGTCGCGGAGCGGATGAAGTCGCTCCTGCGGGAGAGCGGGCGACGCGAGACCGCCACCGACGGCGGTCGGTGATCATCCTGCCCGACGAGCGATGGACCGCCGTCTCAGAGACCCGCCACGGCGAGGAACGGCGCGATCCGGTCGTGACGGAAGACGGGCCCATCCCGGCAGACGAAGGCCGGCCCGAACTGGCACAGGCCGCAGAATCCTGCGGCGCAGGCCATGTTGCGTTCCATCGAGATCCAGATGTCGTGCGCGGCGATGCCCCGGTCGCTCGCGCGGGCCATGACGGCCTTCATCATCGGCTCGGGACCGCAGCAGAGGATGGACGTGTCGCGGGGCGAGAGGTCGAGGGTGTCGAGGAGCGCGGGCACGAACCCGACCGGACCCGACCACGACGCGCCGCCGCAGCCGTCGGCCGCTGGTGCCGCCCACGCAGCCGACATCGCGGACATCGCCCGGCTTTCGTCCGCGGGGCGATCGACGATCGTGAGGATGGTCGCGCCCGCCTCCCGCCACGCCTCGTAGTCCGCGGTGAAGAGCAACTCGCCAGGGTGCTTCGCGCCGTGCAGGATCGTCACGCTTCGGTAGGCGGCGCGATGCCGGAGGAGGTGCAGGATGGCGGAACGCATCGACGCGAGGCCGAGTCCTCCGGCCGCGATGACCACGTCGCGGTTCCGCACCGTCTCGAGCGGCCACGCCGAGCCGAACGGACCGCGCACGATCACCTCGTCACCCGCCGCGAGCCGCGCCAGCGGATGCGTGACGTTGCCGACCGCCCGGAACGTGTGGCAGAGGAGCGTCGGCGCGTCGCCGCACGGCGCCCGAGACGGCCCGTCTCCCGGATCGCTCGCGATCGAAATCGCGCATTCGCCGATGCCAGGCAGGCAGAGCATGGTGAACTGCCCGGGCTCGAACGCGAACTCCGGTCCCGGATCCCGAAACCCGAGGTCGAGGGTGCGCACGCCGGGGATCTCCCACGCGGCCGCCGCGACCACCATCACACGACTCGCCCACGGCGAAGGGCCCCGCGCGGCCCTCGGCAGGGACGCGGTCGGCGGCGGTGCGCCGTGCGCCGGCGCGGTCGAACGGGGTGCGGGAGGCGACGGATTCACGGCGGGGCAGCGGGTGGGGAAGGCGACGGCTCGTGGCCCGCAGCCGGCTGACCAGCGGGCGCGGAACTCGCCCGGATCGCGGCCACCTCCTCGGTGATGTCGATGCCGACGGGACACCAGGTGATGCAGCGACCGCAGCCGGTGCAGCCTGAGGTGCCGAACTGGTCGATCCAGCCGGCAAGCTTGTGCGTGAGCCACTGGCGATACCGCGACGCGGTCGTCGGCCGCGCGTTGCCGCCGTGCATGCGACCGTGATCGATCTCGAAGCAGCTCGCCCAGCGGCGGACCCGATCGACGTGGTCGCCCGACAGGTCGGCCACCTCGCCCACGGAGTGGCAGAAGCAGGTGGGGCAGACGAGCGTGCAGTTCGTGCAGGAGAGGCAGCGCGTGGCCACCTCGTCCCAGCGCGGGTGGGCGAGGCTGTCGAAGAGCAGGTCACGGATGCCTGCGGTGTCGAGTGAACGCGGACGTGGCTGGCCCGGCTCGACCGACCGGGCGTGCATCCGTGATTCGAGATCCCGCGGCACGCGGCGGGTCGCGGCGATCGCCTCGTCGTCGAGTGCCCCGACGGTGGTGCGCCGCGCGACCTCCGCGAGAAGCCCCGCACCGCGCGCGGAACCGACCTCGACGGCGAACGCGTCGGACGGGTCGCCCGAGGCATCGCCGGCGGGGTCCGTGAGCGCCAGATCGAACGAGTGGGTGACGGCCGGCCCGCACTGCATCGAATGGCAGAAGCAGGTCGCGGCGGCACGCCGGCAGTTGACGGCGACGACGACGAGGCGATCCCGCCGCGCGGCGTACGCCGGGTCGGTGGAGTCCTCGCGGATGAAGATCGCGTCCTGCACCGCGAGCGCCTGAAGGTCGCAGGCACGGGCCCCGATCACGGCCAGCGGCGGCGCGTCGCGAGGGATGGCCTGCTCCTGCCACGAGCCGGCGACACGGACCCAGCGCTGGAGCGTGTCGCGGGGCGGAAAGAGGAAGTTTTTCAGCGAATGAGGGCCGACGACGTGGTCGAACGGGCCGGCACCCGGATCGCGCCGCAGCCGGTAGGTGCCACCATCCTGCTCGTCGAGCCAGCCGTGGGGGAGGTCGTCCGCGTGCGCGAGGTCGCGAAGCACGATCGCCCCATCGGCCACCTGCGGCCCGACCACGCGATGCCCCGCCTCGACGAGGACGTCGATGAGATGCTGCAGGTCGCGGCGTGCGAGGCGGTGCCATGAGCCGGGCTGATGCCCCGCGGCGGCGTGCGCACCGTCGGTCATCGGGCCGGCTCCGGAAGGGAGACGGGTGGGCCGGCAGCGTGCCGACGGCCTCCGCAGTTTAGCAGGCTGTGAAACACGTCTGCCCGAGCAGGATGCGAGGAGTGCCGACCGGGGAAACCCTCGGCGTTTCCACCGGTCGGCCACGTGGGCAAAGGGCATGGAAGGCTTTGGCCACGGACAGCCAGGCGGAGCCGACGTGACCGGTGCTATCCTCCTCGCGTCCCGTCCCCCGACGGGTGGTGTTTCGTGTCAGTCTCACCCGCGGCGTGCGGCCATCCATGAAGATCGTGATCCTCGACGGTCTGACGACCAATCCCGGTGACACCTCCTGGGCCCCGCTCGAGGCGCTCGGCGAGCTCGCGGTGTACGACCGCACGGCCGCCGACGAGCTCGTGCCCCGGGCTGCGGCTGCCGACGTGCTCTTCACGAACAAGCAGCGCGTGACCCGGGCGGACATGGCGGCGCTGCCCCGACTCCGCTACATCGGCGTGCTCGCCACGGGCTTCAACGTCGTCGACGTGGACGCGGCCCGCGAGCGGGGCATCCCGGTCTGCAACGTGCCGGAGTACTCCACGCCCAACGTCGTGCAGGCGACCTTCGCGCTCCTGCTCGAACTCACCAACCGCGTGGGGCACCATGCCGCGACGGTGCGGGCCGGTCGCTGGGCCGCCTGTCCCGACTTCTGCTACTGGGATGGGGACCTCGTCGAGCTGGCCGGTCGGACGCTCGGGATCGTGGGGTACGGCCGGATCGGCCGCGGGGTCGCCGCCGTGGGCCGGGCGTTCGGCATGCGCGTGCTCGCGCACCGGCGCACGCCGGGCGACGAGCCCGAATGCGTCGGGCTCGAGCGCCTCCTGCGCGAGAGCGACGTGGTGAGCCTGCACTGCCCGCTCACGCCGGAGACGCAGGGCCTCATCGACGCGGGACGGATCGCGCTCATGAAGCCGACCGCCTTCCTCGTGAACACGTCGCGCGGCGCGCTCGTCGTCGAGGCCGATCTCGCGGCGGCGCTCGAGGCCGGCCGCCTCGCCGGCGCGGGGCTCGACGTGCTCTCGGTGGAGCCGCCACCCGCGACGAACCCGCTGCTTCACGCCCGCAACTGCATCGTCACGCCGCATGTCGCCTGGGCCACGCGCGACGCACGTGCGCGGCTGATCGAGGCGTCCGCGGCGAACCTGCGCGCCTTCCTCGCGGGCACGCCCCGCAACGTCGTGAATGGCTGAGTCGCCGGTCGGTCGGACCGACGCGGGCCCCGTGGGGGCGTCGTGATTCGGCCGCGTCGGGTGTGGGTCGGAGCTGCCCGCACCCCGTCGCCGGACGTTCGCTGCGGGCATCCATGCCTGTCGCTCACTCGACACCTCCGGCGCTTCGCCCTCCGGGCTGCGCTGGTCGGCGTACGCCGGCTCTCGGGGTGCGGGCAGCCCCTCCCGGGACCTGGTGCGCGCGATCGTTCGCGCCGCTGTCATGTGATCTGGCGAGCTCGGATCAGTCGCCCGCGTCGGCCCGCTCGCGGGGCTCGGTGCCGGTGAGTCCGCGACGGATGCACGTGACGGTCAGTGCGCCCCGCACCGGCACCTCCTGCTGGCCGGCCACGATCGATGCCGACAGCGTCAGCACGGTCCGGTCGTCGGGCTCCGCGAGTCTGCCCTGCTGCAGGAGCCGGTCAAGCCAGGGTTTCACGGCGCCGCGCACCGTCTTGTCGGTGGCCGGCCGCGAGGTGTCGCCGACGAGGTTGCGGAGGTCGCCGCCGGCGACGAGGTAGCGGTGACCGCGTCCGTCGAAGAAGGGATCGGCGAAGGAGAACGTCGCCGCCGTCTCGCCCGAGGCCGTGTCGCGGAGCACCATCGACAGGGAGGCCTTCGGTGGCGGAATGAAGGATCTCGGCACGCGGATCGCGATGGCATCGCAGTCGGTCGCGAAGAACTCGTCCACCCTCGCCTGGATCGCCGTCGACCCGGTCACCTTCACCGCGACGAACGTCAGTTCCATGGCACACGCCGACTCGAATGCCGGCGTGGTGTCGCGCGCGTGGTCCCCACCGGTCATGACGGGCACGAGCAGATGCCCGCTCACGCCGTAGGGTGTGGCCACGTGGATGTCCACCGACGCGCGGCGGTTGCACGTCACCTCGCAGGCGGCTCGAGCGTGCCCGGGGAAGGACGCAGACGGGTCCGCCGGCGGCAGGAGGAGCGAACGCGCCTCCGCGAGGGGCGACTCGTCGGCCCGCGCGGCGGTGGCTGGCTCCGGCAGCGGCTCGGCGGTCGAGGCGAGCCGCAGGGACGCCGGGGCGGGACGCGATGCGGCGTCGAGATCGCACGGCGTGGCGTCGTCGAGCGGCGCGACGCCGGGCGGGACGGTCACTTCCATCACGTCGCGGCTGAGGAGGCGAAACGCGGCGGGGCGGCCGCCGGCGATGACGCGCGTGTCATGCACGGAGAATCCCCTGCCCACGAGAAACAGCGTGGTCGGCGACGCGGGATCGATGCCGGGCGAGCCGAACCACCCCATGAGCTCGGGGGCGAGGTCGCTGATGCCGGTGGCGAAGAGCTCGAAGCCGCCCGCGGTGTTCTCGTGCGGCACGTGCGCCACGAGCGACTGGAGCGGCAGGCGGCGTTCGAGCTGGTCCACCTGCCGGAGGAAGAGCGCCGCCTGTTCGTCGCCGCCGTGGCAGGCGCGGCGCACGACCTCCTCCTGGGTGTGCCGCATCGCCTGCACCGCACGCGCGTGCTCGAGCATCTTCCGCAGCGTCGGGTCGGCGGCCCGCGGATGGGCCAGGGCGAAGAATCGCGAGGTCGAGTCGAACCGGACGTAGGGCACGAAGGACGGCATCACGACGATCGCCGTGCACTCGCGCATGCCCGGCTCGAGCCGCCGCTGCGCCCGTTCGCCGTCGCTCGTCGGACCGCCGCGCAGCGTCTCGCCGAGCGTGGCGAGGGTGCCGCGCGTCGGCGGCGTCTGCACCCGCGGGTAGAACCGCCAGCCGAACGTGTCGGCGCCGTGGGCGAAGCCGACGGCGGTCTGGTTCAGGGCCACCGTCGCCATGTCGACCTCGAGCCGCCGGGTGAACCGGGCGAGGGCCTGGGCGTTGAGCCGGCCGCTGGCGGCCGCGACCGCGAGGGCGATCTGCATCTCCCGGCGGCGGGCGAACGAGTCGTCCACGTTCTGCTCCTCGCGCACCGGATCGAGCGCGAAGACGCGGAGGGGCCACCGCCGCCGCACGTACTCGTTGAAGGCGGAGCGGGCCTCGAGTGATGGATCGGGTCCGTAGAACGGTCCCGCGCACGGGAGCATTCCGCCTCGCCCCTGGGCTGTCGCCGACTCGCGCATGTCGTCGACGAGCCGCTCGTTGAGCAGCGCCGCCTCCACGAGCAGTCCCCACGCCAGCACGGCCGTCGGGGTGGCGCAGGCGGGCGGGCGTTCACCCGCCGTCGCGCAGCAGCGCGGATCGACGACCGGGAGCGGGGTGGTCGCGAGGGGCGGGCCGCCCGCATCGCCCGGAAGCACGACGTCGCGCATGGTCGCACCGAGCTCCGCGAACCACCGGCAGCGGAGCGCGTCGAGCTCGGCGGTCCGCCTCCCGCGGACGAGCTCTGCGAGATGCCACTGGGTCATCTCCGCCCAGACGTGCCGCCGGCTCTCCTCCTCGAGAAATGCCGCCGCGGCCTTCGCCTCCTCGTCGAGGAAGCCGCGCACGTCCACCACCGTCGCGCAGGGGTGGCCCGCGGGATGGCCCGCGAGCGCGCGGTGCGTCTCGTGGATGAGGATCGCGATCTCGCGCGTGCCGCTCACCTCCACGAGCTGGGAGAACGGGATGGGCAGGCGGGCGCGACGCGTCTTCATGGCCGGTGCGGGCGCCGGTGCGACCGTGGGCAGCCGCTCCGCGAGGGACTGCATGGCCGCCTGCACGCCCTGCCGGCGGGCGTCGTCGCGAGGGCCGGGGTCGTCGAACGCGTCATGTCCGTCGGCCGCCGTGGTGCCCGCGACGATCGTCTCGGCCCACGCCACGCACGCCGGGTCGTTCACGCACCACGTCAGGGGTGGAGCGATCACGTCGACGAGGTCGTTGACGATGAGGCTGCGAAACGTGGCGGGCAGCAGGTCGTCACCCAGGATCGGCTCGGCCGTGAACGTGATCTCGGCGCCGTGTCCCGAGTCGGTCAGCTCACCGGGCGTCACCGAGACGGGGATGCGCACGAGGGCCAGGCCGTAGCCCGGCGCGTCGGCCGAGTCGTCCCCCTCGTTGACGCGACGCAGGGCGTGGAGGTGCTGGAGATAGCGAGACAGCTGGTCGAGGTGCACGGTCGGCTCGAGCGAGATCGGCGCGGCGTCGAACTGGAATCCGGGCGGTGCGGGGGCGAAGGCGAAGGGGTCGGAGCGAGCGATCACGACCGGGGGCGCGCGGTCGACCGGCTCGTTCGTCGTGGGCAGCAGCCCCTGGATCGCGTTGACGACGCTCGCGCTGCCCGTGGCCTCGGGGACGGCGACCTGGCGGCTCGTGCGACGATTGCCGGAGGCCGACTGGAGCGCGAGCGCCATGCCGAGGAAGGCCTGGTCGCTGCGGCGCAGGGCCGCGCTGGTGCGCTCGGTGAACTGGCCGAGCTGCCGCGCCATCTCGGCCTCGTACTCCGCACGGTGCCGCATGAGCCGCGTCTGCCCCCAGACATCGGGCTCCTTGGGCACGATCCAGCCGTAGGTGCGCTGGTGATGGTCGAGCCAGGCGAGCTGGTCGGCGAGCCGGTCGAGCGGGTCGTCACAGGGCGGGGGCGGAGGCTCGCGGTGCACGCGTTCGAGCGGGGCGGCGAGCCGGCGCAGCAGCGTGCCCATGTCTCCGGCCGTGGCGGCGACCGCCCCCCACCCGACGACGACGACGGCGGCGAGCAGCCCCCGGCCGGACGAAGACCACGCCGGCCGCACGCCGGTTCGACGGGACGGGCGCGCGCGGGCCATGGCCGGTGCTCCGACGGAGTGAATTAGGATCAGGGGGGTGGCACCCCCTTCGTTCGGCGTCGTGTGCACGGAGCCCTTATGAGATTCGATTCCAGCATGGTTCCTTCGCCTGCTTGCCCCTCTTGCCGCGGGCCGCACTGGTTCGTGCCCCCCTACATCGTGGAGCACATGTGCGGCCTCGACGACGCGGTGCTGCGCGACCGGGCCCTCGCGGCGCTGGAGCACGGCGCGGCGGTGCGGGCGGTGCGGGCCTTCGCCCAGCAGCTGCCGTCGATGATGGCGCTGCCCTCGCCCACGGGCCGCCGTCACCGGCTGGTCTACGACGCCCGTGGCCGCGACGCGCTGCCGGGCACGCTCGTGCGTGCGGAAGGCGATCCTGCCACGGACGATCCGGCCGTCAACGAGGCCTACGACCACTCCGGCGACACGTTCGACTTCTTTCACGACGTCTTCGGCCGCAGCTCGCTCGACGACGCGGGCATGACCCTCGTCTCGAGCGTGCACGTGGCCGAGGTCGATCCGCGTGGCTCCTTCCAACCGATGAGCAACGCCTTCTGGGACGGCGAGCGGATGGCGTATGGCGACGGTGACGGCGTCGTCTTCGAGCGCTTCACCCGCGCGCTCGACGTCGTGGGCCACGAACTGACGCACGGCGTGCAGGCCTACGCGAGCAACCTCGTCTACCGCGGGGAGTCGGGCGCGCTCAACGAGCACTTCGCCGACGTGTTCGGCGTCCTCGTCCGGCAGTGGAAGGCGGGAACGCCGGCGGAGGACGCCTCGTGGCTCGTGGGCGCGGACATCCTGGTGCCGGCGCGGACGCGGCGCGGCATCCGCGACATGGAGCGGCCCGGCACGGCCTACACGGATGATCCCGTGCTCGGCAGCGATCCGCAGCCCGCGCACATGGACGACGTCTACACCGGGCCGGCCGACGCGGGCGGCGTGCATCTCAACTCCGGGATCCCGAATCGGGCGTTCGTGCTCGTCGCGAAGGCCCTCGGTGGCCCGGCGTGGGGAACCGCGGGAGCGATCTGGTATGCCGCCATGCTGCAGCTCTCGCGCACGAGCCGGTTCGCCGACATGGCGGCACTCACCGCGCAGGTCGCGGGCGACCGGTTCGATGCGGCGACGCGGCGGGCGGTCCGCGCGGCGTGGAAAAAGGTGGGGCTGTGAGCCGGCGACTCAGCAGGCCGTCACGGCGGCGGTGACGCGAGTCTCGACGGGCAGGGTCGCGCGGATGCGCGTGCCACCGCCCGGTTCGGAGTCGACGACGCAGGTGCCGCCCGCGAGCCGCACGCGTTCCCGCATGCCGAGCAGGCCGAGGCCCCCCTCGAGATCCGGCGCATGCGACACGTCCGAGTGGACGCTCGCGAAGCCGCGACCCGTGTCCTCGACGGCGACGACCACCGCGCCGTCGCGAGGCACGATCCGCACCGTCACCCGCTCGGCGCCGCTGTGCTTGCGGACATTGGTGAGCGACTCCTGCACGACGCGGTAGATCGTCGTCTGCAGGGGGGCGGCCAGGGCGTCGATGGAGGGGTCGAGGGCGCACGCGACGTCGACGCCTCCCGACCGCACCTCCTCACAGAGGTCGCTGATGGCCGCCTGCAATCCGAGGTCGTCGAGCGCCGCCGGACGGATGCCGCGGATCACACGGCGACCATCCTCGATGCCCTTTGCCAGGTAGTCGATCACCGACTCGACGACCGGCCGCGTCGTGTCGTCGAGCGGCGTGTGCTTCAGGCTCTCGAGCATCATCTTCGAGCCGACGGCGTACTGGATGAGGCCGTCGTGAAACTCATGGCAGAGCATCTGCTTTTCGCGTTCCTGGACGTCGATGAGGTTCCGCAGGAGCCGCTCGCGCGCCGCGAGCGCCCGCCGGGCCCGCTCGAGTTCCGTCACGTCGGTCGACACGCCCGCCACCGCGACGGCACGCCCCTCCTCGTCGAGCACCGGAAACTTCACGGTGACGTAGGAGTGGGGGCCGTCATCGTGCGGCAGCATCTCCTCGAACGTCAGAGCGTCCCCCGATTCGAGGACGCGGCGGTCGGTCTGGAGGAACGAGTCGGCGATCGCCTCGGGAAACCAGGCATGCGGCGTCGTGCCGACGGAGCCATGGCGCATGGCGGGCCAGAGATCGGCATGCCGGCGGTTGATGAGGAGGTAGCGGCCGGCCGCATCCTTGACGTAGATCGCCGCCGGGGCGTGGTCGATGAAACTCTGCAGGAGCGTGGTCTGCTCCCGCACGCGTCGCTCCGCATCCCGTCGGCCGGAGATGTCGAGCACCGTGCCGATGAAGCCCGAGACGTGGCCTGCGGCATCGGTGATCGGCGCCGCGGTCGCCAGCACGGTGCGGATCGATCCATCGGGCCGCACGAGCCGCACCTCGTTCACGTAGGCCACGCCCTGGCGCACGCTCTCGTCCCACCGCTGCATCACCGTGGGCACGTCGTCGGGATGGATGGACCGGCTCCAGCTGTGGCCCAGCGCAGCTCCCGGATCGAGCCCGCTGAGCTCGTACCACACGTCGTTGGCGAACGTGCAGAACCCTGCCTCGTCGGCGACCATGATGCCGATCGGTGCCTTCGCGGTGAGCGCGTCGAAGGCGGTGCGGCAGTCGTGGAGGGCCTGACGCGTGCGGACCAGCCAGATGCCGGCCGCCACCAGGGCGGCGATCGCGGCGAGCACGAACAGGTTGGTCACGGCAGGCGGCCCGTTGCGCAGGTGCGAATCCCCCGATCCCCATGGTACCGGGGGAACCTCGGGGCCGCAGCACGTCAGCGGGGGATGCCGTGGTGGAGCGCACGGACGCCGCCCCACGCGTGGCTCGTGCGCACCGCGCCGGTGATGTACCGCTTGCCCTCCGCGACGGCTGCGGAGAGGTCGAGTCCGCGGGCGAGGCCGGTGGCGATGGCGGCCGAGAACGTGCAGCCGGTGCCGTGGGTATCGACGCCGCGGTGGAACGGCGCCACGAACCGCTCGCAGCCGTCCCGCGTCGCGAGGATGTCGGTCGCCAGGCGGCCGCGCAGGTGGCCTCCCTTGAGCAGGAAGCCGCAGCCGTACCGCTCGACCAGGGACCGTCCCGCCTCCTCCATCTCCGCGAGCGTGCGGCACGGACGATCGGACAGGATCCGCAGTTCGTCGAGGTTCGGCGTCACGAGCGTGGCCAGTGGAAAGAGCAGCTCGCCATAGGCCCGCACGGCGGCCGGCTCGAGCAGCGGGTCGCCGCTCGAGGCCACCATGACCGGATCGACGACCACCGGCACACGTCGCCCGCGCCGCGCGGCGTCGGTGCGTCCACCGGCGCCGCCCCGGGCGACGGGGGCGAGTGCGGCGGCCACCGCCGCGATGACGGCCCGCGAGTGCAGCATCCCCGTCTTCACCGCCTTCACGGGAAACGCCCGGAACGACAGCCGGATTTGCGCCGTGACGAAGTCGGGAGGCAGGGGACGGATCGCCTCGACCGCGCCGGGCACCTCGGCCACGCAGCAGGTGATCGCCGTCTGCGCGTAGCCTCCGAGCGCGTGGATCGTCTTGAGGTCGGCCTGGGCGCCGGCCCCGCACGAGTTGTCGGAGCCCGCGATCGTGAGGACGACGGGCGGGGCGGAGCGCGGCACGGTGAGCGGGAGCGGGGGGCGAATCCGGCGCGACGGCGGATGACCCGCCGATCGACACGCTGGCTCCTCGTAGCGTAGCGTCGTCCGCAGGGTGCGGCGGCGAAATCCGCGGCCCTCGGTCGCGTTACCGCGGCCCGCCGCGGGTGCTCAGGCGGCCACGCGTCGGATCCGAGAGTCGGGCTCGATGGACAATGACTCCCGGCCGTGACCCGGGGCGTCGGTCGCGGTGGCGCGATCGACGCCGGAGGCGGGGGCCTGCATCCCGATGAGCCTGGCCACGAAGACGGCCATGTAGAACTGCCCGAAGACGGCCTGCACCCAGACGAGCCAGCGTGCGACGGCCGACGAGGGCACGATGTCCCCGTAGCCCACGGTGGTGAACGTCACGAAGCTGTAGTAGAGGAACACGCCCATCGGCGCGAACGGATCGACCGCCGGATCGACCTGGTAGCGGGAGAAGTCGACGAGGAACGAGCCCGGCACCACCCGCTCGAGCAGCACGTAGACGTTGGCCCAGCACATCCCGAGCAGCACGTAGACACACAGCGCGCCGCAGATCATGTCGAAGACGACCCGTTCGGCCGCGAGCACGTCGACGAGAATGAGCAGGCTGATCGTCATGATGGGGACGATGAAGCTCAACGACCGCGCGATCGCCCAGACGTGCGCCCACGCTGCGGGAATCTCGCCCCCGGCCACCACGGCGAGGGCCGTCGCGACGCCCGGCACGCACAGGGGCACGCCGACGAGGAGCATCCGCCACCCGCCGATCACGCCGGCCGCGGCGACGAGGATCACCTGCTCCGCGGCGATCGAGATGATCTCGGCGCGCGGGTGGCCCTCGGTCACGACCTGGAGCACGGGCAGGAGCAGGAGGTGCACCAGCAGCAGCGCGTAGCGGCCCACGGCCCTGCGGCCGGAGAGCCCCAGCATGCGGCGGATCACGGCGAGCTGCATGCGCGGGACCGTAGGCGACGGGCGGGTCGGAGTCGAGGCCGATTGACCGTGCGTGCCGGCCCCCGCGATCGGGCGCTACAATGCCGCGATGCCATCGGGAGCCCGTTCATGACGTCTCGCAAACCGCCACCGGCCCGGGGACGGGCGGCGGGGCGTCGGCACCGCGCGAAGACCGAGGAGGTCTTCCATGGCGTGCGGGCCTGCGAGTCGCTCTTCGCGAGTCGCCCCGAGGCGATCGTGCGGGTCTATCTCACGCCCGCCCGCCAGCGGGAGTTCGCATCGCTCCTCGCGTGGTGCGCGCGGGAGCACAAGGGGTTCCAGGTCGTCGGCGAGGAGAACGTCGCGCGGATCGCCGGCTCGCTGCATCACGAGGGGATCGCGATCCTCGCGCGCGGACTCCGGCGGGGCACGATGCCCGACCTCGTCGATGGCCTCGAGGCCGGCACGATCCTCGGGCCGCTCGTCTACCTCGACGGCGTGCAGAACCCGCACAACCTCGGCTCCATCCTCCGCACGGCCGCACACTTCGGCGCCGGCGGCGTCCTCGGCCGATCGGGTCGGCTGCCGCCGGTGTCGGCCGCTGCCGCGCGGGTGGCGGAGGGAGCGGCCGAACGCGTGCCGGTGTTCGATCTCGGCACGCCCGACGCCGACCTCGGGCAGCTGCGACGCCTCGGCTTTCGCACCGTCGTCACCGTGAGCCACGGCGGGGTGCGGCTGTTCGACGCGCCGCTCGATCGACGCGTCGTCGTCGTCGTGGGGAACGAGGCGGAGGGCGTCTCGAAGCCGCTCCTCGCGGCGGCGGACGTCGTGGTCACCATCCCGGGGACCGGCATGGTCGAGAGCCTCAACGTGGCCGTCGCCTGCGGCGTCGTGCTCGGCGAGGTGTGGCGCCGCGGTGCCGGCGGAGCGAAAAAACGCTGAGGGGCGTGGCCGACGGGATCGCCCCCGAGGACCGGAGTTGTCGGCCGGGGTCGCCGTCCGCTCTACTCACGGGACGTTTCCCGGCGACGGCCGGGGAGAAAGCCGCCCGGCGGCGATCCCGCAGTGGTCGTGACGGCTGGGATTCCCCGTAGCAAAGGAGGTGATTCAGTGACGCAATGTGACTGTACCGGAGGGCTGCGCCGCTGACTCCACGCGGGTGCGTCCGTCACGGACGTCTCCGCTGGGTCGGGCATCGCCTCGCGCGATGCCGGTCTTCTCGAGAGTCAGGAATGGCGAGTCGACGGACCAGCCGTTGACGCAGCCCACCACCAGGCCCGGGTGCTCATGGCGCGTGCTGAACGCCCACCGTGAAACCTCCCGTGCTACGCAAGGACCCGGCACGTCGGCCGACTCGTACGGGCAGTGACCCTGCGACCGGCCACGCACCGATCCCCACGGCTGCCGCTCCTCGTCGATCCGACGGGGAGCGGCAGTTTTTTTATCTACCCATCGGCATGCACGGCCCTGCATGCGCGGCGACGCTGGGGCCGCGTCTCGCGACGTCGGAGCGCGGTTGTCGCCACCGACGAGGGGCGTCCAAGATACCGGGGGAACGTCATCCCTCGGCCCGCGATCGATCTCGGTCGGTGGCGAGCCACGCGAGTGGACCCGTGTCATGCGCATCTCCTTCACGCAGTCCGGGGGCTTCGCGGGGCTTGTGCGCGGGTGCCGCATCGACACCACGACCCTGCCGCCCGACGACCGCCGGACGCTCGAATCGCTCGTGGAGTCGAGCCGCATCAGCGGGGAGCACGAAGCCCTGTCGGGCATGGGACGCGACCTGCGGCAGTATGAGATCGTGATCGAGCACGTCGGTGGTGCCGCGCGAATCTGCTGCGACGAACGGTCGCTCCCCGAATCGGCGAGGCCGCTCGTCGCCGCCCTCATGGAACACTCGAGCCCGCAGGCGCCGCACCGGCAGGCGGTGCCCCGGGAGGGAGTCCTCGGAGCCCCCGGCCGGGGAGATCCGTCGGCGCGCTGGGGCCGGTTCGAGGGGGAGGTGGTCGCGCGGTGGAGCGACGGGGGACGCGAGATGACGCTCGTCG
>Ga0169931_10004581_pt1 | contig 21442 bp, 13 predicted proteins | sample Kivu_15m_20L_FD_129675 | JGI IMG/M metagenome (GOLD analysis project Ga0169931, IMG submission 129675) | Freshwater microbial communities from Lake Kivu, Western Province, Rwanda to study Microbial Dark Matter (Phase II) - Kivu_15m_20L... | ecosystem: Environmental > Aquatic > Freshwater > Lake... | reverse complement strand
GGCAACTTCCGCGGAGCGAACTTAACCGGCGCCAATCTCATTCGTGCCCACCTCAGATTGGCCGATCTCACAAACGCAACGCTCATATGTGCCAACCTCACCGCTGCCGACCTCATCGATACCGACCTCAGAAACGCCTCCCTGATTCGGGCCAACCTTGCGGGAGCCAACATCATCGGCGACATGGGTTACGCCAACCTGAATGGCGCCAACCTCAGTGGCGCCAACCTGAATGGCGCCGACCTCACCAATGCGCGCGTTGATGGCGCTGACCTCACCGGCGCTGACCTCACCGATGCGCTCCTGGGCGGCGTGAGCTTCGACGGCACAAAGCTCATTGGCGTGGTCGGCTACAGACCGTAGAATTCACGCACGACGCCGGGATTCGCAAAGGCGAAACCGCAGTTTTGCGTGAATGAGCCCGCAGAATGACTTGCCAAGTACTAAAAACAGACCCTCGTTGCAGCCACTTTGGTAATTCACGGCGGAGCGCTTCCCTTGGCGTGCGCCGATGAAGTGGCAGTAGTGCGTCACGTCGCGGATCTCGGCCTCGGTGATGGTCTTGACGACGGTGGGTGCTGGGGTGGTCAAGGTGTCTCCTGTGGTTAGAGCGCCACCAGCACCGTTGGTGTTTGCGCTCGTCGCGCCGCATCCCCATTGTGGGTGGCACCGCGGCCCGGTGTGGGCTCGGTTGCCGACGCCTCTATTGAGGAGTCTCTTGATGCAGTTCAGAGGTTAGGAGAGGGGTGTGCATTGGCTCGCTCGCGCAAGATTCGAAGGGCCACAGTGTGAAGCCGCAAGTTGGTCGTGGCGAGTCCTGTCAGGCATCATCGCGCCCGTCGGGTTCGCGCCCGGCTCAATCTTGTAGCCGTTCACCTCCATACCCTGACGATAACCCCACAAGCTCCAACGGCTTACCCTCTTTTGGATCATCCGACACCTCGTCCCCGACGCCCATAGTTCTTTTTCTTGCGCTAGTTGCGAGGGAGCTACGGCGTGTAGCCGCTGGTTAGTCGTGGATTGTTCCGTCCGGCATTGTCGCGCCCGTCAGGTCCGCACCCAACAGTTTCGCGCCCGTCAGGTTCGCAAACTCCAGGTTCGCACCCAACAGTTTCGCGTCCGACAGTTTCGCGCCCACGAGGAGCACGCCCGTCAGGTCCGCGCCCGTCAGGTCCGCGCCCGTCAGGTCCGCGTGCCACAGGCTCGCGCCCACCAGGAGCACGCCCACCAGGTTCGCGCCCGTCAGGTCCGCGTGCACCAGGAGCACGCCCGTCAGTTTCGCGCCCGTCAGATTCGCGCCCGTCAGATTCGCGCCCGTCAGATTCGCGCCCTCCAGGTTTGCGTCCGTCAGTTTCGCGCCCGTCAGGCTTGCGCCCAACAGGAGCACGAACGTCAGGTTCGCACCCGACAGATTCGCACCCGACAGATTCGCACGTACCAGGCTCGCGGCCCTCAGGTTCGCGCCCGTCAGTTTCTCGCTCGACAGGTTCGCGTCCGTCAGGTTCGCGTCTGTCAGGTTCGCGCCCTCCAGGTTTGCGTCCGTCAGGTTCGCGCCCTCCAGGTTCGCAACCGACAGATTCGCACCCCATAGGTTCGCATCCGTCAGATTCGCGCCCGTCAGTTTCGCTTCCATCAAGTTCGCTCCCGTCAGGTTCGCTCCCGTCAGGTTCGCTCCCGTCAGGTTCGCTCCCGTCAGGTTCGCGATCTCCATGTTCGCACCCGACAGATTCGCACCCGACAGATTCGCACCCGACAGATTCGCACCCGACAGATTCGCGCCCACGAGGTCCGCGCCCACGAGGTCCGCGCCCCACACGCTCGCGCCTGACAGGTCCGCGCCCGCCAGGTTCGCGCCGGTCAGGTTCGCTTCCAGCAGGTTGGCGCCGGTCAGGTTCGCGCCGGTCAGGTTCGCGCCGGTCAGGTTTGCGCCCACCAGGCTCGCGCCCAACAGGCTCGCACCATCGAGGTTTGCGTCCCTCAGGTCCGCTCCCACGAGGTCCGCGCCCCACAGGTCCGCGCGTACCAGGCTCGCATTCTTCAGGTTCGCACCCGTCAGTTTCTCGTGCGACAGGTTCGCGTCCGTCAGGTTCGCGCCCGTCAGGTTTGCGCCCAACAGGTACGCAACCACTAGGGTCGCGCCCGTCAGGTCCGCGTTCGTCAGGTCCGTGTTCCTCAGGTCCGCGCCCGTCAGGTCCGCGCCCGTCAGGTCCGCGCCCACCAGGTCCGCGCCCCAAAGGTTTGCGTCCCTCAGGTTTGCGCCCGGCTCAATCTTGTAGCCGTTCACCTCCATACCCTGACGATAACCCCGTCAGCTCAAGCCACTATTCGTCCTTCGATCATCCGCCGCGGTGGCCCCAAGGCACAGTTCTCGGTCTCGCGCAAGACTCGAGGGTTCTACGGCGTGTAGCCGCTGGTTAGTCGTGGATTGTTCCGTCCGGCAGTATCGCAAACGTCAGGTCCGCGCCCCTCAGGTTCGCGTCCGTCAGGTTTGCGTCGGTCAGGTTTGCATCCGTCAGGTTCCCGCCCATCAGCTTCGCGCCCGGCTCAATCATGTAGCCGTTCACTTCCATACCCTGACGATGACCCCCGCGAAAATTGCTGCACGGCACCATCACCACTTCCAGCGTTCTGTCGCTATTGATTGAGACGTCGGGCAGAGCGGAACACCAAAGCGGAAGAGATGACTCCAGCTACAGCAAGTACTGCAAAGACGAGATGCGCGTAGAGAGTGTTTGTAGTGGAAATAGATAGTGCGTCCAGGCTGAGTGAAACTTCGCCCGCAGCAGTGATCGCCAGGGATCCTCCGAGCGTTGCGTACGCAGCAAGCCTGCGACGTCGCAACAGTCGATTTCGTGAGTGTGACGCTGGCGGATCGGGTAGGAGGGCAACGCTTAACAGTACGTATCCAGCAATGCGCTTTTGGAAGTCGCGAGCGGACTTCCGATATGTTCTGAAGACTACGAGTCCGGCTACAGCGATGAGAGTTATCGGGTCGAAGGCGAACGAGAGTGCCGATGTAGCCGTTGTGTACGCAGCAAACGGCAAAGTCACGCCAAAACCGCCCGTTACCACGATGCTCATGATCTTGGTCAGAGCAAGATATGGCGCAAAATTGGCGGCCGAAAAGAGAAATCCGCTCAGCGCTACAACTGATAGTTGGGGAAGCGTTTTCTTCACGGTCTGGATCGTCAACTCCTCGACACCCAAAACGTCGCGTATTGCAGACCTCTCCTGCTCGTTGCTCGCCATGGCTTCTCGGACAATTGTCTCTGCTATCAGTTGCAGTTTCTCATCAGTCATCCCTTTAAGTGCGTCACTGACTTTGTTTAAGGAGTCAAGTAGCACCGCGTTGCAGAGCTCGCTTACCTTGGTGCTCGGCGGCAAATCCCGCGCGTTGACACCAAAAACAGGGGCAACAGCGTCAACGAGTTGATCAACGTCTCTTGCGTGAAATGTATTGACGCTTCGCGCGTTCACTCTTGCCGACTTGCACAACAAGTGCTTTAAGTACGTTCGGTTTTGTTTTGGATCTGCAGCCAGCAGCAAGCGAATACGCTCTTCACTCCGTGCGTCAAGCTTTTGTGCCGTTTGCTTTAGTCCGATTAGTCCGAGCCACCACTCTGGCGACACGAACCAGTAAGAGTTTGACTTTGAGATGCGCCTAACAATCACAGTCCCGAGAGTCGTATATTCCAGAAAGGCGATAAGGCGAGCGGACTGTTCTGACGTAAGCAAATTAAAACGATCGGCAACGCTCGCGTTTGTGATGTTTGCAGATATGGGCACTTCATGAAATCTTACCGAAGAGATCATTACGAATCACTGGCTAAAACACAAATCTGCTCGGTGACTTCGTAAGAGTTGACCCTGACGGAGTTGACACCGCTACTACATCGCGTAGAGCGAGTCCTGAGAAGTGGCAGTAGTGCGTCACGTCGCGGATCTCGGCCTCGGTGATGGTTTTGACGACGGTGTGTGCTGGGTTGGTCATGGTGTCTCCTGTAGTTGGAGTGCCACGAGCACCGTTGGTGTTTGCGCTCGTCGTGCCGCATCCCCGTTGTGGGTGGCACCGCGGCCCGGTCTCCTTGGGGCCATCTTGCTATGGCCATTCATGAGCACACCCTTGTGTCAAGGCTCGAGCGACTGCGTTGATGACGTCGCCTCACAAGGCCGACCCGGGCGAGGAGCAATTCCGATACTTAGGAATTCGCCATTTAAAACGCATCTGAATCTTCGACCACAGATCAGTGATCACGTTCTTGCCCGGGAATCCTGCTGCTAGTAGCAAGAGCGTTAGCGCAGTCCAGGCGAGGGAGTTCGCTAGATCGAGGTCGAGAAGCACCATCCCGAAGACCGTCCCAACCAAGGCGGCAGGTGCCACTAAATATTCCAATGAGTTTGCTTGGCCCACTTAAAGCGGTCCTGTATGGGTGGCGGTAACTGGAGCAGATCGAGAACGTCGCAATCATAAATTAGGGATGCGTTTGAGCTATTGGATTGCGCATTGATCTGAGCGGCTCGCTTCAACGAGTTCGGAGACTCCCTTGGAGCAGCGATGGGAAAGTAAAATGACGAAGTGTGGTCGGCCAACTCGCAACTGATACCGGAAATTGTGATTACGAAGAAGCTTGGCGTCTTTATTTAAAAGCCTGTAGATGGTCTACCCGAAACTGTTAAAGTCCAGAAGAATCTGCGGGGGTTTCCATCTCTGAAGCAGGATTAACCCCGCTGGGTCACCAGCCGTGCTGTCAAGAACTTCGAGTTTGACTCATTCGTTCGAGTGCCCGCTTGACCTTTAAATCAACAAGTGCTTGGACTACACCACCTGATTCTTCGTACAGCTCTACTACCGCAAGCCTGATCACTTCCAGGTTAGGCGCGTACTTGTAATGGGCGACAAAGCGTCTGATTCGTTTTGTTCTTGAATCTACTTCAGCATCCGTAAAGTTCGACATATACAACTCCCAGTCGTTGTCATGTTTCTTTTCGTTGCAGATTCCGCAAGCGGGAACGATGTTGCCCCAAGCTTCTAGGCCAAGGGCTGTTCTATTAGTGGGCACGAGATGGTCACCCGTAAGTCTTTGCTCGCTTTCACTGATGCCGCAATAACAACAAGTCTCCTGGAAAAATTTCTTAACTTCAGGGAAGTGTCGTTTCGTGTAGTGGGCAAAGCCTCTCTCTGAGTCGTAAGACCTTCCGATCGCATGCAAGAACATTCGAACAGCCGTGTTTGAGATGTCTGCAACACCTTTCGGCACGACACCAACCTAGTACCGACTCAACGCAGTTTGTTTAGTGATTAGTCTTGGGGTGTGTCTGTGTCAACCTTGAGTGAAGTATTGCAGTTTGTATCAGCCCACTACGACAGGAATCATGCGTCAGGTTACGACCAGCCAGCACAGGAGACTCTCGACTCTGCACCAGAAAAACTGAAGAGCTACGTACCAATTGGGTTTGAGGTTGGAAGCAGCGGCCAGAAGAACTTTCGTCTACCGGCTACTCCATGGATTGGATTCCGAAATCCAGACGTTGCCCCCTCATTTCAGCAGGGCATTTACGTCGTCTATCTATTTGATGCTCACCTAAAGACCGTGTATCTGTCACTGAATCAGGGCACCGAAGACCTCAAAAGGAAGTTTGGGCTTGGTGAAAAAGAGCAAATCGAAACGCTTCACGTAAGGGCGCGTATGATCAGGGACCTGATGCCAGATGCCGAAAAGAGTGGAACGCTGGCGCAAATCGATCTAAAGAGTGATCTACAGCGTCCTGCGAGCTATGAGGCAGGGAACATCCTGGCACTCGAATACTCGATCTCGGCCTTCCCCCCCGAACAGACACTCGTCTCTGATTTGCAGCGTTTCGTGAAGCTATACGATCGAGCCCTTCAGATCAGCAACAAGCTCTCTATGGAAGAGCGGACAGGTTTCGTAGGGGTCCATAACGCTCCCAACGCACCCGAGGTCGCAGGACTCGCGGGGTTCAATCCGAAGAGCGATTCTGACTACGTCACAGAGATCAGCGCTCGTACAATCGTCAAAACTCGCCGTCATGAAAAGATCGTACGAATGTTCGGTCCCTATGCTGCCACAAGAGGATTTCATCCCTCCACTCCGCACCCGGTTGATGTGCTGTTGAGCCGTGATGGAACAAACTGGTTAATTGAAGTGAAAGTGGTGTACGACTTGAACTATGCAGAAGCTGTCAGGGCAGCAATTGGTCAGCTGCTTGAATATCGACATTTTCTACATCCCAGTGCACACCTCATTGCCCTTTTCGATAAGCCGGTAGGAGACGGCTATGTGGGATTTCTTAGAAACCTCGGAATCTCGGTGATTTGGCTGAGCGGCGACAAGTGGAGCGTCTCATCGGACGACCACATGGTTACTCTCTTGGCAACGTGATTCGAAGGTGTTAGCTCCGATTTCGTAACCAGTCGATATAGAGGCGAGATGCTGCGAGCATTCCGGTTTGGGAAGTTCGCGGTATAGATTGCCACTCCGTTGAGGCCTCTAGGCGGGCAACGTACTGGGAAGTTGAGTTTTGCGTTTCCATTGGGGCCAGCTTGTCGGCTCTGCGTAGTCGAGAAACCAGATCATTCTGTGCCTTTCTGGTCCAGCGCCCCTGATCGGACAACCACGTACGAAACTCAGGTTCTTTGGATATTGACATAACACCGAAAGACATTAGTGAAACTTGCTAACTTTTGCCATCCCGGCTGATGAGGCCGCTTGGGTATTCGGTTCCGCCGCAAATCAACCGTGAGATCATGCTGTCGGTCCTGTTGGTGATAAGCAGCTTCCGTGTGGTGCCATAATTACAGCACACCTCGCCGCTATTCTTCGAGAGTCATGGCCGATCGTTGCATCTTCAGGTGGGCGAGATGAATGCTCGATCTGTGGCATCACTGTTCTCAGGTTGTGGTGGGATGGACCTTGGCTTTGAAGGTGACTTTCCGGTCATTAGGCCGAGCCTTACCAAAGCAGAAAATCAGGAGTTCCCAGGGCGTTCGCGTTGGGTTGATTTGCCAAGGCTAAAGTTCGACAACCTCTTCGCTTGCGATGTCTATCCCAAAGCCCGAGTCGCATGGAACAGTTTCTTTGTGTCCCGAGGCTCAGACGATGAGATCTATCAACTAGAGAGTGTAGTCGAGATCGCAAAGCGTCTCTCAAAGAGGGTGCCGTCAGAGCTGTCCGGTCTCGATGTTGTGACCGGCGGATTCCCTTGTAACGATTTCAGCGTGGCTGGGAAACGACTCGGATTTAACTCGAACAAGAGCCACCGCGGTAATCAGTCTCTGATGGACGAGGCCCTCGACGAACCGGCCGCAGAAAACAGGGGGATGCTCTACTTCTGGATGCGTGAGTTTGTTCGACACACGCAGCCGAGAGTGTTTTATGCTGAGAATGTCAAGGGTCTGGTTTCGCTTGGGGACGCCAAAGACGTTATTGAACGCGACTTCGGGCGAATCCGAAAAAGCCCGTATTTGGTGTTGCCTGCACGGGTGCTCCGAGCGTTTGAATATGGGGTCCCCCAGACGCGCGAGAGGGTAATATTTATCGGGTTACGCTGCGACGCAGTTCGAGCTGATGTTTTGCAGCACTTTAGGAAGTTCGGCAACCTTCCCTCGGAACTTGATTTGTATCCCCGAATCTCCCACGGTGACGAACCAGGCTTGAGGCCTCTTGTAACCTGCCGAGACGCTTTTGTCGGGTTACCAGAGCCCGGTGAAAGCCACGACCTCTCGCACCGGGCGTACTCCCGAGCGAAATATATGGGTCGAAGGCTTCAGGGTCAGTCTGAGGTTTCCCTTGACAGGCCTGGGCCAACAATTCGGGCTGAGCATCACGGGAATATTGAATACCGAAGGCTGTCGAGATCACATGGGGGGCAGTCCGATGAGCTCGCTCACGGTCTGCCGGAGCGACGCCTCTCGGTGCGCGAATGCGCGCGTATTCAGACGTTTCCAGACAACTACGAGTTCGTCAGGCCCGGTGAGGTTTCTGCGTCTGACGGATACCGCCTCATTGGCAATGCAGTTCCGCCACTTCTTGCGTATCGATTAGCTACGCGACTCGACGAGGTATGGGATGGCGTGTTTCGTCGTTAGCTCAAAGTTGAGGGATCGATTTCGTCAACGAGTGCCTCGATTACGGCATCACGGAGCTGTAACTTGCTTATGTGTTGTTTTTTGGACGGGGAGAGATGATCGTGAAGATGATCTAGCACACCGTCTCGCTTTAGGCTCGACTTGAATCTCTTGATCACCGCTTCCGGAGTCGGCAGTGTCACTCCGTGAATGTTTGAGAGTTCGGCCAATGACACCCGCGCATCTCGTCCGAGGGCCTGAGAGCACTTAGTTACAACAGCTGGCAGCGTCACCCGTCCAACGGGAGCTGCGAGTTGTTTGGGTTTCTTGCCACCAGCACTAAAGACGTCCCTGTTGATGATTACCGACTTTTGTGAGATTGCCCAACCGATCGCTATCGAGTGTGATCTAGCACCGCCAGTGAGCACTTCTGGAAAGCCGAGAAAGAGCGTCTTTTGAAGGGAGAATCTCGCATGTCGCTCCATGTTTTGCATGTATCGAAGGCCTCCCATGCCCCCAACGTTGCCTTCACGATCTGCTTCAAAGGCGAGCTGTTCCTGAGATTCGGCGACAACCCACCACGGAATCTCCTTCCGCTGTAAGGCACGTCGACGAATTTCAACCACTATTCGTGAGACATACTTTTCATCGCCAGTGAGCCAGTCTGATGCCTCGAAACCGAGCTGGTCGGATCCCTTTCCAAACATCGACTTGCCTGGCGCGAGATCAACTTGAAGTGCAAAACGTGGCGAGTGTGTGACCTTTGCATCAAAAACACATTCAAAGTAGTCGCGGTATCCAAGCTTCGGGGTTCTGTCGTCAATCCAAAAGAGTAGATACACCTTGTCAAGATCATCAACCATTGACCCGGAAAAGATGCTGTTCCCTGTGATGGAGCCGCCCTTCTGGGATCCCTTCAATTCGATCCCAACCCCCGATCCGACTATGTGAACGTCGGGGAAAGACTTACCGCCTAGATGATGAATTGCCTCTGGGTCGATTCCGGTAGAGCGCGCCACCGATCGAAGCACCTCGACGACAAACTCCTCGTTCATTGTCGAGTCGCTTGAGTATGTCAGGTCGCCGCAACTGAGTCGACGGTTCCCTTCGGAGCACGCTGCCTTGAGAAGGGCTTCTACGGAAGATAATGGAATCTTTCTTCCCACTCTTAAAGCATACGAGGCCCGTTAAAAATGAAGCCGACTGAACTAGCGAAATGAGTCCTGAGTGTTTCAAACGGTCTCGTATATCATTTCTGAGGATAGGGGGCAAGTGTGGTAGCGACTGCAACAAATCTGAGTGCAGCAGAGAGTTGCGTCCCGAATGCCTGAACCCGAATGGTTTGCTCAGCTGCAAGAAATCGTTGCCCAGTCGGGTCATGATGCGTTTCTATCCCAGTTGACGGAATGGCAAGCGAAAGTCGATGTGATCGTTTCTAGCCCTGACGTTGACAACATGTCATTCCTGGTGTACCGCAAGAAGCATGGCGTCTTGTCTCTCGCAGATTGGCGCCCGCTCGACTCGGGGAGTGAACTTCGCACTGCGATCGAGGTTTATCTAACAGGGCTGAATTCAAGAATCCCTCAATTTCGTACCAGCATAAATGACGCTGCGCTCCAGCAACTTGATGTGTTGAAGGTCGAGTTGGGTCGGGTCGGGTATGAACTTTCGTGGAATCAAGTCGAAGACTGGCGGCTAGAACTTTCATTTGCCTGCGAAGGTGCGCTCGTCGGCTCTGGCAAAGTTTATTTTGGTAACTCCGGACTTAGGCCGCACACCTGGAAAAATAACGAAGTCAATGAACAATTTGATCAGATTGTTCAAAAGTCGCTAGACAATGTTGCTCCACCAAAGCAGCACAACTTTTAGGGAGCTGCGAATTTGATGACTTTGCCAAGGTCAAGTATCCCGCCGTGGGCTTCATTTGCGAGTTATCTCGGATCAGAATTGGCCTCGTGTTCGAACGTTCAGGTAGGTGAACATCGGCCGACCATTTTTCTTTCGGTGCCAACTGGTCAATTCTTGGCACCCCTCATTGTCGCTGGCGCATTTAGTGCGACTCCAAAATTGGAGTCGCACGAGCCAAAGTTGGGGGAGAGCTTTCGTGCTGCGGGTTTCGACGGCGAGAGCCAAGTGCGAGATCTTGAAGTGAAGGTGGTCTCAGAGCGATTTTTCGATACCCCTGACGTACTTTTTTACGAAGGACCAGCTAACTACAAGCGGAAATTTGATCGGCCGCTAATCCGACTTCCTGAAGGAGTCCCGGATGATCGAAGCGTCAAAGTGCTAACAGAAAAGGATTGGCAGATTATTACTCGAGAATTCAAGAGATTCAAAGAGAAGCCGGCTGAAAGCGCCGAGGTTTGGTGGACGCTTCACTGTCTTTCTCCCGTGGTGATTATTGGTGAGAGTCTCGAGTACGTCGATAAGCAGCGTGTCGAGTTATTGCGGGACGTACCCGATTGGATAGATGAACGCGTTCGTCCTTTAGTCGCTTACTCAAAACCTGGTGTGTATTCGGCAGATCGACTACTTCACTATCCCTACTCATACCTGACTATCGATGCCGATAAGAAACGTCCATGGATGCGGATGTTGAAGCCCCGACTCGTGGTCTACACTTCTTGGCGGGCGTATTACAGAAGGGTGCGAAGCGCATTTTCTTCGTCCCCCGCCGTAGTGCTTGTTAATCGACGTGTCCAGCGATCAGAAGTGGAGGCTGCGGCACTCGTATACCATGACCCTTCGGTCAAGTTTGAGTTTCTGAAGAGAATTCCAGCGGGTTTTGGGGTGAGAGTGTCTCTAGACGTGTCTGAGCCTGATGATGGGCGCATGTACGGCATAGATGAAGAACAGGATTCGGAGAGCTACTGAGATGGCAAGAGATTTGTCAACTGCGAAGCGGAGGTTTCTGGCCGCCGAACAGCTTTCGATCGATGCTGTCTCTGTGCGGTGGGAAGCTTATGAAAGGTTCGATGAATCGCTTCGCACAGCGTATCGAGCGGCGAAACGTGCGTCCGTATTACCGAAGTATCAGGCCCTCTTCAACCTCGCATGGGATGTTCACGACAATCTGGCACTTGGCCCATGGTCGCCTTCGGATGTGAAGTTGGGGCTTGATGTCACAACCGAACTATTGGTCAGCGCTGAGACTGAGTCACCAGCAATGTTTGGCGAGCTTCGGTCGTCAGCAGAGGATCTATTTGCGTCGCATCATCCAGCGCATGACATTTGCGGTCTTCTTGCCAAGCACGGTTTGGAACAACACTTACAGACTCATGATCTGGCCGTGGTCGTGAGCTCTCGATTCAAGAAGAATGCCTCGACCAGGATTCAAGTAAGAGAGCTGCAATTTGATCTCTTGGATCTTCGGGAATTGAGAGATGGTGTATGGGACTGTGTGGTTCTGGTGGGGTTGCAAGCTCCGCTGTCCGAACAGTTTCAGTCTCGGGAGGAAGCTTTACGAGAGCTCTCGTGGCTGTACGCAGCACCCGCCGCACCACGAATGGTTGTTATCACTTGGTCTGGCGCCATCAAATTTGACATCAATGACTATGCAATTCGACAAGAACTTCGGCTTCCGGCAGTTAACGACTACGGCGCTGGATCAGTAACTCAATGGGGTGTCTCACGCAAACGCAAGGTGAAGAGGATCAAAATCCCCCAAGACGCAGACACTAGTTGCTTCAATTTTGTGGTCGATGCGATAAGAGACGCCAAGTTTTTGCCAGCGTCTACAACCGTGATGGAATTTGATGAAGCCGAAAAGGATCCCATGAATCAGGAGTGGGTGGTGTCATTCGTAAAAGCAGTTCCGCCACGCGCACGGTTGCTGGTTCCTGATGACTACGGAGTCGCAATTGAGACCATCGAAGACCCTTCCCGATTTCCGATCGGTGGGCTTCTTGTTATACGTGAGGACTTTCCATTGAAGAAAGGAGAGCGAGATCTCGAGCTTCTCGATGCAGGCAAACAGCCAACGCAAGACCTGGTACGACAACTTGCGACTAAGGCCCTTGGTGATTCTGTATATCGTAGTCTCAGAGCAAAGAGTGACAACTTCAAGAAAGAACTAGCCCGATGCTCCAATGACTTTCAAGGGTCGGCCCAGCGTCTGCGAGTATCTGGGTTCGAGAATCCCGAGTACTATTTGAATGTTCACAAGGCCAAGCAGTGGATTGGGCCAGGTTCCAGAGAGAAACACCGAAAACTGTCGATCGCACTTTCGATTCCTTACGATGAGAGCACGTACGAAGCTATTGCGGCCATTCGTAGTGCGCACCAGTCGGCGGGCTTTGAGATAACCAAGCGAATCACTACCTACCTTCAATCAAATCGTGAATGGGAAGAAGAGTGCCGGATGAATAACACGGTGGCGATCGATAGTAAGAGTTTCGGACGAGTCATACTTGCGAAAGTTCTAGACGTTCAAGAGGGCAAGTGCAGTCTCGGGCAAGTGGGTCTGCGGAGAGTTGCAGAAGTTGATATCGATACTGAACAGCTGGGTGAAGACATCACATGAGAATTCTCAGGTCGAGGAAATTTGATATTGACGACCGGGACCTTTGGGTTCGTTGTGAAGTTGCAGTCGGACTTTGGCTTGAGGCAAGTACAGGCCTCACGGTTGATTGGACAAATGGTCGAGCCGAACCCTCGGACAGCAAGAGGGGTGCGAGGCTCGCAGAACTAGCTGGGCCACCAATGATTGAGATCAGCGGCGTCCCTTCGCGGCGGCCAGATTTCAAGACCCTCGATACGAATGGACGCCAAGAATGGTGGGAGGTTAAGCAGCGAGCCGCTGCATGGCGGGACGAAGCTGATGGGACTAGCTGCTTCTGGGTTGCTCAGGACGCTCTAGACGATTATGTACGAATTGCTACAAATCCTGAAGCACCGTGCACTGTCACGCTGCTCGTTTATGAAGGCAACTATCTCTCCGGTAATTGGTTCCGGGCTGACGTCGTCGACATCGCGCGAGTCGCTAGAAGTCGAGAGTTCGTTTTTCGTGATGCCGAGACAGGTGAACAGTCTGTAGTGACAGCAGCGTTATGGCCGGTGCACGAAATGCAGCCGATTTCCAGTGAAAAAGCACCGAGCCTGAGGCGTGCTGCAGAGTTTCTTTCAGTTCAAGTAGACGGTGACGACGTTCCGACCAAAGTGGATTTTGTGCGACTCGGCGAGCCAGGGGACCGGGACGCACAGCTTGAGCTCGATCAGTTACGCCGGGCTATCGGAATGGAGTCATACCCTCGATACTCCGTCCTCTTCGCCTACTCGAAGAGTGACGACGCAACTCGTCTGAAAATGATTCTGCAGTTGCTCGAATTCGGGATTCGTGTCTTTCTCATTACCGACTTCAGTGACTGGCGCAACTTCTACTCAGGCGAGAGAGAGCGTCTTGATGCGCTGCTAGGAATTTCAATTCTCGAGGTATCAGTAGTCGATCAGGTCAGTCAGTCCCTATCCGGCGTTCTGAAAATCGATGGCACTCCTACCAAGCGCTGCGTGGGGCAAGCCTTCTCAAACCTGTGGGCTTCCGCAGAAGAATCTGGACGCATCAACACTCGCCAGTATGAGATCGTACACAGTGTCGCATCCGATGACGCTGTTGACCATGCGACTCCGATCGTGGTGACTGCTTCTGCCGGTTCGGGCAAGACCCAAACCTTGACCGAGCGAATTCTGTTCCTGCTTTGCACCTCGACGTCAGTAGTGCACTCGCCAGACCAATCAAAGCTTGCAAACTACGACCTGCGCCTTGACGAGATTGTCCTGATTACGTTCACCAGAGAAGCCGCCCGCGAAATGCGTGAACGGTTGACCCGCTCGCTCATACTTCGTCGCCGACTCAGCCCAAGATGTTCGATGCCGGTACTTGCGTGGCTTGCGCAGCTTGGACTTACAAATATCTCAACTATTCACTCGTTCGCAAAACGTTTGATTCAGGAATTGGGTCCGCGGGCGGGAGTATCCAACGACTTCAGTGTGGGTAAGGATTATGACCGATTCGATGAGATTCTCCGCAGTGAGGTCGATCGGGCTTACCACGGGTTTTCGTCACAATCCCAAAATGACTTGCCTGAAATGTATGAGATACAGAAGTTTGTCGCTCGAATCTGGCGTTCGCTGGTCGAGAATGGTGTGAATGTGCTGGAAATGGGAACAATGGGCGCCAGCGGGTCCGGTGGTCCGCCGACATCGACCGTTCGAGGTCTTGACTGGGCACCAGGAAACTGCAGTAATGGCTGGGGGACAGACTTTGGTACGAAGCTTCCCGACATCATTGAACGTATTGCCTCAAGGTATCGCCAGGTTTGCAGAGAGCAGAGCCTCATCCCTACGGATCAGCTGCTCTCGATTGCGACCGACCTGGTGAGACCAAGACCGTCGTCAGGGGGAGCTCGTGACGAGCTCAGAGTTCCCAAATACCTATTTATCGATGAGTTTCAAGACACGGACGAGCAGCAAATTGAACTCGCCTTACATCTCCGAGTTCGCGGTACGCAGCTATTTGTGGTTGGAGACCAAAAGCAAGCAATCTACAGATTTCGCGGCGCTGCAGGAGATGCATTCAGTTTGCTCAGAAAAAAGGGCGTGAGACTCACGGAGTTCTCATTAGTAAGAAACTTTAGAACCGACGGAAAACTGCTGGACTGGATGCAAGAGCAATTCGATGGCTGGGCAAAAGCCGGTCATCTGGACCTGAAGTTGACCGACAAGCTTCGGGCAGCACATGACCGTAGCTCGGTCGGAATAGAGGCTGAGGTTGTCGATGTGCCTGTGAGGTATGCCGACCGCCGTAAGAAAGCGTTATCAGAAATGACGAAAGTCATTCGTCAGTGGCAGGGAGAGTCGTGGTATCAGGCTCCGACTACGACTAAGGACCCTCCGATTGCAGTGCTTTGCAGAACTAACAGTCAAGCAATCGAGGTCAAGAATCATCTTGCCAGCCAGGATCCAAAGGTTGTTTGTGAGATCTCCAAGGGTGGAGACTTCTTCAGATCCAGAGCCGTTACCGAAATCAGGGCACTGTTCCGTGCGCTGGCATCCCCCGATGACCTCGGTACTGCACTTGAGTTGCTCGAGACAGCATGGGGGAAGGCAATTCTCATTTATGTCGAGCAGGAGGAGCACCGAAAGGCTGGACGAGGATTGTGGCGTTACGTCTTAATAGATGACAACACCGAAGACTGGACTGTAGCAATTCATGATCGAAAGATTCTCTCGTGGGGGGCAAGACTCGCATCATCTCCCGATGGGCGTATTCCCACTGATGATCTGGCTGCGTTTAGATCTCGACTCAAGTCCTTGTCCAATTGTCTCCATACCGTTCCACTGATCGAACTTGTTTCCGAATTCGACACGATATTCAAACCGCATCGCTGTCTGCGGATAACTGGACTGCAAGATGAGGAGATGATTGCATATCAGAGTGATCTCGATCATCTCCTGGTACTCCTCGATGAGGCATTCAAAGAGGGGACCTTCTCCATATGGCAGGCACTCGACTGGCTAGACCTCCAGGCTGCGACGAACTATGACGAGGAGGGGCCAACTATGTCTCGGGCCGCAGATGTGTTGGCGATTACAGTGCACAAATCAAAAGGCCGCGAATTTGATGCTGTTGTGGTGCCCTTCTGTGATTCGAAATTCTGGTCCACTAGGAATACCGAGGCGAAGGTGTTGTCGATTGGTCTGCAGCGACGCGTGGGGTGGCGATGGATGCGCAGCAAGGGTAGGCACGAACAGCTTTTGGACAGCAACATGGACGAATCGTTTGAGAATCTCGATAAGCAAGAGACCGTAAAAGAGGAGACACGGCTACTTTACGTTGCGATGACTCGAGCCAAACTGCGGCTGACGCTGATACGGACAGCCGATAGTACTGGTGGCGTCATTCTTCCCGAGCAATGGGGAGACCTGTTCTGACTTCGGGCGCGCTACCTCCGAAACCACCACGCTTCATTCGATGTGCATCGGTGGACAGGGAGAGCCTTGCGAGTGTCTTCGAGAAGGACCTTGGTTGGACATTCGCTTCCGTGGGCCATCTGCCCGTCTCGCAGGATATGACTTTTGAGCTCCAGCGAGCGGGTGCTCGAAGAGCTTTACCGCTTGGGGCGATCGTCGACGGAATTGAGTTTTCACTCATGCGAGAGAGCGAACACGAAATGGAACTTGACAAGTTCCCGTCGCCTCCGGAGCCCGGGGTCGAAATCTCCGACATAGGTGTGCCGTATCGAGACTGGCTCGATTCTCTGATGGACTGGTATCGCACGCTCAATGGCTCTCGGCTGCGTCTCGAGATAAAGATTCGCGAAACCATAGACCGAGGTCTTCGTGATGATCAGAATATTGCCGAAGAGCTCCGTAACGTCTTGGATAGTGGCGGAACCATTGCCTCAGCGATTCGTCAACTTGTAGAGCTTGGATTGAGGCCAGATCATATTCGTCCTCAGTCAGCGGAGGGAATGCTCGCAAAAAATCTGTGGATGATGGTTGAGTCCAATCTGACTGACGCCAGGGTCTTGTCGGACTATCTGTTTATCGAACATGGAAAACTCGAAAATCAAAAAGACAGTGCCAAAGTGCGTGCGAATCTCGAGACTTTAATTCGGAAGGGACTCGGGTTCGAGCAAGATGAGCCGATTCGACTCGCTTATCACGGTCTTTACTTTTATACACCTTTGCAGTGGACCATCATCGATTTGCTTGCCAAGATGGGGGTGGAGCAAGTTTTCATAGTCCACGATGACGGCGTCGGCGCACAGTTCGAAGTTTGGCGTCGATTCTTCTTCGATTGTGAGCAGATGCAGCGCCTGGACAGCACTGTGAATACGTGGCAGAAGGTCGATCCCCGGGCCGCCTATTTTGCAGCATCGCTGCGAGGAGTCATAAAATCTGCGCCAGAGCACCTCAAGTTGTTTGGGTTCCCTTCGGTTACTGATCTTGCACGACATGTGCGAGAAAATGATGTCATTAAAAACCAAAAAGAGCAGTCCCAGCGGTTGATTTTTGCCGCCGGGACGAGCGACATCAATCGTAAGATTTCGCGATTCAATCGTCTTGCGGGAGAAAACGACGAAAGGAAGTTGCTGAGTCTTCCGGTTGGCCGATTCCTACTGGGCCTCCAGGAAGCTGTTCGACTCTCGCTGGAGGGCGGTGAGTCAGGTCTTGACTTTTCGACGATGATGCACCTAGTCGAGGGTGGTTTTTTCAATGTCGACCGTTCTCTCGGAGACCGGACACTGGTCGAGGTTCTTAATGCGTGCAGCGTTTTTTTTGGTGGTTGCCGCACAATGTCGGACTGGCGGGCAAGGCTAGAAAACCTTGCGTGCTACTACGAGCCTGCTCAGGCCGGAACTGGTGGCATTCTCAAAAAGAGTAAGTTCCCCATCCGACAACTCTTTATTGGCGGACAAGCCGTAAGTGATGCACGATTTATTGCTGATGCAAGCAAGAATCACCTGCGTCGGGCTCCTTGGCTCGACCTGACATTAAGCGAATGGAAGTCTTTGGGGGGATCTTTGGCTGAGATTCTTACCGAAGTAGATCACTTGAAACAAGAGGAGATGGTCGATGTGCGAAGGCATATAGACGAACTGATCACTCTCATCTCGGATGAAGAAACAGGGTTGCACATCTTCGGGGAGCGCCGCTGGGAAGCGATGAGAAATGCTATTGACCGATTGCCCGATGCGCCTTCGATGTTAACCAGAGTCACCAGAATAGGGGAGATTCTTCCGTTGGTGCTCGGTGCGCAGCTTAAAGGCGCTGAAAATCAGTTTGGCGATTCTCGTGTCACAGAGGGTCTCGTTAACTCGTTGGCAGCGCCTCTCAGAAGTCTCGAGTCCTGCGGCTTTGTTCGGAAGCCAAGCGTCCATGTCACGAATCTTTCTGACACAGTGTTTCCCTTCCGCCCAAATCTCTTTGCTTGGCCGTTTCGGCGACAGGATGTTGATACTCGTCTGTCGGCTGATGACCAGGGTTTTGCGTGGCGGCTAAGACTGATTGATGAGCTTGACCGATCAGGACCTTTGGGTGACATCTACCTGTTGTGGCTCGCTACGAACGGCTCATTGGGCGAGCTAAAGCTGACCTGGCTGGAGGAGACAGGTGTCGAGAAACTCAACCCGTCACCGATCCTCGCAATGATGCTTGAAGTTCCTAAGGTGCGAAAGGAGGTCAAGCAGTTCGCGGGTGGTATCCCGTACAAATCAGGTGAGCGCGAGCCTCGCAGAGGCGACCAGCACACCGTTCAGCCCGCCATTGAAGAAAATCAACTTGATGATGATCATCGGTTGAGAACGATCCAAAAAATGGCACCTCTGGGTGGACCTAAAGGAGAACGACTTGACGCACCTTTGCGAGAGGCTTTGGCATCAGCCAAGATCTGCGGTCGTCGGGCGGCGCTCCATTGGTTCTCGAGAAGTTCAGTTGGCTATGTCACTCCGTGGCAGCTAGGAATCTTGTACGGCAATCTTCTCGGAATCAAATTGGACTCGCCTGCACTAGAGGACTCATGGAAGGAGCTTCTTGACCGTCTCTTCTGTTGGATGACACCAGCCGAGAGAGAGAAGACTGCCGCTCGAAGTAGTGTCCATAAGCGTTCTGGATCACCCAGAACCGCTCAAGAGGTTTGGCTGCTAACCCTCGAAGGCAATCAAGAAGATGGCGACGATCGACTGTCGGAGGCATACAAACTTGCGATATCGAATACGGAGGTGCCCGAGGCTGTCAAGAAAATCTTGTTTGCTGGTGAGTCCACTGTTCTTCCTCGTCCCCACATCGACAACACCGGATCAATGGATTCTGACGATCCGCAGAAATTAATGTCGTATCTCTGCAGTCGATGCCCAGCTTCTGAACGGTGTGTGGAGAGGGTTTATCCAGCAGAACCCTAAGTGGGTGACTTTACGCCAGTCGCGAATCGGCGATGTTGACGCTCTCGCGGTCTTTCTTTTTGTCGAAGCCCTTAATGAGGTCGCCGACTATTCGCACTCCAATCTGTGGAGGCCACGGCAAGTCGGGGTTCTGGTTCTTGGCGAGGAAGACGTCGCCGTGTCCATCTACAGACACGAATCCAGCATTCTGCTGTTCTCCAATGATTCGCTTCACAGTCCCGGCAACTCCTGATGCGATGACTACCCGCTCTTGTTTGGTTCTAGGAGCGGCACTTCGTACCGTATTAAAGGCTTGACGGTCCGCAAGTTTCGTCAGCGCATCAGAAATCGAGAAATCTGAGGCATCACCTGCGCCAACTTCTTCAGCCATATCTTCGTACTTGTCTTTGATTGGCCAGCCGCCGTCGATCCGAATCTTCCGCAGGGTCTGAACGATGAGAGATTTGAGTTCGACATCGCCAACGATCTCGTACATTTCTTCGAGAATCTTTACACCAAAGATGATGCTCCCGGAATGGATCCCACCAAGTGCCATCTTGAAGGCTTCGAGAGCTTCTTGTTCCTTATTTAATGCTCTGAGGCAGCGAGCTTTGTGGCCAATGACCCACCATTCCGGTTTCTGCCGGAAGACAAGGTCAAACTCCTGGAGTGCACGGTCCGGATTCGATTCGACAAGGGCGAGTGCCAGTCGGTAGTGGATCCACAGTGCAGATTCATCATCCGGAAACAGACCATTTGCAAGTGCTTCCTCGCACATCTCCGCGGTGGCTTCCCAGCGTTCGAGGCCGACGAGAATTTTTGTCATGCCTGAGTACCAACGTTGAATCTGGCTCGGGTAGAGCTTTCCTTCGAATGAATTCGGAGTGCGACTAAGAGACTGTTTGTCTAGCGTCTCCATTACGCTAAGCGCCAGTTCGTGTTGTTGAGCCTCCACGAGATGATTCGCTGCCTCAAAAGATGCAGTGACAAATACAGAAACTTCATCGTAAAGTTTGAAGTCGTTAAGTGATTGAATCTCTTTAACTGCTGCAACCAAATCCTGTGGATTTGTATCTCGGTTCTTTGGGTCGAAACTCTTTACTTTGCACTCGCGTACCGTCCAGGCCAAGGAACCTCTCAGACCCCAACTGTCCGAGCACTTCGGAAGGTGTTCATACCCGAGGCGGAGTGCTTCTTCGCAGCGCCCACTTTTTCTGAGTGCCGTGACTTGTCTACCAATCTCTTTGCAATCTACCATGTTGCTGTTAGGTACCTCTAAAGGGAATATACCAGTAACTGGCACGACGAATTCTGATTGGTCTAATCGCATGCATTTTGAGGGGTGGGCGAGCTCATCCTGTAATCTGGCAGGCTCAAGCCGATGGTGAAAGAGCCATTTTCAGGGGCTGTCTGTCGTCTCGTGTGGGGGTGGCGAGCTGAGTTTAACTGCAAAGGGTTTGTGGTTTTTTGATTCTTGCAGGGTAGTTTTACCTCGATGTAACTTCGAGTAAGTGCCAAAAAGAGGGTTGTGGCGATGCAAGAAATGAAATGTCCATCATGCGGGCAGGCTTTTACGATCGACGAGAGCGGTTATGCGGATCTAGTCAAACAAGTCCGCGACAGTGAGTTTGAAAAACAGCTAAAGAGAGAGCTAGAAAACTCACAGCTTCGTTTCCAACAGGAACAGCAAAAAGCGGTGTCTCAGAAGGATCTAGAAATTGAAGGCCTGAAATCCGAGATTGCTAAACAGGAGCTGTCCCAAAAGCTCTCAATTGCGGAGGCGTTAGAGCAGGTCACAAGAGAGCGGGATTCGCTGAAAATAGGTGTTGATGTTGCAGCTCGAGAGCGCGAGCTAGCCGAGATGAAGATGAAAGAGCACTACACGGTGCTCTTGAAAGACCGAGAGCAAGAGATAGAACGACTGGTGGCATTTCGCACTGCATTGTCGACAAAAATGGTTGGGGAGTCGCTCGAGCAGCACTGTCAGACCGAGTTCGACAAAATCCGAGCGTCGGCATTTCCGAGAGCCCAATTCGGAAAGGACAATAAGGCCACTGGAGACTCTGAAACCGGCCGCACGAAGGGCGATTTTATTTTTCGTGATTTTAGCGAGAGCGACAATGTCGAGTTTGTTTCGATCATGTTCGAGATGAAGAACGAGAGCGAGACGACGAAGGAAGGCCAGAAGAACACGTCATTTTTGGAGAAGCTTGACGAAGATCGCAACAAGAAGAATTGTGAGTTCGCAGTTCTTGTCTCAGTGCTGGAACCAGATAGCGAACTTTACAACATGGGAATCGTGGATGTTTCACATCTTTATCCCAAGATGTATGTAATTCGTCCGACATTCTTTATTCCGATGATCACATTGTTGCGAAATGCGGCTAGTAGCTCCATTCAGACTCGCGCAGAGCTCGTTCGAATCAAAGAGCAGAATCTCGATATCGAGCGCTTCGAGACCGATCTCGGAAAATTT
>Ga0169931_10004580_pt1 | contig 21445 bp, 17 predicted proteins | sample Kivu_15m_20L_FD_129675 | JGI IMG/M metagenome (GOLD analysis project Ga0169931, IMG submission 129675) | Freshwater microbial communities from Lake Kivu, Western Province, Rwanda to study Microbial Dark Matter (Phase II) - Kivu_15m_20L... | ecosystem: Environmental > Aquatic > Freshwater > Lake... | reverse complement strand
TAGTAGTGCCTTCAAATACAACCAATTGATCTTCTACCCAAGGAGCATCGCCCGAATTGGACCACATTACCGAAGGCAATCCGTTTTCAAAGTCTTCGACCAACTCGCCAACCGGAAGATTGAAGCTAAAGTCGGCTCCGTACATGCCAAACAGCGCATTGTAAACAAATGAAACTGAAGCCGGAACACTAAAGTCGGCCGGAATTTGATAATCGTAGGCGGCAATAAATTCAGAGCCGGCATCTATCGCATCCGGGCTTAACTCCGCTGCCAAGGTTTGCAAAGTCGGTGCACCGTGCGTGAGTGTTGCCGAACCTGATACACTTGTTGCCGAGCCAATATTGCGGTTGGGAATTAAAAGGCGGATTTGCTCACCTGCATCGGCACGGCCATTCCCGTTTCCGGATAATTCAACCAGTTCAAAGTCGTTAACTTCGATTTCGGGCGCATGCAGCGTAAGCGGAATCATAACCGTCCACGAGTTTCCAGATTCGCTGGTGAGCTGCAAATTGAACTGAACTACAGTTCCGTCTGTAACGCCATCGGCCACCTGAACCGAAAAACAATCTTCTGATGCATAGATTTCGGGATCGGCGCTTGGGTAAAACACACATCCGGTAGGACCACTGAGCGAAACAAATGCCGATTCAACACTAAGTATACCGGTAAGCGGTCCCGGATCGGCGTTTCCTACATTGAGCGTCGAAATGTTGAGGAAGAAATTCTCGTTGTAGTCGGCCAACTGGTTGTTGTTTCCGTTCACATCATTGACAGTATTCGAATCATAAATGAGAAATGCACCATCGGGCACAATTACATCAATTGTTCCCAGATAAGGAATGCGGTTGAACGCCGTTACGCTAACTTGCAAAGGCAAGGGCGTTGAGAGCGCATCAAATTCAAGTGCGCATAAACCTCCCGAAACAATACCACTCGCCAAGAGATTTCCGTTCTGAAGCAGCGCAACCCGCGCGCCTTCCACATCAACCATTACATTGAGTTGCGAAATGCCAAGCGGCACCGAACTGTCGTGATTTACGGTCATCGCAAGCGGAATCTGCGTGCGCACCAACAAACTTGGGTCGCCGAATAAATGCCAGGTGTCGGTCATTTCATCGCCGGCTGTGCCGTATTCGTCGTTCATTTGCATACAGCCACTCAGACTAATTCCTCCATAGGTTCTGATGCCGTTCGCTGCATTCAATTCGGCAAGCACATCCACCATTTCGTCTTGCGCGCACATTGGCGGATCCCAGCTTTGGTTGATGCTCGACATAAGCACAGACGTTGCTCCGGCAGGCTCACCGTTTACTGCGTGCCGCATCCAGGTTTCGGCAAAACAGGTTCCGTTGTCGAATTCGCCATTCACACAGGCAACAGACCAAATCAATGGAAGCTTCCCGGTATTGCTAAGGTTATTAATATCGGCATTCGAAAAACCGGTTGTTCCGAAACTCTGAGAAGAGCCATGTCCTGTATATAAAATTAAGCCTGATCCCTCTTGAATCGACTCGGCAAGCTGTTCTACCGAAGGGTCTCCGCTTGCGTCGTTTCCACCTTGCGAGCCTTCGAAAAATTCAGCGGCATTGGTGTATGTATACGCCATTAAGTCGGCATGCATGCCTCGGATGTGTTCGAAATCCATTTCATTGTCATCGCCCGGACCTTCCTGCGAGCCAATTCCGATTACCCGCGAAAAATGTGAACCATCATTTGCTTGTTCATAAGCAATTACGCGCTGCACTTGCGTTTGAACATCTTCTACCGACTCTGCCGAGAAACGACCAATTTGCACCTCTGCATACGCATCATCTCCATCAACATAGCCATAGCTGGGATCAGATTTGCCTCCGCTTCGAACCGGTGAGGGAATTTGGTCGATATCGCCAACCAGAACAGCATAGCGCAGGTTGTTCGAATAATATTCGTCGCGAATGCGGTTCGTGATTTCGGCGATGCTCCCCAATTCAGAATAATTTACCAATTCGGTTGGAATGCCGCATTGCTTTTTCCATGCTATGAAAGGCTGCATGGCCGAAGCAAAGGCATCATGGGCAATTACCAGCATTTTACCCTCACTTTCAGGCGCCTCGTAGCGCGAATTGCTGGAGTTTAAAAAATGGCGCTGATACAGTTCTTTATCGCCTTGTGCAGGTTTCGATGCCCGCTGTGGATTTCGTTCGTTTAACCCTAAGCTATTTGTCTCGTTAACAACGCGTAAGCGAATCGAGTGATTTATGCGCAGTACTTGTGTTATCGGATTGTATTGCAATGGATAAATATGAATGGCAATTCCGCGCGCATTTCTGAAAATGTAGGGGTTGCCGGAGGCAGCTACCTCGGATGGGAAAAACGCATTTTGCGTGTATTGAACTCCTTTTACACGATTTACCAGCGCCGGATTTTCACTGCGCATGATGTTTCCATGCGAAGGTGCTATGCGTACGTTTGCAATCTCTTCAAATTGCACGTCAAGCACTTCAATTCGTGCACTTCCATTGTCGGGAATTAGAAGGGAACGACTAAACTGAATCATATCGGGTGCGCCCTTCCGGAGCATTCGGGCTGCTTTGTCAGCCTGTGGGATGAAATGCTCAACACCATCCAAATCGATGGCTTGCAGACTGTATTCGCCCAGGTTAAATTCTATCACCGATTCGGAATTGTCTGCAGCAGCAGCATAGCCCGTAAACGAAGATTGCTGCCCAAATGCAGACAGTAATCCGATACATGTCGTAACGACCAATAAAAGTGATTTCATGTTGAGTTTTTAGTGATTCCGAACAACGCGGAACGATTTAACTTGCTTGTTATCGCGGCTAACCGAAAGTGTATAAACCCCGGTTGCATATCGGTCGAGCGAAATTGAATTGGTCGAATTCAGGTTGTTTTTCGCATCAACCATTCGCCCTGAGGCATCGAATAGCTGATACGACAAGAGCGATGCATCCTCATCGGCAACCGTCAACGTCAATAAACCTGCAGTTGGGTTTGGGAAAACCGATAGGCTGATTCCAATTTCCTCGATTCCGATTATTACACCCACATCATACGGCTGTTGTACTCCTTGATTAACATTTCCGTTAGAGCCCTGAGCGGAGGTATATACCACTTGACCAATGGAATAGGAAACCGAACCATTATCGCCTTCGGCGTCGCCACCGGCAGAAACGGTATTGCTTTGAGAATAAAGATTAAGACAAAGAATTGACGCGACAATAGAAAGATAATTTTTCATGCTAAAATTTATACTAACAAATATACATCTTCCGATGAAAGAAACAATTCTGAACGTTATTAAAACTATTTCAGATTTTTTTTGCGGCTTGAGGTCTGAAACGGCTCCCAATCAAGTTCCAGGTCCCAGCCGGCACGTACTGTAAATTTCTCGGTAAAATAAAACATCCGCTCGGGTTGCTTTCGGGACGAAAAATCGCCACTTGTCCATTGCATGTTTCCGTCGGTGTCTTCGATTAGGCGTACGCTGTATTCGCCCGGCAGCAGCGATTTAAACAATAGTGTTTCGCTCAACGATACTTTCCGCGACTTAATCACCGCGCCACTTTTATCGAGCAATTCAAATACTCCTTTAAATCCACTTACGCTGTCGTTACGGAAAATAAAATCGAGATTTCCCAAATCTTCTTCCGTAAAATAGCTGATGCTTTGCCGCAAACTATCGTTGCTTCTTCCAAAAATATCGGTAAACGCACGTTTATCAATTCGTAGCGTAAAAGCTTGATTCGATTTCGGTAAAACATATTTAAGCTGCATTCTTTCCGCCAATTGCGGAACCGGGTTGAGCAGTAAGCTATCCTTTCCAGCAAGGTAGCTAATGCTCCCCGAAAATGACTCTGCAAGAGGTGCCGAAAAGCTTATTTTCAGCGTATCGCCGCCGATTAACCTATTTTGAAATGTATTGAGGGAAATCAGCAGGCTGGTATCGGCAGAGGCTTTTTTGTTTCTGCCTTTTCCACCGGTTGCGCCTTGTTTTTTGGTGCTAAACTCCAGTGTGTCGGTGCGCAGACTATCGCCATTCGTTGCCTTAACGATGAAATTTATCGAATCAACTCCCAAAGCCGGATACCATAAGGTTATGGAGTCGCTTTGGGCTGCGGAGGTGTTGATTAATTTCTGAATGTCTGTTTTAACCAGCGACTCAAACCTTAGCTGATCGGGTGCAAAAGCATACTTTAGTGTGATGCGTCCTGGCGACTCGAATTTATTGCGTACAAGCCGCTGTCGCTTGGGTTTATCCTTAAATAGCCGCAAGGTGCCAACCGAGCGCATACCCGAATCGATTTGCAGCGTGTCGTCTGTAAATGCGAGCGATTCATCGGGCAAATTCAGTTTCATATCGCTGTTTGCATCCTCGAAGGCAAGCAGGCGGTATTTTCCGGCTTTCACATTGTTGATGGTGAAGTTTCCCGATGCTGTGCTACGTGCAAAATACCGTGGTAGCTGGTTCTGAGGGACCGAATCCTGAAATGTTTCATATAAGGCTATGAGCGCCGCCTTGGGTGCCACGTTCGTATACGCATTTTCAACGCGTCCCGTAATTTTTAGGGTATCGAGTTCGGCGCCACTTGCAAATACAAGTTGTGTTTCTTCCAGCGGGTTAGATTCGGTAATGTCGGTAACGGATGCTCCCAGGGTAAGTGTGTAGGTTGTGTTCTCAACGAACTTTTCCTTAAATCGCAATTGAAGCGTCTTTCCTTTGAGGATGGCTTCCGGTGGAGTCTTCAGCGGCGGTGAGATTAGAATGCCGCTTCCGCCGTCTTTTAGTGCAATAAACTCATCGAAGTTTATGTCGATACGGTCGCTGTTAAACTGCGTGCTGCCCGATGCCGGATTTACCGACACAATTTTGGGCGGACTTTTATCGGGCGCTCCACCCGATGGAGCAACGCGACTGGCACACGAAGCCATGAATGCAGCAAGCATGACAAAAACGGCGGCCTTCATCGATACATTTGTTTTGAAAGCAGTGCACAAATCTCTTCCATCCCGCTTTTCAAACCCTCATCAAATGCGGCATGGCGTTCAGAATCGATATCGAGTACCGCCTTTACATTGCCATTCGCGTCCCGAAGCGGAACAACCAATTCAGATTTTGAAAGTGCCGAACAGGCGATATGGCCCGGAAAAGCATCAACATCATCCACAACCAATGTAGCGTTTTGCGCCCAGGAAGTTCCGCAAACCCCTTTACCATAACTTATTCGAGTGCAGGCTACAGGACCTTGAAAGGGCCCCAAAACCAATTCGTTTCCCTGCACACGGTAAAATCCAATCCAATGGAAGTGAAACACTTCCTGCAATACCGCAGCAATATTGGCCATACAGGCAATTTCGTCGCGTTCGTCGCCGAGAAGCGCTTTTAGCTGTGGAAGGATTTCGATTACAATTTCCTCCGACGAAGCACCTGTGTTTGAAATGGAAATCGTGCCGGCCATCAACGTGTAAAACCAATAACGGTGCGTACTTCTTGCAATGTTTTTGATGCACTTTCGCGTGCTTTTTCGGCCCCCTGCCGAATCACGCGATTCAGCAATTCATCGTCTTTCTGTATTTCTGTGATGCGCTCACGCAACGGATTGGTAAACAAAACCATGTCATCAGCCAATTGCTTTTTCATATCGCCATACCGAATAGTGCAGGCGTTCCATTGCTCTTCGTAGAACGCCACGGTATCAGAACTACTCACCAGGTTCATAAGTTGAAAAAGGTTTGCTATTGATTCAGGTTTTGCCTGACCAGGCTCGGTAGGCCCGCTATCGGTAACCGCGCGCATCACTTTTTTGCGAATTACTTCGGGCGAATCGGCCAGGAATATTGCATTGCCTTCGCCTTCGCTTTTGCCCATTTTACCGCTTCCGTCGAGCCCCGGAACTTTAACCAACTGATTGCCGAAATTGTATGCAAAGGGTTCTGGAAAAACATCCTTTTCATAAAGATGGTTGAAGCGATTCGCAAAGTTCCGCGCCATTTCGAGGTGCTGTTCCTGGTCTTTTCCCACCGGCACTTTGGTGGCTTTGTGGATGATGATATCAGCAGCCATCAAAACGGGGTAGGTAAGGAGTCCGGCATTGATGTTATCGGGATGTTTGCGGATTTTTTCTTTAAACGACGTGCAGCGTTCGAGCTCGCCTACATAAGCCACCATGTTCATAAACAGGTACAATTCCGAAATTTCGGGCACGTCGCTTTGAATGTACAAAGTGGCCACATCTGGATCGAGTCCGGCGGCGAGGTATTCGACCAACACATTCCGAACGCTTTGTTTGAATTGATCGGCTTTGGGATGGGTTGTGAGCGCGTGTAAATCGGCGATGAAAAAAAAGCAGCGATGCTCGTGCTGCATCTTTATAAAATTGCGAATAGCCCCGAAATAATTGCCCAAATGCAGGTTGCCGGTACTGCGAATTCCGCTTACAACTGTTTCCATGCTGCAAACTTAGCAAATAATGGTGTGGTGTATTACCCTAAAAATTCGAGTACTACTTTACTAAACGCTTCGGGTTGCTCGGCATGCAGCCAGTGCCCTGCATTTGAAATGGTCTCAAATTGCGCGTGTTTAAATTGACGAGCGATTTCGATCTCGTCCTGGTCGGTAATGTAGCTCGACTTGGCTCCTCGAACAAAAAGCGCAGGAACGGCAACCGGGCTATCGGGCAAGGCTTTTCCCACTTCCAAAATGTGTGAACAGATGGCTTCGAGGTTAAAGCGCCATGAAAATCCGCCCGAATCGTTGCGATACAGATTTTTCAATAAAAACTGCCGCGTTCCAAAATCGGGAATCCCCTTTGCCAGTTCGGCATCGGCTGAGTTGCGGTCTTTCAGCATTTCCACAGGCAAGGATTTTAAAGCCGAAATAATCTCGCTATGGTGCGGTGCATAATACCGCGGTGCAATGTCGGCAACGATGAGTTTTGAAATGCGTTGCGGATGATTTTGTGCAAAAAACATGGCCGTTTTGCCGCCCATCGAGTGCCCGAGAAGTTGCACCAAATCGAGGTTCAGCGCATCGAGCGTTTCGGCTAAGTCATCGGCCATTGCTTCATACGAAAATGCTGCATCGTGTTGCGATTGTCCGTGGTTGCGCTGATCGATGACAATAACCTTGAACCGGTTCGACCAGGCGCGGGCAAGCGTTGTCCAGTTGTCGGATTGTCCAAACAGGCCGTGTAAAATTACCAAGGGTTGGCCTTCGCCATATGCGCGGTGGAACAGAATCATTGCAGTTGGGCGCGATACAGTTTGATGGTTTGTTCGAGCCCTAAATACAGCGCCTCGCAAATCAGCGCGTGGCCAATCGAAACCTCGAGTAAATGCGGAATATTTTGGACAAAAAACCGGAGATTTTGGCTATTCAAATCATGTCCGGCGTTCAATCCCAAGCCCAGTTTGTGCGCTTCAAGTGCAGCAATCCGATACGGCTCGATGGCGGTTTGTGGATCTGTGGGATAGTTGTGTGCGTAAGCCTCGGTGTAAAGCTCGATGCGGTCGGTTCCGGTGCGGGCAGCCGATTCGTACAAACCAAGCGCTGTATCCATAAAAATCGAGGTGCGAATTCCTGCTGATTTTAGCCGACTTACAACATCGCTTAAAAGTGCTTCGTGCGCAATGGTATCCCATCCGGCATTTGAGGTCAAGGCATCCGGCGCATCGGGAACAAGTGTAACCTGGTGGGGTTTCACCGAAAGCACCAGGTCCATGAATTCATCCGAAGGATAGCCTTCTACATTCAGCTCTGTGGTCACAGATTTTTTTAGTTTGCGCACATCGTCGAATGTAATGTGTCGGGCATCGGGCCGCGGATGCACCGTAATACCTTGTGCGCCATATAATTCTGCCTTGTGTGCGACTTCCAGCAAATCGGGCATATTCCCACCACGGGCATTGCGAATGAGGGCAATTTTATTGATGTTAACGCTTAGTCGTGTCATAAACCTGTGCAAAAGTACAGATTGATTTTTAGGAAATGCATCTTGCGCCGAATTACTCTTTTAGTAGGTTTGCAATGTTTTAGGAAACAAAGCAAACAATCCTGCGTTTAAAATTAAACTAACTCACATTCCATGCTTGCCGAAGATTTGATATCAGAAACCATCCCTCCACTTAAGGCGAGCGATTCGGGCATTAAGGCGCTGCACTGGATGGATGAATTCAGGGTTTCGCATTTGCCAATCGTTCACAAGGGCGAGTTGTTGGGATTGATCTCGGATGCCGATATTTTGGACCTGAATACGCCCGAATTGGAACTGAGCAACCATAAACTTTCGCTTATACGTCCATTTGTATACAAACACCAACATGTATACGATGTGCTGAAATTGATCAAACGATTCAGCATTACACTTGTTCCCGTTTTGGATGAAGGCAACCAATACCTTGGTAACATCGGATTGCGCGATTTGGTTGAACAGTTTGCCGGATCGATTGCGGTCGACAATCCGGGCGGCGTTATCGTACTCGAGCTTAATCAAAACGATTACAGCCTCAGTCAGATTGCCCGCATCGTGGAGGAAAACGACACCAAGATCCTGAGTTTAAGTCTGAACGGATCGCCCGACTCTACACTGGTTGAATTAACCTTAAAGTTGAATCGTGAAGATATTCGCAGTATTCTTGCGTCTTTCAAGCGTTTTAACATACAGGTAAAACTATCGTTCCAGCAAAGCGAATTCTCTGACGATTTGCGCAACCGCTTCGATCAGTTTATGAACTTCATTAATATGTAGTTCCTCGTTTTGTATTCCGAAAGAAATTACCTTCGCACATGGTAAGCTGATATTCATGCGCATTGCACTGTTTGGTCGGTCGTTCAGTGAACACCGAAACGAAGTTGTTTCAGAACTTTACAAAGGTCTGCTCGATCAGGGCCATCAGCTCATCGTATACGAGCCCTTTCTCGCAAAAACCAAGTCGCTTCTGCCATCCGAAACGAGCGTGGAAACTTTCGGCGGACTGCGTCAACTTACCCGTTGCGACTTAATGATTAGCATTGGTGGCGACGGCACTTTGCTCGAAGCCGTAACCCATGTGCGCAATTCAGGCGTGCCTATCTTAGGAATTAATACCGGGAGGCTGGGTTTTTTAACCGCATTTTCGGCTAAAGAGATAGGAGCAGCAATTCAGCAGATTAATTCCAAATCATTTTTCACGGAGAAAAGAACGCTGCTGGCATTGGAGACAGAGCCCAATCCTTTCGCCGAATTTCCGTTTGCGCTGAATGAAGTTACGCTGCATAAGAAAGACAATTCGTCGATGATTACCCTTGCCGTATATCGGAATGGTGAGCTTCTGAATAATTACTGGGCCGACGGACTCATCATTAGCACTGCAACAGGGTCAACGGGTTATTCGCTTTCTTGTGGTGGCCCAATCATGCTGCCGGCCTCGCAAAATTTTATCATCACCCCAATTGCACCGCATAACCTCAATGTGCGTCCCTTGGTAATTTCGGATGAAGATTTACTGGAAATCCGTCCGCAGGTTCGAGGACGCGAGGTTATGATATCGCTCGATTCACGTTCTTCATCCATGAGTGCGCTGCAGTCGGTTTGCTTGCGGAAAGCACCTTTCTCGGTCGAACTTGTGCGAAAGGAACAAGGCGATTTTTTGCATACCCTGCGCGAAAAATTGATGTGGGGAACCGACAAGCGAAATTAAATCAAAGATTAATTTTTCGAGAAAAATTTCTGATTTATGCCCGAATTTGGATTTTGATTCTATATTTGTGGGTTCAAGAATTATTTATTCATGAAAAAACCCATTTTTTTGTTGCTATGCATGGTGATGCTCGTTCAGCTATCACAGGCTCAACGCAAAAAGACGCGGTTCCTCGATCGTTGCGAGACGGTTTATGGTTTAGGTTTTTCGAATTTCCTTGGCGAATTGGGTGGTCGCGATGCGATTGGTACAAATGGATTGCGGGATTTGGAGTTTATCCTAACCCGGCCTTCTGTGCACCTTGGGGTTCGCTACCGCTTTAATCCAGTATATTCATTAAAATTCAACCTGCACTATGCCATGGTTTCGGGACGCGATTCCTTAACAAAGGAGCCATTTCGCCGTAACCGAAACCTTAGTTTTCGTTCGCCGATTTTTGAAACCTCCTTACAAGCAGAAATTTCAGTTTTGCAGTTAAAATCTACTAAATCGCGCTACGTACTTCGTGGAGTTAGAAGTAAGTCGGGTATCGATTTAAATATGTACGTTTTCTTTGGTGTAGGAGGATTTTTCTTTAATCCAAAAGCTAAAATTGAACAAACCTGGTGGGCACTGCAGCCGCTTGGAACCGAAGGTCAAGGCATTGCTGCATCTCGCGAGCCATACAAACGAATTCAGGCCTGTTTTCCTGTGGGATTAGGCTTTCGTCTGCCTTTATCCGATAAGAACTGGACAATCGGTTTCGAATATGGAATGCGCACCACCACCACCGATTACATCGACGATGTGAGCACTACCTATTTTTCGCCCACTTTAATTGGTGATAAATATGGTCCGATTGCGCAACGTTTATCGAATCGTGCAGGCGAAAATGGAGAAGCTGTTATTCCTGGTTCGGCTTTCACCGGTGAACAACGCGGTGACCCTACCGATAAAGATGCATACATGCTTGGAACCATTACGCTAACTTATCGTTTAAAGTCGGGGCGTTCGGTACTTCCAAAATTTAGATAAGAATTTTGCGTTTATCCGGGTGACCACCCAACGTATGATGCGCATTTCATTTTTAACACTTGCCTTTTCTCTTGCTACGCAATGCATCCATGCGCAGCGTATGCGAAATTATTCTGAAATCGGCCCCAGCATTGGGATGAGTTATTACATGGGCGAACTGAATCCCGGAACTCCCTTTTTCATGTCGAAACTTGCCGGTGGACTTCATTTCAGATACAATTATCACCCGCGCTGGGCCTGGCGCCTAAATGCCAATTATTTGCGCATTGCAGCGAGTGATGCCGAATCGGATAACCGCCAGCAACAAGTTAGAAATCTGTCATTTCAATCGAATGTGTACGAATTCGCCCCGTCGATTGAATTTAACTTCTTTCCTTACGAAATAGGGAATTCGTACTACCCGGCCACGCCTTATGTTTTTTGGGGAATCGGAGTGTATCATTTCAATCCAAAGGCCGAATACAAAGGCGAAATGCGCGAACTTCGTCCGTTGGGCACCGAAGGCCAGGGCGTTGCCGGAACCGGCCGTTCGCAATACAACCTATGGGGACTTACGTTCCCCTTTGGATTCGGCTTCAAGGCACATGTGGCCAAGTGGTTGGGATTAAGCTTAGAATGGGGCTTGAGAAGGGCTTCAAGCGATTATCTTGACGATGTAAGCACAACATACATTGATCCCTTCGATTTGTATAAGACATTTGGTGTAGATGCTGTTCAAATGGCCGATCGTTCGGCAAATCCTCCCGTTTATGCCAATGTAAATCGGCAGCGCGGCAACCCAAACAACAACGACTGGTATAGTTACGCAAGCCTAACGATTTGCATCAAATTGCGCAAAGCTGAAGACATTTGTCAGGCCTATAAATAATCGATTATCTTTGCCGGTCAACGTAATGAGGATATCCGAAATGTCGGAGTTGAAGCACGAAATAAATCGCGAAAAATTACCCAAACACATTGCCGTTATCATGGACGGAAATGGTCGTTGGGCAAAAAGTAAAGGTAGGTTGCGCATTTTTGGTCACGAAAGCGGCGTTAAAGCCGTTCGCGATACAGTTGAAGCCTGCGCAGAACTTGGTGTTTCGTATCTTACGCTTTACGCATTTTCAACCGAAAACTGGAACCGTCCGGCATTGGAAATCAATGCGCTGATGAGCTTGTTGGTTTCGACCATCGCCGCAGAAACCAAGACGCTGATGGATAATAACATCAGACTCCAAACCATCGGCGACACTGCTTCGCTTCCGAAAAAGTGCCGCAACGAACTGGCTGAAGCTATTCAAAAAACATCGGGAAACACCCGAATGACATTGGTGTTGGCCTTGAGTTACAGTTCGCGATGGGAAATTACAGAGGCGGTGAAGGCTATTTCCGCGAAAATTCAAACAGGATCAATCAAGCCCGAGAACATCACCGAGGACATGATTGGCAATTACCTGAATACTGCCGGAATGCCTGATCCTGAATTGTTGATTCGTACCTCGGGAGAACACCGCATTAGTAATTTTTTGCTCTGGCAGATTTCGTATGCCGAATTGTACTTCTCGCCGGTTCTGTGGCCCGACTTTAGAAAAGAGCATTTGTACGAGGCGATTCTCAGTTTTCAGCAGCGCGAACGGCGCTTTGGTATGACATCAGAACAGGTTAAAAACGCATAATGAAAAAACTGCTGCTTGCGCTTGTTATGGTTTCGGTTTCTGCCGTTTCGTTCTCGCAAATAAAATTGGGCGAAGACGATAACACATTTAGCTTTTCGGCACCGAAAGAATTTACTATTGCCGATATCGAATTCAGAACAGAAAGTGGAAGTTTGCTCGACAACACCATCCTTAAAATGCTCACCGGCCTAAACGAAGGCGACAAGGTGATGGTGCCGGGCGAGCAGATTACGAAAGCCATTCAGGCGCTCTGGAAACAAGGCTTATTTTCAGACATTGAAGTTTCGGCCCTGCGCATTGAGGAAGGGAAAATATGGCTGCAGTTTTTATTGGAAGAAAAACCAAAGCTTTCGAAATTCCGCATTACCGGAGTAAAGAAAAGCGATGCCGATGAATTGCGCGAGAGCCTTGATTTGATGACCGGGAAAACCATTAGCGAAAACCTTTTGGTGAAATGCCGCAATACCGTGCGCGAGTTTTACCTCGACAAAGGATTTATGGATGCCGATGCAAATGTGTCGACATACGCCGATACCGCGATTAAGGGCGGGATGGTTCTCCTGATTGAGGTAAACAAGAACAAGCGCATTAAAATCAATAAGATTAACTTCAGCGGAAACGAGCACGTTTCGACTGCCAAACTGAAGCGTAAAATGAAGAACACCAAGGAAAACCCGTGGTGGAGTATATTTACCACATCCAAGTTTATCGAGGATAATTACAAAGAAGACCTCGATAAGGTGATGGCGGTATATTACGAAAAGGGATATAAAGATGTAAAGATTGTTGAGGATAGCGTTTATCGATTTGATGAGAAGCACCTTAACATTAACATTAGAATTGAGGAGGGCAGTCAATACTTTTTCCGCAACATTACCTGGACCGGCAATACGAAATACACATCAAAGGAGTTAAATACGCGACTTGGAATAAAGAAAGGTGAAATTTACAACCAGAGTGCGCTGGAGCAGAACCTATATATGAATGCATCCGAAACCGATGTAACATCGCTTTACATGAACGACGGGCATTTGTTTTTCCAGGTAACACCGGCCGAAAAAATTGTTGGAAATGATTCGGTCGACATCGAAATGCGCGTTTATGAAGGCAAGCAGGCCACAATTAACCGTGTAACGATTGTGGGTAACGACAAAACGAACGACCACGTTATTATGCGCGAGATTCGCACCCGCCCCGGTCAATTGTTTCGTCGCTCGGATATTGTGCGTACGCAGCGTGAACTTTCGCAGTTGGGCTATTTCGATCCCGAGAAAATGGGCGTAAACCCGATTCCAAATCCGCAGAATGGAACCGTAGATATTGAGTACCGGGTTGAAGAAAAGCCTTCAGACCAACTGCAACTTTCGGGCGGTTGGGGAGCAGGTCGTTTAATTGGAAACCTTGGTTTGGCGTTTAACAATTTCAGTGCGAAGAAATTCTTCAAAAAGGGTGCATGGACGCCGCTACCTTCGGGCGATGGACAACGTTTATCGATTAATGCATCGTCGACCGGACGTGCATTTCAGAGTTATAACCTGTCGTTTACCGAGCCCTGGCTGGGAGGAAAAAAGCCCAATTCGTTAACGATAACCGCATTTCATTCTGTGTTTGGCAATGGAGCTGCGAAAACCGATCCTACGCGAAGCGTTACAAAAACCTCGGGTACAGTAATCGGTTTTGGCCGCCGTTTGCGTTGGCCCGACGATTTCTTCTCGCTGCAACATTCCTTGAATTATTCGTACTACGAGCTTATTAATTCCTCGGCATTCGGAACGTTTACAAACGGATTTGCCAACAATTTCAGTTTCTCTACAACTTTGTCGCGCAATTCGGTCGATCAGCCGATTTATCCGGCGAGTGGCTCAACTATCAGCATCAGTTTGCAGGTAACCCCGCCGTATTCTGCTATAAACAAATCAACAGCTGCCGATTTTGTCACCGACCAGCAGCGTTACAAGTGGATTGAATTCCATAAATGGAAATTTGATGCACAATGGTTTACGCCGCTTAGTCGCAACAATAAGCTGGTGCTGATGACACGGGCGAACTTCGGTTTCCTGGGTTCTTATACCAAAGCCAAAGGAACTTCGCCCTTTGAGCGCTTCCGTTTTGGGGGAACGGGATTAACCGGTTTAACCTGGGGAGCGCAGTTTTTGGGCGCCGAAATCGTTGGTTTGCGGGGCTACGAAGATGGTTCAATCTCCAATCAAACCGGAACGCAAAGTGCCGGCGATGCGCCAATTTACAACCGCTTAACAATGGAGTTGCGCTATCCGGTTTCATTGAATCCATCAGCCACGGTATTTGGCTTAGCCTTCCTCGAAGGTGGAAATGCCTGGAATGCATTCAGCGATTTCGATCCCTTTACCTTAAAGCGTTCGGCCGGCATTGGCGTTCGTGTATTCCTTCCGATGTTTGGTTTGCTGGGTCTTGATTATGGCTATCGTTTCGACGACATTAAAGGGTTTCCGGGTATGCAGAAAGGAATGTTCCACTTTATTATTGGACAGAATTTCAATTGATTTCGGACTTTGGATGCGACAAAGGTGTTATTTCAGAATTAATAGCATGATTCTTGAAAACGCGCTGAAAAACATTTCAAAATGATTACTTTTGCAGCCTCTAAAATGCCGATTATGAAAAATTTCATCATAGCACTTATGCTCGTGTTCGGGATGAACGCGGCTTTGTCGGCCCAGAAATTCGGATTCGTAGATTCGCAGTACATTCTGGAGAATGTTCCGGAATACAAATCTGCACAACAGCAATTGGACAAAATTTCGTTGCAATGGCAGAAAGAAATTGAGGCCAAGTTTGCCGAGATTGATAAAATGTACAAAGACTTTCAGGCAGAAGCGATTCTTCTTTCGGACGATATGAAGAAAAAACGCGAAGACGAAATTATCGATAAAGAAAAAGCTGCCAAGGAATTGCAAAAGCAGCGTTTCGGGAAAGGTGGCGATTTGTTGAAGCGTCGTCAGGAATTAATCAAGCCCATTCAAGACAAGGTATACAACGCCATCAAAGAAATTTCAACTACAAAGAATTACGCAGCCGTTTTCGATAAATCGAGCGATTTGACCATTCTGTATACGAATCCAAAATTCGACATCAGCGATGCGGTACTTGAAGAAATGGGCTATACGCCATCCAAAGGAAACGACGATGCCAATCCGGCCGGCGGTGGCGATGGCGGCGATGCCCCAAAGAAATAATACATAAACACACAACAATCTACCAATGAATAAAATTGCATTTTTCCTGGCCACGTTTGCCATCATGTTTGTATCGCCAAGCCTTGCACAAAAAAGCCCCAAAATTGGGCATATCAATTCTTCCGAATTATTAAGCCTGATGCCTGAACGTAAAGCTGCGATGGCGAAAATGGACTCTGTTACCAAGGAAGCTGAAAAATTGCTTCAGGAAATGATGACCGAGTACCGTACCGAACAAGACAAATACACCGCCGAAAGCGGTAAAATGTCGGAATTGGCCAAGAAAACTGCTGAAGAGAAATTAACCGGATTGGGGACACGCATCCAGAACTTCCAGCAACAAGCGCAGGAAAGCCTTCAGGCCGAAGAGACAAAACTCATTGAGCCAATTGTGAACAAGGCCAAAAAAGCAATCGAGCAAGTTGCAAAAGAAAACGGCTACACCTACGTAGTTGATACCTCAACAGGTGCATTCCTGTACTGGGAAGAAAGCGATAACCTGCTTGCATTGGTTAAGAAAAAATTGGGCTTGCAGTAAGCCGAAATAAAATTGTATGCAAAGCGCCTCAATTCGGGGCGCTTTTTTTATTCTTGCACTATGGCAGAACAATCGGCTCCGATAGGGATTTTCGATTCGGGCATCGGCGGATTAACCGTTGCCGCAGCAATTCACCGCTTATTGCCGCACGAAAACCTCATCTACGTGGGCGATACGGCACATTTTCCGTACGGCGATAAATCGGCCGGACTGATTGAACAGTACGGAGTTGGGATAACGCGCTACCTGCTTGAGCGCAAATGCAAAATGATTGTTATTGCCTGCAATACCGCATCTGCTTATGCATTTAAGGCTGTTCAAGCAGTGGCGGGTAAGGATTTCCCGGTGGTGAATGTGATTGATCCGGCTGCTGAAGCAATTGCAAAACAGTTCCCGGAAGGGAAAATTGGTTTGATTGCCACGCGCGGTACCGTTTCGTCGGGAATTTACCCCCGCAAAATAAAAAAGCAGGCTCCGAAGGCCGAGGTTACTTCCTTGGCAACTCCACTTCTGGCGCCGATGATTGAGGAAGGATTTTTCAACAATAAAATTTCGCGTACCATTATTCACTCCTATCTCGAGAAGAAATCGCTGCAAGGCATACAGGCTATTATTCTGGGTTGTACGCATTATCCTTTGATTCGGTCCGAAATCGAATCGTTTTACAAAGGAAGCATTACAGTATTTGATTCGGCCGAGTTGGTAGCACAGAAAGTGCAGAACGAGCTCCGGCATTCAAACCTTCTGTTGGAAGGAAATGAAGCTAAGATGGAGTTTTATGTGAGCGATTATACCGAGTCTTTTGCCGCAAGTGCCGGTTATTTCTTCCCTGAAAAGGTAGAGTTGAAAAAGCTTGACTTGTGGTGATGGATGCTCCAGTAAAAGAATAATGCTGCGGCAGCGATCGCAGCAAGCTACCGTGTAGCGCGGAGAGCGCGGTGCGAAGCAGCCGCCCAAAAAAGAATCTCACAAATCCTTTCCGCAGCGCTGGCATTGCTTTAACCTGCACGCACATTTTGCACATAGCGAATACATGCCGCTGCTGGTGCCATCTCCACAATTGCGACAAATGCCTATGTCGTCGGTTACCGATTCGTTTTGGTGTTTCGAACACGCGAAGCCACTACCCCAGTTTTGCTTCGGACAATCTTCTGTTGGCGCCTTTATGCGTTTGCCCTGCTCGTCGTAAAAGCGCTCCTTGCCCGTAGATTTATCGTTCGCGTATGTCCGCTCCGATGCCAGCATACCGTTCGGGTGCCAGGTTTTCCATACTCCATTGCGCAGCCCCATCGCAAACGATTCCTCACGGATAAGTAAACCCTCGTCGTTCCAGAAGCGACTAACACCATTGGGGACACCGGCTCCCGACATCAATGGATTATCGATTTCAAGGAGTTCTTGCGATTTAAAATTATTTTCTGTGGCGAATGAACATTCGTGAACCAGTGATCCAGCCGCGTTCCAGTGTTGGTACACGCCTGTTAACAAACCGTTTATATACAACGCCGAGCGGGCCAATTTGCCATTGCCATGGTAAACCTTAAATGGGCCATCGAATTCAATCTCAGGGGCTTCTTCCTTTTTTACCCAAACAAAGCTAAATTCTGATTCTAACTGTCCACCACGGTAGAACGTACTCCGATGGTACCGCGTCGTGTCTTTCGCATTGCGCACGGTACGCGAGCGGAGCTCTGTTTTATCGCTGTTGTAATATCGTTTTTCTTCGCCCATCACACGTCCATCGCGGAGACTCAATTCGACATACCCTTGGTCGAACATCGGGAAGTTCCCAGCGATTGTACCACTGCTGTTAAAGACTGTTTGCTTGCCGTCTTCGTCCCAGGCTTCCACTACAGTGTCGAATTGGTTTTTGCGCTTTATGAGCGCCTTTAACCGTCCTGTTTTGGGATAATACAATTTCATTTCATCGTAATAGCTCGCCCATTGGTTGTCGATAAAATGCACCTCGCTAATAAGGCCGTCTTCGGTGTAGTGCTTCGACCAGCCGATGTTTACGCTATGGTCGTAGGTGACCTCAAACTTGGGCTTACCCGAGGGGAACTCGCCGCGCCAAAGACCATGCGGAAACCCTTTCTCATCCACTTCGCCCGTGGTTTTTACCGCGCCGGTTTCATGGTATAGCGATACCGTTCCGCAAGGCTGACCATTGCAATAGTTTACTTCCAAAGACACCTTGCCGTTGAGGTGATACTTGCGCCAGGTGCCTATGCGTAAAAAATCGACCATTTGTCCTTCGGCCCACAACACGCTATCGATTCGGGCATTGCCCTGTTCGTCGGCGAAGAAGAATTCGCGGTGCGTGCGCCAGCCCTTCACCTTACCGGTTCTAAATTGGGTGGTGCCATGCGGAAAGTTAAATCGCAGGCGACTGCCTTCTGTCCAATACGTGCCGTTAAATGCTTCGTCGTATTCGGAAACACTGACGTGATAAGCAATTTGCAAGAGCGAGTCATTACCTTCTTTTTTAAACCAAACGCGTGTTTGTGCACTTACGCTTGTGCTGAAAAACAGGGCTAGTATTGAAAAAACTACATAAAAATAGCGAACCTGCATGGCTGCAAAGTTAAACCGATATAAACGATATCTGCGATGTTTATGCGCGAATAGCCTTAACGCCAGGCAATTCAATGCCCTCGATGTATTCGAGCAATGCACCACCTCCTGTAGAAACATAGCTTACCTTGGAGGCTACGCCAAACTGATTGGCCGCCGCTACCGAATCGCCACCACCGACCAATGTATAGCATCCATTTTGGGTTGCGTCGGCTATACTTTGGGCTATTGCGCGTGTTCCTTCAGCAAAGGCATCCATCTCGAAAACGCCAACCGGACCATTCCACAAAATCGTTTTGGATTGCTGGATAACGCGTTGGAAGTTTTTCAAGGTTTCGGGTCCGATATCCAAGCCCATCCAACCATTGGGAATGTTGCGCACATCGCAAATTTGTGTGTTGGCATTGGCCGAGAATGAATCGGCACATACCGCATCGACCGGCAGGTGAATTTGCACACCGCGTGCTTCGGCTTTTTCCAGAATTTGGAGCGCCAGGTCGATTTGTTCATCTTCAACGAGCGATGCTCCGATTTTACCGCCGAGCGCTTTGATAAATGTAAACGTCATGCCCCCTCCCAATATGAGGTGATTGACCTTGCCCAAAATATTTTCGATGATGGCAATTTTCGAACTCACCTTGGCGCCGCCCATTAGTGCTGTTAAGGGTCTTCCGGGATTAAGCATTACCTTGTCGATGGCTTCGATTTCGCCCCGCATAACATAACCGAACATTTTTTTCTCAGGAAAAAATTTTGCAATTACTGCGGTTGATGCATGTGCCCTGTGTGCGGTGCCAAAAGCATCGTTTACGTAAATGTCTCCTAAAAGCGATAGTTTACGCGCAAACTCTTCATCGCCTTTTTCCTCTTCTTTGTAAAAGCGTAAATTTTCGAGCAACAGCACATCGCCGGGCTGAAGATTTCTGCAGGCAGTTTCGGCAATCGGGCCGATACAATCGGAGGCAAATTGAACACTTCGACCAAGTCTTCGGCTAAACTCATCCACAACGTGCCTTAGTGAGAACTTGTCTTCGGGCCCCGATTTTGGTCGGCCGAGGTGCGACATAACGATTACGGCACCGCCGCCTTGAATGATTTTCTGAATGGTTGGCACCGCCGCAATAATTCGTGTGGCATCTGTTACCTCAAAGGCATCGTTTAAGGGAACATTAAAATCGACCCGAACCAATGCTTTTTGTCCGGCGAAAGTGAAAGTGTCAAGTGATAGCATGGCGCAAATTTGAAAAAACTCTGCCAATAAAGGAATCCGAGTTGCACAAATAATTTTTCAAATAAAACACTAATTTTGCCTCCTTATCGTTACCCGCTACGTGTCGTTTACAAGCAATAAAAATCTGTTCCGCATCTTCTTCGGTTTGCCGCTTTTGATGCTATTATTGGGGCAGATGGCTTGTTCGACCAAGAAAAACAAATGGATAAACAGGGCCTACCACAACACAACCTCAAAATACAACACGTGGTTTAACGGCAACGAGGTTGTTAAAGAGATTGAGTTGAGTCTTTCGACTGCTCATCAGGACAATTTCTACAAGGTTATTCCTGTTTACATGCTGGGCACACTGGAAGACTCTAAGTCTATTTTCGCTCCGGCCGACAAAGCCATTAAGAAAGGTTCGATGGTTGTGGCCAAGCACAACATGCTCATTCGCGGCAAGCAATACAATCGCTACATCGACGATGCCTACATGCTGATTGGGAAGGCAAACTATTACAAGCGAGAGTTTTATACAGCGCTTGAAATGTTTAGCTACGTAACGCGCGATCCGGTTAAAAATAACAGAAAGGACCCCATTCAGCACATAGCCAATGTATGGCAGGCAAGAGCTTATATGGAAATTGGAATGGTGTCGGAAGCGCAGATGGCCTTTGATCGCTCGCTGAATGACAAGGCCTTGCCGAAATCGGCCAAGGGCATGCTGCATAAGGCTTTAGCCGATTTTTATCTTCGTCAGAACAATTACCTGAAGGCCAAGGAAAGTCTTCAGGAGGCCTTGAAGTACTACCGAAAGAAGAAAGACCGTTCACGCCTCACTTTTATACTGGCTCAGGTGCATCAGAAGCTCGACGAATTAAAAGAGGCGGGTGCATTGTATGAGAAAGTGATGAAGATGAATCCTTCGTACGAAATTTTGTTCTATTCTCAAATAAACAAGGCGCGTTGTTATAGCTCTGAATCGGGTAGCAGTGGCGAAATTCGGGCATTGTTAGCCAAGTTGCTTAAAGATCCCAAAAACATCGACCTTAACGACCAGATTTATTATGTGTTGGGCGAGATAGAAGAGAAGGAGGAGCGTGAAGACAAGGCGATTGATCAATACAACAAGTCGCTGCGGGCCAATACGAATAATTCGACGCAGAAAGGATTGTCGTATCTCGCAATTGCCGAGATCTACTTCAAAGACCGTGAATACCGACTTGCAGCCTCCTATTACGATAGCACGATTGCTTCGTTGCCCAAAGATTATCCCGATTACAAGCGCATCGAGAACACGCAACAATCGCTTGCCGAACTGGTAAAGCGTTACAATACGATAGAGCGCTACGATAGTTTATTGCGCATGTCGAACCTTACAAAAGAACAGCTCGACAAGAAGCTTGAAGAAATAATTGCCCGTGAAGAAGAGGAACTGAAAAAGAAAAAGGCCGCAGAAGAAGCCGAGAAGGCGAAACAGGATGCAATGGCCTTTTCGGGAGGTTCAAATACCATGAGTGCAAGTGGACCGGGAGCATCGGGTAATGGGCAGTGGTAT
>Ga0169931_10004579_pt1 | contig 21451 bp, 18 predicted proteins | sample Kivu_15m_20L_FD_129675 | JGI IMG/M metagenome (GOLD analysis project Ga0169931, IMG submission 129675) | Freshwater microbial communities from Lake Kivu, Western Province, Rwanda to study Microbial Dark Matter (Phase II) - Kivu_15m_20L... | ecosystem: Environmental > Aquatic > Freshwater > Lake... | reverse complement strand
GGGATTGGTACTGGCTCCGTTCATGTAGCGGGGATTGGAGAACACATTGGCCGTGCCCCACAATAGTTTCACACCGCTTGCTTTTTGTTTCATGCCGGCGTAGTCGACAATCGCTGCAAGGTTACTTTCGTATGCAGCAAGGCTGTTGCCTTCGTCGACCAGATCCACGTCGTGAAAACAATAATACGGAACACCCAGTTTAGTGATGAATTCAAACGCGGCATCCATTTTATCCTTTGCGCGATCCAGGGCACTGGCGGAAGATTCCCATGGCAGGAATTTTGTTCCGGGACCAAACGGGTCAGCGCCGGTATTGCAGAAGCTGTGCCAATACGCAATGGCGAAACGAAAATGTTCTTTCATCGTCTTTCCCGCAACCAACTGGTCTTCGTTGTACCATTTAAAAGCCAGTGGATTGTCGGATGCGTTTCCTTCGAATGGAATCTTACCAATGCCTGGGAAGAATTCTTTGTTGCCGAGTGTGAGGGACATAGTGGGTTGTGGGTTGTGCGTTATGAGTTACGGGTGATGATCCTTGTTTAGAAGGGTGCGCCAATTGAAATACGCTTCCCGGTAGCGGGATTGAAGGTGCGGATCCGGTTCGAAACGCGCAATGCGTTGCAACCCGTTGAACGTCTCGGTTCTGTTGGCGAAGACCTTAGCGCCCGCGCCTGCGGCGCGGGCAGCACCTTGGGCTCCGTCGGTATTGAATAATTCTACACAGGCGCCCGTGGTATTGACAAACGCTTCCGTGAAGACTTCACTCAGGAACATGTTGGCCTTTCCCGCGCGGACCGTTGACACACACAATCCCATCTCCATCATGATTTCTATCCCATAGAACAACGAGAACACAATTCCCTCCTGTGCTGCACGCGCCAGATGAGAACGGTTGTGCCGATTGAAATGGAGTCCGCGGATGGTCGACCCGGGATCACTGTTCTCGAGCACCCGCTCGGCCCCGTTTCCGAACGGAAAGCAGAGGAGTCCCTCTGCCCCAATCGGCGACTTACTGGCCAGCTGATTGATCTCGGGATAGGACAATCCCGCCAATGCATTTTTCTGCAACCAGTTGTTGAGAATACCGGTGCCGTTGATGCAGAGCAGGACGCCATAGCGAGGATCCTGTGGCTGATGATTGACGTGAATAAATGTATTGACCCGAGAACGCTCATCATACGATGGGGTATCGATCACTCCGTAAACCACTCCGGAGGTACCGGCCGTTGCAGCAACCTCACCCGGCTCGAGCACATTGAGGGAATAGGCATTATTGGGTTGATCACCGGCGCGATAAGTGATCGGAATTTCCGGGGCAAGTCCCAACGCTTCTGCCGCGGCAGCAGTGAGTCGACCTTGTTCCCCAAACTGGGGAACGCTTGCGCAGATCAACGACTCATCGATGCCAAAATAATCAAACAACGCGTACGCGATGCAATGCGATTGCACATCCCACATCACCCCTTCGGATAAACCGGACAAGGTGGTGCGCATTTCACCGGTAAGCCGATAAGCGATGTAATCACCCGGCAACATGACTTTGTGGATGCGCGCATACACATCCGGTTCATTGTCCTTGACCCATTTGAGCTTGGATGCCGTAAGGTTACCCGGCGAGTTGAGGTAATGCGATAAGCAATGGTGTTGCCCCAAGGATTGAAAAGCGGTGCGACCCAAATCTACTGCACGGCCATCGCACCAAATGATGGCAGGGCGAACCGGCTCACCGTTTTTGTCGACTGCTACCAATCCATGCATCTGATAGGAAATACCAATAGCTGCGACGTCGTGTTTTTTAAACGCGACTTCTTCTTTTAATTGGGCGACTGCAATGCAGAGTTCTTTCCACCAGGTTGAAGGATCCTGTTCCGCACATCCCTGTCGGGGCGATTCAATGATCATTTCCGTTGAGGGGGAATGAGCGGTAGCGACTGCTCGACCCGTTTCAATGTCCAACAACGCACATTTCACAGAAGATGATCCAATATCCAATCCCAACAAATACCTCATCCAATCAACGTTGAATTGAAAAGCGATAAATGGTTTGTCCCTTCCACTGCTCCCCGGCTTTCAGCACCACAGATGGAAAATTCGGTTGATTGGGAGCATCCGGAAACTGTTGCGTTTCCAGGCAGAACCCCGTACGAAACTGATACGCCGTTCCTCTTCCTTTTTCGGTTCCGTTCAAAAAATTTCCCGTGTAAAACTGAACGCCCGGCTGCGTGGTGAAGACTTCCATTTTGCGGCCCGAACGCGGTTCTACGACTTCGACAGCCGCTTCTTCATTCGATGCATTTAAAACAAAATTGTGATCGTATCCTTTACCGCGAAGGAGTTGTTCGTCGGGTTGTTGTATGTCGGTGCCGATGGATTTTGCATGCGTGAAATCAAACGGTGTACCCTTTACATCGCGCAGCTCCCCTGAGGGAATCAGTGAGCTATCGACCGGCGTAAACTGCTTAGCCCGCATCTTGACTACATGATCCAAAATATGTTTCGATGGATCACCATTCAAATTGAAATAGGCATGATTCGTGAGGTTCACCACGGTTGTTTTATCGGTTGTTGCGGTATAATCGATCACGAGGCTGTTATCGCTGTGCAGGGAATAGAGCACCGTGACGTTCATTTTTCCTGGATAACCGTTCGCCCCGTCGGGTATCTCGATGGTGAAACGAACAGCATCATTCATTTTTCGTGCCTTCCAAACCTGCTTATCGATGCTGTTGATGCCGCCGTGCAGGGCATTGTCGCCATCATTTTTAGGAACAGTGTATTCCTGACCATCGAGGGTAAACTGCGCACCCCCGATGCGGTTGGCAAAGCGTCCCACCACGCATCCGAAATAAGATTTCCCCGCACGCAGATCCGTGAGGTTGTCATAGGACAAGGTAACATCTTCGATTTTTCCGTTTTTATCCGGTGTGCGGATTGCAACGATTGTCGCACCGTGATTGCTCAATTCCACTTCCATTCCGTTTTCATTGCGCAGGAGGAAGAGGTCGACTGATTTGCCATCGATGGTATCGGAAAATGCGTGCATGCGTTCTGGTTCTGGTGAAGGATGAAGTTCCGGTTCAACCACACAAGCCGCAAACGCTGTAATCAGCAATGGAAAGAAAAAAAACAGCGGTTTCATGCGGTTGATTTAAATCGCACAGGCACCATCGCCCGTATGTGCAATATATGATTTTGGCAGGATTCCATACTTTGATTGATAGACCGTATTCACTGTTTCGAGCAGGTGATCCACGTGGGATTGTTCAACGATGTTGATGGTGCATCCGCCAAAGCCTCCGCCCATCATGCGCGCGCCCATCACACCGTTCATGGGTTGCACCGTTTCAACTAAAACGTCGAGCTCCGGGCAACTCACGGAATAGTCGTTGCGAAGGCTCTGATGAGAGGCATACATCAATTGTCCTGCTGATTTCCAGTCGGCATACCTCACCAACCGCTCAAGATCCAATACGCGTTGGTTTTCTCCCACAACATGCCGGGCACGCGCGTACAGGATGGGGTCAAGGACCGGGCGTTGCGTTTCCAGAAGGGGTAAAGTCAGGTCGCGAAGCGAAACAAGCGAATGACCGAGGCGATTGAAATGTTCCACCACGGCCTCGCATTCTTGTCGCCTGACATTGTATTCCGACGAAGCCAATTCGTGTTTGATGCCCGTATCCAGCAACAGGATGACATACTGCTGCATGTTCAAGGGAACATAGTGGAAGTCAAGCGAGCGACAATCCAGCAGCAGGGCCTGAACTTTTTTTGCGTGGATGCTGGCAAACATATCCATGATTCCGCATTGGAGTCCCACGAACTCATTCTCCGCCTGCTGTGCGATGCGGGTCAGCTCCATATTGGAAAAATGAAATTGAAACAGCTCATTGAACGCACAGGCAAACACCGATTCCAGCGCAGCAGAAGAAGAGAGTCCCGCCCCTATTGGAATGTCCGCAGTGAAAACAGCGTTGAAGTTGCCGACCGACTTCCCGCGATGGGCCATGGAATGAATGACGCCAAGGATGTAGGCGGCCCAGGGGGGGCAGGCATCCGGCAAAGCAGTCGCCTCAAATTCAAACGTTTCCCCCAGATCATGGGCGATCAGTGAGGATCGCGCCTCCTTCGTCGGCGCGATCCTCACCCTACAACACAAATCGATTCCCGCGGGCAATACATATCCCCCGTTATAATCCGTATGCTCACCAATCACGTTGATGCGACCGGGCGATTGAAACAGCCTCGGTTCACCGCCAAAGCGCTCTTGAAAAACTGTTCGTATAGAGGAAAATCCGGAATGGGTCATGCTGAACTAAAAATACTGATTTGCCAATAAACAACTTGTTCACAAGGGTTTACCCTCGAATCGAACCTTCAGGCTCCGAATCTGTTACGAATTACGGAAAAAAGCCGCTCCAACAGGTCAGATCAACCGCTTTGGCTTTTTACAAAGGGGTAAAATGATGAAATTTGCGCTTCAAATCGAGGAGGGTATATGCCGGAGGAACATGAAGATATTTTAGAACAGGTTACGACCTCGGAATACAAGTACGGGTTCGTTACGGCCATCGAGGCCGATGAGGCCCCCAGGGGATTGTCGGAAGACACGGTTCGGTTCATTTCTGCAAAGAAAAATGAGCCGGAATGGCTATTGGAGCACCGGATAAAATCCTTTCGTCAGTGGTTGAATATGGAAGAGCCTCAATGGCCCAATGTCACCTACCCGAAAATTGATTTTCAGGACATCATCTATTATTCAGCCCCGAAACAGAAAATTGCTCCCAAAAGTCTGGATGAAATCGATCCTGAACTGAGAAAAACATTTGAGAAGCTGGGCATCTCGCTGGACGAACAAAAAAGAATTTCAGGAGTGGCGGTGGATGCGGTGATGGACAGCATTTCGGTGGCGACCACCTTCAAAGACGAATTGTCGAAAGTCGGCGTCATCTTCTGTTCCATGAGCGAAGCCGTTCAGGAGCATCCGGAACTAGTGAAAAAATATTTGGGATCGGTAGTGCCGGCAACCGACAACTATTTCTCTGCACTGAATGCGGCGGTCTTCAGCGATGGTTCATTTTGCTACATTCCAAAAGGAGTGCGATGCCCCATGGAATTATCGACCTACTTCCGCATCAATGCCGCGAACACCGGACAGTTTGAGCGCACCCTCATCGTAGCCGAAGAAGGAAGTTACGTGAGCTATTTAGAAGGATGCACCGCTCCTCAGCGCGACGAAAACCAGTTGCACGCTGCGGTAGTGGAACTGGTGGCCATGGAGAAAGCAGAGATCAAATACTCAACCGTACAAAACTGGTATCCTGGTGATAAAGAAGGCAAAGGCGGTATTTATAATTTCGTGACCAAGCGCGGCATTTGTGCCGGTTCGCATGCAAAGATTTCCTGGACTCAAGTAGAAACAGGATCCAGTGTCACCTGGAAATATCCTTCCGTGATTTTGAAAGGCGACTACAGCATTGGAGAATTTTATTCCGTTGCCGTCACCAATAATTATCAACAGGCTGATACCGGAACCAAGATGGTCCACTTGGGCAAAAACACCCGGAGCCGCATTGTATCCAAAGGCATCTCAGCTGGAAAAAGTCAGAATTCCTATCGAGGATTAGTGAGCGTTTCAAAAAATGCAGATAATGCGCGCAACTTTTCACAGTGCGATTCCATGTTGCTGGGCGACAAATGCGGGGCACATACGTTTCCGTACATCGAAGTGAAAAACAACACGGCGATTGTGGAGCACGAAGCCACCACATCCAAGATCGGCGAAGACCAGATTTTCTATTGCAACCAACGGGGCATGGATACTGAAACGGCAGTCGCACTGATCATCAACGGATTTGCAAAAGAAGTCATGAACCAGCTCCCCATGGAGTTTGCCGTAGAGGCACAAAAACTTCTGGCCATTAGTTTGGAGGGAAGCGTAGGATAGCAACAAATACAGTATCAATAGCACATTATGCTCAAGATTGAAAACTTACAGGCACGGATAGAAGAGAAAGAAATTTTAAAGGGAATCAACTTGGACATCAAGCCAGGTGAGGTACATGCGATCATGGGTCCCAACGGCTCCGGTAAAAGCACACTGGCTTCTGTACTGGCTGGCCGCGAAGCGTATGAAGTAACTGGCGGATCGGCTGATTTCCTTGGAAAAGATTTATTGGAAATGGCTCCTGAGGACCGGGCCAAGGAAGGGTTGTTTCTGGCATTTCAGTATCCGGTTGAAATACCCGGAGTCAGCACCACAAATTTCATCAAGACAGCCGTAAATGAAAAACGCAAGTACCAAGGATTGGAACCCTTGGATGCTGCGCAGTTTTTAAAAACGATGAAAGAGAAAATGCAATTGGTTCAAATCAACCAGTCGCTTCTCTCCCGCTCGCTGAACGAAGGATTTTCCGGTGGCGAGAAAAAAAGAAATGAAATCTTTCAAATGGCCATGCTCGAACCCAAGTTGGCGATCTTGGATGAAACCGATTCTGGATTGGATATCGATGCGCTGCGCATCGTGGCCAATGGCGTGAACCAGTTGCGGAGCAAGGACAATGCATTCCTGGTGGTCACGCACTACCAGCGTTTGCTGGATTACATCGTGCCCGATTTCGTGCACGTATTGTACAACGGTAAGATTGTACGTTCCGGAACCAAAGAACTGGCACTGGAACTGGAAGAAAAAGGATATGATTTCATCAAGGCTGAACTGGAAGCCGCAACCGTTTAATTGATCATGGAGAATAACATGCTGAATTCGGCATTTCAAACCATACAGGCTGAAGCGGGTCATTTGTCCTCGTTTCAGCAACAGAACTGGTCGAGTTTTGATCAGTGGGGACTCCCTGCGCTCAAGCACGAAGAGTGGAAATATACCCGCATCCGCACGGTGTTTCGCGACGACATGCAGGTAGTCGCTGAAGGCACCGGTCTCACTCCAGCTATCATTCAACAGCATTTCCTTCCGGGAGAGCTCTCCAAGAATGCAATTGTATTTGTCAACGGCATGTATCAACCCAGCCTCTCCCGCGTTTCTGCTCCTTCAACCGAACTTGTTGTAAAAGCGTTGTCGGCTGCTGCAGGCGACGAAGATGCTGCGTTTGTAAAACAACACCTTGGTCACTCCCAGCAATACCACCGCGATGGCATCAATGCTCTCAACGGAGCCTTTGCAGCGGGTGGAGTTTTTATTCGAGCAAAAAAAGGAAAGCAGGTACAGGACCCCGTTGTCATCTACCATTTTTCCGATGCGCAATCGGGCTTTCGTTTTTCGCAACCCCGCATCCTTGTGCATGCTGAAGCCGCTTCTGAAATGCAGGTGCTCGAGACCTATATCAAAATCGGAAACGAGGAGAGCCTCACCAATGAAGTAATCGAACTGTGCGCAGAAACAGACGCGCATGTTCATTATGTGAAACTACAGAATGAAGGGACGCGCTCCAACCATACCGGCACCACACATATTCGGCAGTTGGGTAGATGCAATACGCATGCAGTCACGATTACCCTCAGCGGCAATGTGGTCCGAAACAATCTGAACATGATCATGGAGGCAGCCAACAGTGAAAGCCACATGTACGGGTTGTATTTGCTGAATGGGAAAACACTGGCCGACAACCACACCATTGTAGACAACCAGATGCCCAATTGCCTGAGCAATGAGTTGTACAAGGGCATCGTGGATGATCAATCGACCGGTGTATTCAACGGAAAGATTTTCGTGCGTCAAGACGCTCAAAAAACGAACGCCTATCAGTCCAATAAAAATATATTAATCGGCGAACAGGCATCCGCCAATACCAAACCCCAGTTGGAAATTTTCGCAGACGATGTAAAATGTTCACACGGGTGCACAGTTGGAAAACTCGACGAGAATGCGCTGTTCTATCTCAAGGCACGGGGCATCCCCGACGACAAAGCAAAGGCCCTGTTGTTGCATGCATTTGCGGTGGATATCCTGGACCAGATCAAAAACGAATCGATTCGCGCATATGCCGATCAGTTGATTTCAGCGCGACTCTCATACAGCGAGTAAATGTCGACCGGCACACCATATGATGTCCATTCTATTCGCCAGCGGTTCCCAATTCTGAACAGGAAAGTCAAAGGAAAGGATCTCATTTATTTCGATAACGCCGCTACCGCTCAAAAGCCGGTTGAAGTCATAGATGCACTCACCCAGTATTACTCGTATTACAATGCCAATATTCACCGTGGCCTTCACACCCTTGCAGATGAAGCCACAGCTGCATTTGAAGCAACCCGGGAAGCCGTAAAAGAATTCATTGGTGCTGCTCATTCGGAAGAAATTATTTTCACAAAAGGAACAACCGAGAGCATCAACCTCATCGCAGCAGCGTGGGGAGAAGCATGTTTATCCGCTGGTGATGAAATCATCCTCTCCTCGTTGGAGCACCATGCCAACATTGTTCCCTGGCAGATGGTTGCCCAGAAAAAAGGGGCCACCATTCGGGTCATTCCTATGAATGACCAGGGCGAAATGGATATGGCTGGATTTCATGTGCTCCTGAATGATAAAACAAAAATGGTTGCCGTCGTTCACGCTTCCAATGCACTCGGCATCATTCAACCGGTTGAAGAGATCATTCGTTCTGCGCATCAACACGGTGCGGTTGTGTTGATCGACGGCGCGCAATCCAGTGTTCACCTGGACATCAACGTACGGGAAATGGATTGCGATTTTTACGTTTTCTCGGGGCATAAGGTATACGGTCCTACCGGCACCGGCGTACTCTACGGAAAAAAACATATTCTCAACAGCATGTCTCCTTTTTTAGGTGGAGGGGAGATGATCAAAGAAGTGAGTTTTGAACAAACTACCTATAACGAATTGCCGTTTAAGTTTGAAGCAGGAACGCCCAATATTGCAGATGTGATTGCCTTGCGTTCCGCATTAGCATTCATAACTGAGCTGGGAAAATCAGCGATCCGAATGCACGAAGACGTGTTACTGAAATATGCAACTGCGCAACTGCAAAAGATTGAAGGAGTACAGATCATTGGGGAGGTCGAGAACAAAGTTCCGGTCGTTTCATTTGTTGCAGCGGGGGCACATCCTCAGGATCTGGCGTACCTGCTCGACAACAACGGTATTGCTGTCCGCACCGGACACCACTGTGCGCAGCCGCTGATGAAGCGATTGGGTATCGTCGGCACGACCCGTGTTTCGTTTGGTGCTTACAACACTCAAGAGGAAGTTGATGTCTTTATAACGGCATTGGAAAAATCGCTCAAGATGCTCAGGTAATGGAAAATCAAAGAACCATAGAAGAAATTGAGCAGCAGCTGGTGGATGATTTTGCATTGTTTGAAACCTGGGAAGAGAAGTACGAATACATCATCGATCTGGGAAAGAAACTCATACCCCTCAGCGATGCATTTAAAATAGATGCGTATAAAATCAAAGGATGTCAGTCCAGCGTATGGATTCATTCCCACTATGAAAACGGACGCGTTTTTTTTGAAGGCGACAGTGATGCGGTGATTGTCAGGGGACTGGTTGCAATAGTCATCACTGTTTTAAATGGTCAATCACCGACTGCCATTGCAGAAGCGCCCCTATCCTTTATTGATGCCATTGGGTTGCGGTCGCATCTGGCCCAAACGCGCGCTAACGGACTCAGTGCCATGCTCAAGCAAATGAAACTGGAGGCAAGCATTTTAGGTGGACAATCTTCTTCTCACCCATAAAGAATCCTAAGGATGAAAACAACCGAACAACTCAAAGAAGAAGTAATTGAAAAAATCAAAACCGTTTTTGATCCCGAATTACCGGTCAACATCTGGGAATTGGGATTGATTTACGAAGTGAATATTGTTCCGATCAACAATGTACAGGTCATCATGACCCTGACCGCACCAAGTTGTCCGGCCGCTCAAACCCTCCCCCACGACGTGGATCAAAAAATCAGAGAAGTCGAGGGCATCAACGATGTGTTTGTGGAAATCACCTGGACGCCGGCATGGAACAAAGACATGATGAGCGAAGAAGCAAAACTAGAATTAGGTTTTCTTTAGTTGCTCGCCAATTTCCCCTTAGATTTAGGATATGAAATGCAGGCTTCGACTCCAACTGCTTTTGTTCTCTTGCGCACTCTGTCTTTCTGCAGTTGCGCAAATCAAAATTCCGCAGGAATGGAAGGGGAAAATCAAAGAGGGAAAAAATACCTATGCGTATACCTTGGCAATTGAGCGCAGGGTGGGTGACAGTATTTTTGGGATTTCTACCAGCGCTTCACAAGGTTTTTTCTGTGAAACCGCCTTTCGGGGGATGGTCAGTGGCACGATGTACCGCATTCGCGAAACCCGCATCATTCGCATGAACTATAAGGGAACAAAAGAGGTCTGCTTGATGGAATTGCAGTTGAATGCGACCGATAAAAAAATGAATGGCACGTTTTCGTCCAGCAACAGCAAACGCAAAGACTGTGGATCGGGATCCGTCGCCTTAACCAGAACAGAGCAACAGGAAAAAGAAGCAATCGCTGCGGCTGCACCCTCTCAAGCAGAAAAAATAGTACGATCGCCCTCATCACCACTGCCTCTTCCGCAAAGCAGTATTTCAGTAAAAAGAGAATTGGACAAGAGGGAGCTGCAGGTCATAGACCGGCTTCAATTTTCGGAAGACAGTGCGGTGGTAACCATCTACGATAACGGAGTCATAGACGATGATTTTATTTCACTGGTCATCAATGATCGCATAGTGTTTGATAAGGTGAAATTGGGAACCACTCCGTTGTCGTATACCCTGAAGCGAAAAGAAGGCGAGCGCTTTTCCATCGCCTTTCATGCCGAAACCCTGGGAACCATCCCGCCGAATACGGGACTCATCATCATCACGGCAGGTCCGAAGCGAAAAGAGCTGCTGTTCTCATCAGACCTTCAAAAAACAGCTACAGCTCTGATTGAACTTATAGAAAAAGTTCCTTAAATTAGTTAAACAAACTGCCATGAAAAGAATACTCGTTTTACTACCGGCACTTGTCATTTTTTGACATCCGCAATCCCACCCAGCGTGGAGCCAGCAAAACCTCTTCCTCAAGTAATTGGGGTTGACTACCAAACAGCCAAAGTAAATTTGGAAGCGTACAAAGGCGGCAAACTGAGCCTCAAAGAAAAAATAGGCTTGAAAGTCGCCACTTCCAAAAACATGCAAGCCGAAGGTGCAGGCAAAAGCCAGCTGACTGCGTTCTTACTTGCGCTCCTGATTGGAGCTTTGGGCATCCACCGTTTCTACCTGGGATATACCACAATTGGCATCATTCAACTGTTAACCCTTGGCGGTCTGGGCATTTGGGCACTGATTGATATGATCCTGATCCTTACCGGTGATCTGAAGCCGAAGGACGGCGACTATGCGAAGAAACTGTAATTGCTCTTTAAGAAAAAGCAATCTCATTTGGTGGGTGAACGTTTATAACGCTTCACCCACCAATCGTTTAGTGAATTAGTTCGCAATGATTTTAGTTGTTTGCAAAGATAGATACCGAGCGCACACTGGTTCCGCTTGTAGCGCGATGTGAACCGCGGTATGCAACCGTATAGCTTCGTTTACGGGTCAAGCTGATGTTTGACAATGTTGCCAAAACAGTGGTTGTTCCTGCCAATCTCACTTGAAATCCTTCACCCGCTAGTTCAGAAGGATAAGGAGTGAAATCGGTCACGGCCGTATATCCAACATTTGCTGCAACCACTTCGTTGCGCACAACAGAGAAAAAATCGACTGCCGGGGTGGACGCTAACCCGTTGTATGCAAAATTCGCAAACCGAAGACGAACGCTCGTGTCTACAGGCTCAATGACCTGAAGTGGCAATAACTTGTATTTCATTGCATTGATTGTATCATATAGAAACAGTGTGTAGCGTTGTCCAGCGGACATTTCTTCAGCAAATCCAAGCGGCAACTGTGTTGTAGTCCTTAGAGTATCCCTGATCAAAAACTGGCGAAGCCCCGGTTGCAGTTGAAAGCCTACACCTGTCGCCGGAAATAATCCTCCGGATGTCAATAAAGCGCCGGTCACGGGTTTAGTGTCTACATAAATGAAGTTTCGGGAAGCGCCAACGGTAGCCAGGAAAACCTGCATGACTCCCTTGTTGGAGAATTCATTATTCAATTCAATTTTTTCATCAAACGACTTTTCACATGAAAGCAGTCCCAGCATGAATAATGCGGCTCCCGTTGAGATGATTTGAATATACTTGTTCATTGACATACGTTTAATGTGGATAATCAGGGTTTAGAGAACCATTGTTCTTTGGTGTGGTAATCAAGTGCTCTTCCTCCAACTGCGTCAAGAGCAACGATGTTGTAGAGGAATTCTGAATTGAATCGAGGCCGACACCGATACGCCCATGCACCTCTGTTGTCTGGCCACAAATCAGTACCAACAGGGGGTTCAAAGTTTCGGTAAACTTGTTGACCGGTTACAGCGTCAAGATCCGTATAATGATATCGACGCATATCTGTCCACGTTTCAATCAATCCATGGCCATACATGGCGATGTATTTTTGAAGCATGATATGAGACAAGGTTATCGTGGCTGGTGCTACAGCGGCATTGGCAATGAACCCGGATTTCGAGGCAGGAGTAATCTGCCTGCTGGTGGGAATATTGCTTTGGAACGATCCTGTTAAATAATCAATACTGAGGTTGATCCCATCCAAATAGGATTGTCGAGCTGCAGCAAAATTCTTTTTCCGGTAATGTGCTTCTGCCTTAATGAACTGAATTTCGGCAGCTGTAATGATTGGGAATTCTGCACCATTTCTAAAGATATAACGGGCGCCGAGGTCATTGCCAGGCGCGGTAGTACTGGCAAATGCGCCTCCCCAAAAGTTTTGGGGCTGATCAGCTGTCACCAAACCATCTGTTCCTTTATTCGGACGTACTCCAATGTAGGTTCCATTGGTGTTTTCGCGAATCAGGTAAGGCGCTCGAGGGTCAACAACACCTTGAAACATCGGGTTTCTTCCGGCTAAGAGATCAGCAATGAATTTTGTTTGACGCAATGCACCAGTATTGACGCGGAATGGTCCGTAAAAATTATAGGTGCCGGAAAGTCCCTGTGCAAGAAATTTGGCACTTGCATTGTCTGCATTTGCATTGATCCCAAGGTTAGCATAAAAGAGAACCGAATCAGCGTTGTAAGATGACTTATTGGTCAAATGATTGAACGAGCGGGCCAAGACCGAATAAACGAACTTCTTCCACTTGTTGACATCCCCATTATAAAAGAATGCATCACCCTTTGCCAGATTAGCCTGACTTGCTCCGTCACCTGTTTTATTGAGGTAGCTGATGGCTAAATGGGCCAATCGACGCGACTCTGCATACATTTCCTCCTGAGAATCATAATTGAAAACAAGAAGTGTAGGGTCCAGGGCTTGTTTGAGAATTGCTTCACCATAGGTATTGGTCAATGTTAACCAGCTCCAAGCCCGAATGGCATGGCCTACTCCTACATAATCCCATTTTTTTTCTTCTTCGGCCCATTCAATCATCCTGGAAAGATTAAGTCCCATACCATAATAATGCATGGCCCAGACCGATCCCAGGATGTCGCTGCCTCCGGTTGCCCCGCCCATGCGGTCATATTGGTTGCCCGCTGTGTTGGTCGCCCAAAATTGAACATACCTACCTATGTACAGACCGTCGTTTGCAGTTCCATACGCACTGCCCTGCGCGGAAGAACTACCAACAAAGTTTCCAATGATACCAGGAAGCAGTGTTTCTACCGGAACCCGCACATTTGCATTGGGATTCCGATAGGCGTCATCGATTTCCTTGCTGCAGGATCCAAGACCAAAGAGGATGGCCATTAACAGCAGAATGGAAAGGTGTGTCGTGAATATCTTTTTCATGGTGCAAAAATTTGTGGTTTAGAATGAAGCACGGATTCCAAAATTGAGTTGCAATGGAGAAGGAAGTGTAGCATAGTCAAAGCCAAAAGCACCAACACCTAAGCTACCAGCCGTATTTCCATTTACAGCAGGATCTGCCCCACTGTAATTCGTCAATAGAATTAAATCATTTCCAGTGACAAATGCACTGAGTGCTTTAAATGCTTTAGAATTTCCCATCGGGAAAGAGTAGCTCAGTGTTATATCCCTCAACCGGAACCAATTAACATCCCGCTGTATGAATGCCTCTTCAGGCATGAATGCATTGTAGTAATCGTTTTGATAGGCCGGCACAACCACAATTGAATTTTCTGTTGGATTGGTATTTTGTTGTCCATCGTTGAGCACGCCGCTGATCACCCGTGGCGTGTAACGATCCGCAGTAAGTTTACTGCGACCAATACGGGTTAAAAACATATTGGTTCCGTTGAAAATATCGCCACCCATTTTAAGATCCCACAGCATGCTCAGTCGCCAGTTTCTATACCGGAAAGAGTTGTTCCATCCCAGGGTAAATGCAGGATTTCGATCTCCACGGACCTTGAACAATCCGTCCAAGACTGGCAAACCGTTTGAAGGATTAATCAGTATTCTGCCGCTGTTGTTTCGTGCATAACCAACTGCAGTAATAGAGGTTGTGGGTCCACCCCTCACCAGTCCACCTCTTGCATTTCCATATAACCAGGTATCCGATATGTAATACTCTGAAACGTTTTTAGGCATATCCACGACTTCATTCCACATGCGGTTAAAATTGAGTCGCATATTCCAATTCAACCCTTTGTTTCCACCCCGTAACAAATCATAATCTACTGAAATTTCAACCCCCTGGTTTCTTGTGCTTGCTGCGTTTTGGGTATTCAGTACAAATCCGGTTCCATAACTCAATCTAAAATTTTGAATGATTTGTCCCTTGTTGAGCGTGTTGTAATAAGTGACATCAAAATTGAGTCGACTATTGAACAGGCGCATCTCAGTTCCTAACTCATAGGTGCTTTGACGCTCTGGACGCAAGTCAGGACTATTATTAAAGAATCCATACGAAAATCCACCACCACTGGCAAAATTGTCAACAAAAACAGATTGAGTAGAATAGGGAGTGTTCAGGCGTGCCGTTCCGGCTAGTGAGGTCCGAACCTTCCAATAACTGACCAGGTTGTTCAATTTTACTTCCGGGAAAATATCGCTCAGGATCACACTCAAACTACCCCCGGGATAATTGTACCGGCGATTGAGTTTTGGCAATGGAGATGCTTCTTCAAAACGATGCGTGTAGCTGAAGAATGCATAATTTTTATAACTCAGGGATACTTCTCCAAAGAATGCCTGCTGCCGAAGAACATTCAAATTGTATTCGCCAATTTTATTGCGAAGCAGCCGGAGGCGGGTATTGGGCCGGGTCACATTACTGTCCATGAAATTCCCCATGATTCCATTCAGATCACGATCGGTGACCGTAGCCCCATTTTTAACCATTGCACCGGTTGCACTTACGTTGTCTACGATGTTGGTTCCATACACGGAGAACATACGTGTTTCGTAATTCTGCCACATCGTTCCCGCCATGACCCTCAAACTGAAATCTTTTCCAAGCTGCTTTTTGGCAGTGGCCGTAATGGTATGATTGTACCCCGAGTACTTACGCCAATAATTATCCAATGAGCCACCCTGACCAGCTGAAAGAAAATAGGATTGCGGGTGGTAGAACATGTAACCAAACATGTCATAGGTATCATATCCAAACCGACCAGAAACAGTCAACCACTTAAAAGGATTGATGTTGATCCCCATGCTATAGGTCTTCCTTTCCGTTTCATCATACGCCCTGTTCTTCTTTACATTGAATAACGGGTTGTCGTATTCCCCATTGGCGGTAGTGTTGGAGAAAATGTCAAGTTTGTCGCCGGTGGTTGGATCCTCAAAATTGGTGATATCAATGTCACTTGGCCATATCATTAAACTCAGCAGATAACTTCCAAAACTACGGAGCACCTTGTTGTTATCGCTTTTGATGTAGGCCACAGAAGGCATCAACTCAATTTTATCTTTCCAAAGCTTTGTGCTGTTGGAAATTCTAAAGTTATATCGGCGAAAACTATTGTTGGGCACAACACCTTGTTGGTCAAAATAACTTCCAGATAGTCTAAACTTGGATTTTCCTACACCAAAATCGACACCGATATTGTGTGTTTGTGCTTTTCCGGTTCTAAAAAATGTTTCCCGATTGTTGTAGCGTTTAGTGGTGGCATCGTATGCGGGACCAAAATATTGAAATGTATTGGCCGATGCTCCATTGATTCCGTTTCGATAATCATCGATGATTTCTGGCCAACGAACGACCTCTTGTATTCGATAGCTGTTATCGTATTGAACTGCAAGTTTGTTGGTCTTAGCTTTTCGAGTGGAAATGACGATTGCTCCTGAGCTGGCCTGGCTGCCATACAATGCGGTGGCTTCCGGTCCCTTTAGCACGGTAATGGTCTCAATATCACTTGGATTGATATCCGCTATTCTGTTTTGGTAATCACTGGCCCGGTTAGGACGATCAGATGCCAGTCCAATACCCTGTCCGCCACTGGACGTTTCATTGATGGTTTGATTATCAATGATCACGCCATCCACTACATAAAGAGGCTGGTTGCTCAAAGACAGTGAATTGAATCCCCGAAGGACAACCGAAGATGAAGCACCTGCAACTCCCGAAGTCTGATCCAGCGTCAAACCTGCAACCCTTCCAGCCAATCCATTGAGAAAATTTTCCCGTTGTGTTTGTTGCAATTCTTGTCCGTCAACTTTCTGAACAGAGTAACCCAATTCACGAGGATTGCGTTTAATGTCCATTGCCGTCACCACAACCTCGCCCAGCATGGCATCAGAAATCTTCAGTCCGATTTTTAAATTTTGGTTGGAACGGATGGGAACGTCTGTGGTTTCATACCCTACCGAGGAAAATTGAAGCACCTCGCCCTCAGCAACTAAAATTTTAAAATTACCATTGTTATCTGTTTGTGTGGCACGGCGTGTTCCTTTCACTCGGATACTGACTCCTATGAGCGGAGTCTTCCCGTCTTCACCAATTACTGTACCGGTGATGACCTTTTCTTGGGCGAAAGAATGTCCAACAAACGATAGCATCAAAAAAGTGACAGCCAAAGCGGCATTAATCAATTTTTTCATAACAGTTAGTTTTTAATCTCAACAGGCGGATTTTCATCCAGCAACGCTGACGATAAATCAAGAGATATGATAGTAAGCTAAGAAGGATAGGTGAATCAGCAAAAAAAAGAAAGAAATATTACTTTAGCGGCAGCAATGATAGAATACCGCTGTAATATATGTTTCACCACGGATCATCACCCTATTCATCATGCCCGTGAAATGATGATCGGACTCCGTCAGGAGTTCACATATATAAAATGTATTGCATGTGGATGCATGCAACTCATTGATCCTCCGATAACTATGGATAAGTTCTATCCAAACGACTATTATAGTTATCAAACAACTGCATCGCATGGCCACTTCCGCAATTGGATCAAAAACACAAAAAATGCATTCGCGCTGTGGGGAGAAGGAATTATTGGAAAAATTGCCTATGCAATAAAACCGAATCTTTCACTTCGCATGCTGAAAAGACTTTCCCTCAACAAACAACAATCCATATTGGATGTAGGCTGTGGTGTTGGACTGTTGATTTATGATCTCAAAGAGTTGGGATTTGAGCGGGTGGTTGGAATTGATCAGTTTCTTGATCATTCGATTCACTACCCCAACGGATTGAAAGTTGAGAAAAAATAACTGGATGAAATGAGCGATCAATGGGACCTAATCATGTTTCACCATTCACTTGAGCACATGCCTGATCCCGTCAACACATTAAAGAAAGTCCAGTCCTTATTAAAGCCCGGGGGATCGTGCCTCATACGGGTAGCGGTTGCAGACAGCGCTGCATGGGAAAAATATAAAGAGAATTGGGTTCAATTGGATGCTCCACGTCATTACCACATCTTTACTACTAAAGGAATGAAGTGTTTAGCCGAGCAAGCGGGACTTGAATTGGCGGCACACGAATGCGACTCTACTGGATTTTCTTTCTGGGGCAGCGAACAATACGCCCTGGATATTCCTCTTCATGATCAACGATCTCCGTGGAAAAATTCAAATAACTCCATGTTTAGTTCTTCACAACTTCGAAGGTTCGAGCAAATGGCTCAGCAACTGAATCGGGAAGGAAAAGGAGATGCAAGTGCATTTTTCCTTAAAAAGCCCGATCACACCTCTCCCTTTTTCAACTGATCTACAGCATAATTGACAGCCCTGGCTGTAAGTGCCATAAACGTGAGGGATGGGTTTTGCGTACTGGTTGACACCATACTAGCACCGTCTGTAACAAATACGTTCTTGCACGCGTGCAGGGCATTCCATTGGTTGAGCAAAGAAGTTGAAGGGTCATGCCCCATTCGGACGCCTCCCATTTCATGGATATCAAGTCCAGGCGCTTGACGGCTATCGTGCTGTTGAATGTGCGTACACCCCGCCTTATCGAGCATTTCAGCGGCTGTATTCAAAAAGTCCTTCATTGATTTGACATCGTTATCGTCATAGTCGATTGACGTAATCAACTGTGGAATACCCCATTGATCTACCAAATCCTTGCTCAACCGGACATGATTGCTTTCTTTAGGAATGGTTTCACCCTGCATCATCATGCTGATGTTCCATGGTCCCGGCTCTGATGCTGCCTCTTTCAATGGTGCTCCAATGCCATCATAGCTTCCCACAGAGCGGTCGGCACCATAAAAAACCATATAGCCCCTGAGAAAGTCGGTCTCCTGCTTATGCACATTTCTAAAATTGGGCATCATGGGCTGAGTAGGTCTTCTGCCATAATAGTATTTGTCTTGTGGACCATCAAACGCTGCGCTGACCGTCCCTGTGTAGTTATGGAAGGCCACGTACTTTCCCAGCAATCCATTATCATTTCCCAATCCATTCGGAAACCTGGTTGATGTTGAATTCAGCAGAATAAGATTGGTGTTCAAGCATGCTGCATTGACAAAAATGATTTTTGCATAGTAGGCAGTCGATTTTTTACTGACAGCATCAATGACATTCACACCGCTTGCTTTCCCAGTTTTCTCATCATAAATAATAGAATGAACAATGGTATGGGTCGCAATCGTAAGATTTCCGGTCTTAAGGGCCCATGGAATGGTGGATGAGTTGGAACTAAAATATCCGCCAAAAGGACACCCCCTTTCGCATAACGTTCTGGCCTGGCACTGGGACCGTCCCTGTTCCAGATGGATTGGATTGGGTTGGGTGAGGTGAGCACACCTGCCTTGCACAACAAACCGATCGTTGTAAGCAGACATGATTCTTGATGCCAACGTGGTTTCCACGCAATTCATCTCCCAGGCAGGCAGCGATTCGCAATCCGGCAACGTTTCAAGACCATCTTTGTTGCCGCTGATGCCGGCAAATCGTTCAACATGGGCATACCATGACGCAAGATCCTGATAGCGAATGGGCCAATCGACTGCAAAGCCGTCGCGTGAAGGTCCTTCAAAGTCATATTTACTCCATCGTTGAGTTTGACGCGCCCAGAGCAAAGATTTTCCACCCACCTGATACCCCCTGATCCAATCAAATGGTTTCTCCTGCACATAAGGATGGTCATTGTCTTTCACAAAAAAATGTTCTGTCGCTTCACCAAATGCATAGCAACGGCTCACCACTGGATTTTCTTGGGTGACCGATAGGGGCATTTTGTTGTGGTGCTTAAACCTCCAGTTCGGTACAGTGGCAGTAGGGTAATCCTTAAGATGCACCACATCCTTTCCTCTCTCAATCATCAATGTCTTTACCCCGTTGTCACACAACTCCTTCGCCGCCCATCCTCCGGAAATTCCAGAGCCAATCACAATGGCATCAAAAGTATTGGCCGCTTTGCCGTTCGTATTCATATAGGGTGCAGCACTATCCTTCTTCATGGAATCAAGTTACACATAAGATGCATAAAAAAAACCTCAGCAATACAAATTGCTGAGGTTGGTGGAGAATATCGGAGTCGAACCGACGACCTCTTGCATGCCATGCAAGCGCTCTAGCACCCCCATATAACTAATTATCAACTATTTATATACCCCAAAGTTGATTGTGTGACCCAAACGTGACCCAAAGAACTATTATTAAAATGTTTACAAGCGTAAATTATGAAGAAATAAGATACCGACATTACGCCATTGCGACAGCTATGATATTTTCTTCTTGTAATACTTCTATTAAATCTTCTGCGATACTGATTGCTATATTACCCCTTAAAAAGTTTAAAACTAACCTGATACTTATAAAACTCTATGTTAGTGGTGACTGCAAGCGCACGCTTTATACGTAAATCATCTTCCAACGCAATAATGACTCCTTTAACTTTCTGACCTTCTTCTGCTAACTCTTCTTGTACATACCCCATATAACGCTGCACCTGACCTACAACACTATCACTCACTCTACCTTTCTTCAACTCTACAACGAGTAACTCCTTTTTATCCTTACTAATTGCAAGTATATCAATAGGACCGGTATCACTCTGGTACTGTTGACCAACCAGTTCACCGTCTTCCTCATAAATATCATAGTTTTTACCCAACTCTGTCTGCTTCCAGTTTTGCACTAGGAAATCTTCTAAATGTTTTTCCAGCGCGAAAATTGCTGGATCTTCAACTGTCTGGTCAGTTGAGATTAATGTGGGCGGTCTATTCCCTGAAATCAAACGCTCAATCTCTTCTGCATACTTTGTGATATCACTCACCGTACCGATTGAACCAGTGCTATTTTTTAATTGATCAGACATTGCTGATCGTTCTAAAAAGTTGCTATACCATTTCACAGTTCTTCTATGAGGAAGTATTTGATCAGGATGATAAGAATAAGTGTCAAGTACTTCACCTATGTAATAACTACCTCTTCCATTGGGGCACAGCACAATATCACCAACATTAATTCCTTTCGAAACGGTCCAAAGAGCACCACAAGATAAACCTGCAGAAACTTTACTCTTTCCTGGATGATTCTTAAGGTAAATTGGAATGAATGTTGCATTGAATTCGCGCCAATTATCAGGTAGTCTTGAGCTGAGATCCTCTTTAACATCAAAGAAAGTACCAATGAAATTTCCTTTGTAACATTCATCGGCATGAATACTCTAAGCACCCAACATTATTCGATAGTAACTTCTCATAAGTATTTCTTTTAAAGTTTACACGCTAATCGAAGTACGGGATTTCGGAGCACAAAACTGTCAAACAAGCACAAATGTTGATAGAAGCACTGCACTTGATTTAACCACGTCAGCCCCCATTGCGGCAAACGGCTGTTAGTGGCTGGTTTCCTTCGGATTTCTTCTTTTGAAAGCATATTTCACCACAAAATAGATGATTAGTGCCGATAATACACCAGTTAAAAAATCAGTAAGCGGAACCATAACTGCAGTGTAAAGCATTATTGAAAACTCAAATTTCCCGAGAT
>Ga0169931_10004578_pt1 | contig 21452 bp, 14 predicted proteins | sample Kivu_15m_20L_FD_129675 | JGI IMG/M metagenome (GOLD analysis project Ga0169931, IMG submission 129675) | Freshwater microbial communities from Lake Kivu, Western Province, Rwanda to study Microbial Dark Matter (Phase II) - Kivu_15m_20L... | ecosystem: Environmental > Aquatic > Freshwater > Lake... | reverse complement strand
CGGGCCGACGCACAGCGTGTTCGCCGCACCGATCCGGGCGGCGATCGCGTCGACCGTGCCGCCGGACTCGCGCACGAAGCGCACCAGGTGCTCCTTGTGCGGCAGCGTCACGCTCGCGCCGCGGAAGTCGAGCGCACTGAACGCGAGGAGCTCGGACATGCTCGCCTTGAACGACTCCCAGCCGGGCGCAACAGGGATGGGCACGTACACCGCGTCCTGCGAACGCTCGCGAAACCATGCGTTGTGGACCTCGGGTCCGCGCGAGTGCGCCACCGGCCAGCCCACCACGCCGTACACCTGCGTCCGCGGGCCGATCCGCCCGAACCCGTACCGCTCGACCAGCTCCGTGACCGTCGGCTGGCCCGCCGCGGAGCCGACCGCCACGGCCGCGGCGCCGTGCGCGTCGCCGGGCCCGCCTGCGCGCGCGAACGTCAGGAAGGCGCCGAACTTCGGCGCGAGCACCCGGGTCATCACGCCGGCCTCGCCCATGCAGAGCGCCACCATCGGCTTCGGGCGCGCCAGGAGCAGCTCGAACGCCTCGACGCAGTCGCGCACGCTGCGCGCCGTCCACGCGACCTTCGCCACGGCGCACGCGGGCGCGTCGGCCATCGCCGCCACCGAGCGGACCAGGTCGGCGGGGCGGCCCTCGACGCCGTGCGCGCTGAGGACCAGCCGCGTGCCGACGTCGCGGACCTGCCCGGGATGGGCCACGCACAGCTCGACCTTCTGCCGGAGATTCGCGCTGCGCGCGAAGTCCGCGAGCTCGAAGTCGACGTACGCCGGGGCGTCGCCCGGCGCGGACGCGGCGCACAGCGCCTCGAGGAGGCTGACGCGCTCGTCGTCGCCGCCATGCCACTCGCCGCCCTCGCGCGCGCCGCGCACGGTGACGATGCTCGGCACGGGCGAGCCGCGGACCAGCGCGCGCACATGGGGAAGCGCCTGCCCGCCGCCGAGCGCGTCCGCCATCGCGTCGACGCGCCACTCGACCATCGTCGCGCCGCGCTCGGCGGCGAGCGCGGCGGCCGCGAGCGCGGAGTCGACCGCATCGGCCGCGTCGACCGGGATGGACACGCACAGGTGCGTCACGCCCGCATCGTAGGGGCCGTTACGATTGCGCACGATGAGCGACACCACCGCCGACGAGGCCTACGCGTTCCTGCGGGCGCACCTTGCGGGGAAGATCCGCTTCGACGGCGAGCGCATCGAGATCCGCGTGGCTCCCGGCCCGGACGGATCGCTGGTCGCGAGCGTGATGGTCGCCATGCTGCGCGCGGTCGACGTGGTGCTCGAGCTGCCCGACGACTCGGACGACGGCATGCAGGTGCAGGTGACGCTCGAGCAGATCGAGGAATCGGGTCCGCACGGGGCGCTGTGCGACCGGTGGTGCATCTACCACGGCGAGCCGCCGGACGTGCGTTGGGCGCGCATGTCGGTCGACGCGGCGCGGTGGCACGGCTACTTCGTCGACGGCAGCGCCCTCGCGCGCGAGAACCCGTTCGCGTCCCGCGAGCCCGCGCTCTGCAAGGCGCTGAACACGACGGGGCTGGAGGCGGTGGCCCGCGCCGCGGAGGCGGCCGGCGGCCACCGGCTGGCGGACCCGCGGGTGGTGGGCGTCGACCCCTGGGGCATCGACGTGCGCTCGACGCTCGGCATCGCGCGCATCCCCGCGCCCGCGCCATGGGCATCGCCCGACGAGCCGCTCGCGTGGCTTGGCGTCGCGGCGGCGCGCTGATCCGCGGCCGGGCGTGCAGCCACCGCTAGACTCTCGGGTCACCGAGAGGAACCACGCATGGCCAACAAGATGTCCGGAAGCCTCAACCACGCGATGATCGACGGTCCGAAGGGCCGGGAGGCGCAGGAGTACGCCAACCGCTTCGGGGAGCCCGGGTTCCACGACATCACGCGCGCCTACATCGACCAAAACTATGCGGGATACACCGAGGAGAACCAGGAGACCTGGCGCACCCTCTACGACCGGCAGATGGAGTACCTGGCCGACCACGCGAGCGGCGTCTACCTCTCCGGCGCGCGCAGCATCAAGCTCGTCCGCGATTACATTCCCTTCCTCGAGGGGCCGAAGTCGGTGAACACCTTCCTCATGCCGCTCACGGGCTGGCAGAGCAAGGCCGTGCCCGGCTACCTGCCCGCGAAGGCCTTCTTCGCCTGCCTCGCGCGGCGCGAGTTCCCGACCACCATCGTGATCCGGCCGAAGGAGTCGATCGACTACCTGCCCGAGCCCGACATCTTCCACGACATCTTCGGCCACGTGCCGCTGCACGCCGACCCGACCTTCGCCGACTTCCTGCAGACCTACGGCAAGGCCGCGCTCACCACCGACGACCCCGTCCACACCGAGCGCCTGGCGCGGCTCTTCTGGTTCACGGTCGAGTTCGGGCTGATCCGCGAGAACGGCGCGCTGAAGCTCTACGGGAGCGGCCTGATCTCAAGCCCCGGCGAGAGCAAGCACGCCCTCGACGCGCCGGGCGTCGACCGCCGCCCCTTCGACCTCGAGACGGTCTGCTCGACGAGCTTCGAGATCGACCACTACCAGCCCATCCTCTACGTGCTCGACAGCTTCGAGCAGCTGCGCGACGCGATGGAGACCTACGCGAACCGCATCCTCTCCGGGAACGCGCGACGCGCGGTCGCCTGACCGGCCCTGAATACACTCCGCGGATGACCCCCCGCATCCGCAACGCCTGCTCGGTCGCGCTCTGCGCGGCGGTCGCGGGATGCGCCATCGGGCCGGACCACCAGACCCCCGAGATGGAGGTGGGCGAGCGCTTCTCGGTGCGGCCGCCCGCCGGCGTCACCACCGCCGAGGCGCGCACCGAGGCCTGGTGGGTGACGCTCGACGACCCGGTCCTCAACGACCTCGTCGCGCGCGTGGACCTGCAGAACATCGACCTGCGGCGCGCGCTGCTCGCGATCGAGACGTACCGCGCGCAGTTCACGATCGACTTCTCGAAGCTCTTCCCCGACATCAACACCGGGCTCGCCTACAGCAGGCGGCGCGTCGACGCGAACCAGATCGGCGTGCCCAACCCGGACGCCCTGCGCCAGGGCTTCAGCAACTGGCAGTGGAACGTGGCATCGGCCGCGTGGGAGATCGACGTGTGGGGGGCGCTCCGCCGGCAGGTGGAGGCGGGCGTGTCCAACCTGCAGGCGAGCGCCGCGCAGTACCGCGGCGTGCTCGTGGGCGTGCGCGCCGAGGTCGCCACCGCGTACGTGACGCTGCGACAGCTGCAGGCGCAGCGCGAGGCGATCCGCCGGCTCGCGGCCGGGTACGACAAGCTGCTCTTCGCCATCGAGGCCAAGGTCCGGGCGCAGGTGGGCTCCAGGACCGAGCTCGCCGAGATCCGGTCGAGGCGCGCGTCGGCCCTCGGCGACGCGGCGCGCTTCGACGCGCTGATCGCGCAGCAGGTGTCGGGCATCGCCATCCTCCTCGCCGAGACGCCCGGCCGGGTGCGGGAGATCCTCGAGCCGGTGCGGCCCATCCCGGCGTGCGAGGTGCCCGTCGCGATCGGCGTTCCCGCGACGCTGCTGGCGCGGCGCGCGGACGTCGACGCGGCCGAGCGCAGGCTGCAGGCGGCGACGGCGGGCATCGGCGTCGCGCAGGCGGATTACCTGCCGCGCTTCGCGTTCAACGGGAACTTCATCATCCAGACGCCGGACTTCGCGAACCTCACGGACATCTCGTCGAACATGACCTACGGCATCACGCCCGCGGTCACGTGGAACTTCATGAACATCCTCACCGGCCGCTCCGAGGCCGGCGTCATCCAGGCGAAGATGCGGGCGCTCGACGCGCTGCTCCAGTACCAGCAGGCGGTGCTGACCGCGGTCAACCAGGTCGAGCGCTCGGTCGCCGCGTACGGCGCCGCGCTCGCCGCACGCGAGTCGTACCGCGTCGCCGCGCGCGAGATCGACGACGCCTACGAGCTCGCGTTTATGCAGTACGACCGCGGGACGATGAACCTCAGCACGCTGATCCTCTACCTGCAGGCCGCGGTCGTCGCGCGCGACGGCCTCGCCCAGGCGAGCGGGCTCACCGCGCAGAACTACGTCGAGCTCTACCGCTCGCTCGGCGGGGGCTGGGAGGCGAGCCCCATGCCGGAGGACTGGGAGCGCGTGCGCAGGGAGTTCAAGGCGCACCCCACGGCCAACGACTTCCTCGCACCGCCGCCGAAGGACGCCGCGGGCTGAACCGCCGCACGGACGCAACCCGACATGCACCCCACGAAGACCGCCGTCACGCTCGCCGCGCTCGTGTTCGCCGCCGCGGCCTGCTCCCGCGCCCCTCAGGCGCCGCAAGGCCCTCCGCCCGCGCCCGTGGCGACGTCGCGCCCGGTCGTCGCGGACGTGGGCGTGTACCGCGACTACCCCGGCATCACGATGAGTGTCCGGACGGTCGACGTGATCCCCCGCGTGTCGGGCTACATCGACCGGCAGGCCTTCGTCGACGGTGACATGGTCGAGGCCGGGCAGCTGCTCTACCAGATCGACCCGCGCCCCTACGCCGTCGCGGTCGAGAAGGCCGCCGCCGAGATCGGCATCGTCGAGGCCGAGCTGCGCAACGCCACCGACCGGGTCGCGCGCAACCGCCCGCTCGTGGAGGTGGGCGCCATCTCGCAGCAGGAGTTCGACCAGCTGCTCGCCGACGAGCGCAGCGCCAAGGCCCGCCTGCAGGCCCGGCGCGCGGCGCTCGACGAGGCGAACCTCAACCTGTCGTTCACGCGTATCGAGAGCCCCGCGGCGGGCCAGGCGAGCGCGACGCGCGTCTACGCGGGCACCATGGTCGGGCCCACGCAGCTCCTCGTGACGGTGAGGCAGCTGGACCCGCTGTGGGTCGAGTTCAGCCCGGCGGCCCTCGACCTTCCCGCGGTGCGCGCGCTCGAGGCCTCGGGCCGGCCCGAGACCGAGGTGGCCCTCAGCGACGGCCGGTGGAGGCGCATGGGCACCGTGGTGTTCGTCGACAACACGGTGAACCCGGACACGTCCACCATCCGCACGCGTCTCGAGGTGCCGAACCCCGACCGGCTGATGGCACCCGGCGCGTACCTCAACGTGCGCCTGCGGGTGGCCGAGCTCAAGGACGCGGTCACGGTTCCCGAGAAGGCGATCGTCTACCAGACGGCCGCGGCGACGCTGTGGACCGTCGACGCGCAGCGCAAGGCGCGCCAGCGCGTGGTGAAGGTCGGGCCGCACGGCGGCGCCGGCGTCGTGATCCTCGAGGGCCTCTCCGCCGACGACGAGGTGGTGGTGGAGGGCGCGCTCAAGCTGTACGACGGAGCGCAGACGTTTGACCCGGCGCAGGCCGCCCCATGACCGAGTTCTTCATCCGCCGGCCCATCTTCGCGACGGTGATCGCCCTCCTCATGGTGATCGCCGGCGGCCTGGCCATGGCCGTGCTGCCGGTGTCGCAGTTCCCGCCGATCACGCCGCCCACGGTCACCGTGACCGCCTTCTACCCGGGCGCGGGCGCGAAGGTCGCGTCGGACGTCGTCACCCGACCGCTCGAGCGCCAGATCAACGGCGTGCCCGGCATGATCTACATGTCGAGCAACTCGGTGGACGGCGGCAACGTCACCATCACGGTCACGTTCGACGTCGGGTATGACCTGTCGATCGGCGCGGTCGACGTGCAGAACTACGCGCAGACGGCCATCCCGCAGCTTCCGCCGGAGGTGCAGCTGCAGGGCATCTCGGTGCGTAAGCAGTCGACCGACTTCGTGCAGGTGGTCGGCCTTCGTTCGCCCAACGGCACGTACGACGCGGACTTCCTCTCGAACTACGCCGACATCAACATCGTGCAGACGCTGCAGCGCATCCCGGGGGTCGCGCAGGTGCAGAACTTCGGCCTGCGCCAGTACTCGATGCGGATCTGGCTCGACACGCCGAAGCTGGCCGCGGTGGGGATCGACCCGGCGGAGGTGCAGCGCGCGATCGCCGAGCAGAACCGGCAGGCCGTCGGGGGCAAGGCCGGCGCGGCGCCGAGCGCGGGTGAGCCGGCCTTCGCGATGCAGGTGCTCACCAAGGGCCGGCTGGAGCAGGTCCGCGAGTTCGAGGAGATCGTCGTGCGCTCGAGCGAGGGCGGCACGGTCTTCCTGCGCGACGTGGCGCGCGTCGAGCTCGGCGCGGCGAGCTACGCCTCCAACGGCCGTCAGGACGGCAAGGACGCGGCGCTCATCGGCGTGTTCCAGCTGCCCGGGTCGAATGCGTTCGAGATCGCCAAGGCCATCGGCACCGCGATGGACGACCTGTCGAGGGACTTCCCGCAGGACGTCGAGTACGGCATCAACTACGACACGACGCGGTTCGTGAGCGCGTCGATCTCGGAGGTCGTCCAGACGTTCTGGGAGGCGGCGCTCCTCGTCCTCGTCATCATCTACGTGTTCCTGCAGAGCATCCGGACCACGCTAATCCCGATGGTGGCGATCCCGGTGTCGATCATCGGCACGTTCGGCGTGATGCTCGCGCTCGGGTTCTCGATCAACACGCTGACGCTCCTCGGGCTGGTGCTCGCGATCGGCATCGTCGTCGACGACGCGATCGTGGTCGTCGAGAACGTCGAGCGCAAGTTCGAGCAGGGCGAGACCGATCCCGTGAAGGCGACCTCCGACGCGATGCGGGAGGTGGCGGGGCCGATCATCGCGACCACGCTCTCGCTCGTGGCGGTGTTCGTCCCCGCCGCGCTGATGCCGGGCGTGACCGGGCAGCTCTACAACCAGTTCGCGATGACGATCGCGGTGTCGGTGGTGCTGTCGAGCGTCAATTCGCTCACGCTGAGCCCGGCGCTCGCGGCGATCTTCCTGCGTCCGCGAAGGCCCGTCGAGCGCGGGCCCTTCGGCGCGTTCAACCGCGCGTTCGGCCGCACCGAGCGCGCGTACGAGGCGACCGTCGGGTGGCTGGTGAGGCGCTGGACCGTAGCGCTCGCGGTGTTCACCGCCGCGATCGCGGCAACGCTGTGGATGGTGACGGGCGCGTCGACCGCGTTCGTGCCGGACGAGGACAACGGGTACTTCTTCGTCGCCTACCAGCTTCCGCCGGGGTCGACGCTCCAGCGCACGATCGAGGTCGGCGAAGAGGCGCGCCGGATCGTCGCGGCCCAGCCCGAGGTCGAGACCGTCATCCAGATCGACGGGCAGAACTTCCTCGCCGGAGCGCCCCAGTCCAACAGCGGGGTGCTGATCCCCGTGCTCAAGCCGTGGGACGAGCGGCCGGGCGCGGCCAGCACCACCGGCGCGCTGGTGCAGCGGCTGCAGGCGCTCCTGTGGCCCATCCCGGGCGCGATGGTGTTCCCCGTGACCCCGCCGTCCATCCCGGGCCTCGGCACGGTCGGCGGATTCCAGCTCCAGCTCGTCGACCGCGCGGGCCTCGGCACCGAGGCGCTCTGGAAGGCCGCGCAGGACGTCATGGCGGCCGCGCGCGAGCGACCCGACCGCATCGCCGGCCTGTTCACGCCGTTCCAGAAGGACGTGCCGCAGCTGTGGCTCGAGATCGACCGCGTGAAGCTTCAGCGCCTGAACCTCACCGTCGCGGACGCGTTCTCGGTGCTGCAGCTCAACTTCGGCAGCGCGTTCGTCAACCAGTTCAACCGCTTCAACCAGGTCTACCAGGTGTACGTGCAGGCCGACGCGCCGCACCGCATGACGGCCGGGGACCTCGAGCAGCTCTACGCCCGCAACCGCGACGGCGAGATGGTCCCGTTCAGCGCCTTCGCCTCGGTGCGCAGCGCCACGGGGCCCGACAACCTGACGCACTACAACGTCACCGACACCATCGCGCTCAACGGCATCGGCGCCCCGGGCGTGAGCTCGGGCGACGCCCAGGCCTTCATGGACGAGGCGTGCGCACGGCTGCTCCCGACGGGCATCGTGCACGAATGGACCGGCATCGTCTACCAGGAGCGCAAGTCGGGAAACGCGGCGCCCATCGTCTTCACGCTCGCCATCGTCGCGGTGTTCCTCTTCCTCGCGGCGCAGTACGAGAGCTGGCTGCTGCCGGTGCTCGTCGTGATCGCGGTGCCGTTCGCGGCGCTCGGCGGCATCCTCGGGCTGACGATCCACGGGATCCCGGTGAACGTCTACGCGCAGATCGGCCTGGTCATGCTGATCGGCCTGGCGGCGAAGAACGCCATCCTCATCGTCGAGTTCGCGAAGGAGGCGTCGGAGCGAGGCGCGACCCCGGTGCAGGCCGCGCGCGACGCCGCCCGCCTGCGGCTGCGCCCGATCCTGATGACCGCGTTCTCGTTCATCCTGGGCGTCATCCCCCTCGTGATCGCGACGGGCGCGGGCGCCGAGTCGCGGCGCTCGATCGGCGTCTGCGTGGTCTACGGGCTCGCCGCCTCGACCCTGCTCTCGCTGGTCATCGTGCCCACCTTCTACGCGCTGCTCGTGACGGTGCGCGACCGGATGTGGGGCGCGGCGGAGGCGGGCGCCGAGGTACCCTCGGGCGATGGCCACGGGCACTGACGCCGCGCTTCCCTCGATCGCACCCGCCGAGTTCCGCGCCCGCCGCGAGCGGCTGCTCGCCGAGCTCGGCCCGTCGGTGGGCCTCGTCACGGCCGGCGAGGCCGACCCGAGCCTCCACCACCCCTGGAAGCCGCACGCGCACTTCGAGTACCTCACGGGCATCGCCGACGAGCCGGGCGCGATGCTGCTCCTCGATCCCGGGCACCCCGTGGCCGCGAAGCGCGCGACGCTCCTCCTGCGTCCGCTCAACCCCGAGGTCGAGAAGTGGGACGGGTTCCGCCACGAGATCGGGTCCGCGCTCAAGGCGAGCACGGGCTTCGACACCGTCGTGCGCACGGGGATGCTCGGGCGCCTGCTCCTGGAGTCCGCGCGCAGGTCGCGGTCGCTCGCGTGCCTCATGCCGCTCGGCGCGTGGAACGCACCGGTCTCGGCCGACCTCGCGATCATGCGCGCGCAGGCCGAGCGCGTCCCGGGCACGCGCATCGAGGACCGCAGCGACGTGCTGCCGCGCATGCGCGCGGCGAAGAGCGACGCCGAGGTCGCGTGCATCGAGCGGGCGGGTCGCATCACGGCGCTCGGCTTCGCGGCCGCGATGCGTTCCATGCGCCCTGGGATGAACGAGTTCGACGTGCAAGAGGCGGTCGAGCACGCGTACCGCACGGGCGGGGCGCGCGAGCTCGCGTTCCGCACGATCGCGGGCGGCGGCTTCAACGCCACCGTGCTGCACTACCACGCCAACGACCAGGCGCTCGTCGACGGCGAGCTGGTGGTGCTCGACAGCGGGGCGAAGTTCGCCGGCTACTCGGCCGACGTGACGCGGACGCTTCCCGTGTCCGGGCGGTTCACCCCGCGCCAGCGCGAGCTCTACGAGCTGGTGCTGCGCGCGCAGGAGGCCGCCATCGCGGCGGTCCGGCCGGGCGCGACCCTCGGCCAGGTCGATGCCGCGGGCCGCAAGGTGATCGCCGACGCGGGGCTCGGCGACGCGTTCATCCACGGCATGGGCCACCACCTCGGCCTCGAGACGCACGACGCCTCGCCCGACGCCCCGCTCGAGGCGGGCGCGGTCGTGACCATCGAGCCGGGGGTCTACCTGCCCGGCGAGCGCATCGGCATCCGCATCGAGGACGACGTCGTCGCGACGGCCGGGGGACCCCGGGTGCTGACGTCGGGGATCCCGAAGTCGGTGGCCGACGTCGAGCGGGCGATGGCGCGCTGAGCGAGCCGCGGTTCGTTCAGATTCGGTTCGCAGACGCGCATCCAAACCGTTCCCGAACCTCGCGTGCCGATGATCCCCGAGTCGCGCATGGATGCGCCGACCGCGGCCGATCGACCGCACCCTGAGGGACCGGCATGTTCGAGTATCGCACCGTCTTCGTGAGCGACGTGCACCTTGGCTTCCGCGGCGCCCGCGCCGAGGAGTTCGCCGCGTTCCTGAAGCGCCTGCGCTGCGAGCGCCTGTACCTCGTCGGCGACATCGTGGACATGTGGGCGCTGCGGCAGCGCTGGACGTGGCCCGTGACGCACAACCAGGTCGTGCGCCGCGTCCTCAAGCTCGCCAAGCGCGGCACCGTCATCACGTACGTGCCGGGGAACCACGACGAGTCGCTGCGTCCGTACGCGGGCATCGACCTCGCCGGCATCCGGGTGGCCAAGCAGGCGGTGCACCGCGCCGCCGACGGGCGCCGCTACCTCGTCTGCCACGGCGACGAGTTCGACCTGGTGGTGCAGAGCTCGCCGCTCCTCTCGAAGCTCGGCACGCTCGGGTACGACTGGCTGGTCGAGCTGAACCGCCGCGTCAACGACCTGCGCGGGGTGGTGGGGCTCGAGCGCTGGTCATTCTCGCAGGCGATCAAGAAGAAGGTGAAGGGCGCGTGCACCTTCATCTCGAAGTTTGAGCAGGCCGTGGGCGACGAGGCGCGCCGGCGCTCGCTCGACGGCGTGATCTGCGGCCACATCCACGAGCCGCGCATCGAGGCGCGCGACGACGGCATCGTCTACGCGAACTGCGGCGACTGGATCGAGCGCGCCACCGCGCTGGTCGAGCACGCCGACGGCCGGCTCGAGATCGTGGACGTCGAGGCGCTCCTGCGCGGCGCCGGGTGGGAGCCCGAGTACGCGGACGAGCTCGAGCCCGTCGCCGCCGAGGACGGGGAGCCGGCCCATGCGGCATGACGCGCCCGAGGCCGGCGGCGCGGCGCGGGCGATCGCCGCGGCGTTCTGCGGCGCCTCCGTCGGGTGCGGCCACGGGCGCGCCGGGCTCGCGGTCCGCGACGCGATGCGCGTGCGCGGGCAGCTCGGCCAGGCGTCGTTCGTCGACGCGCTCGACCTCGCGCCCGCGTGGTTCACGCGCGCGTACCGGGACGGCTACCTGCGGGCCGTCCGCCATGCGCCGCGCGCGGTGGGCGCCATCTACGACCGCACCGACCTCCCGCGCCACGGGCGTTCCGGGCTTCGGGCCGCGCTCGACCGCGTGCAGGACCGCCTGCTGGACGGGTTCCGTCGCCATGCGGCGCTCCACGGCTCGGACGTGGTCGTCTCGACCCACTTCCTCACGTCGGCCATCCTCGGGCGCATGCGGGAGGCCGGGGCGCTGCGCGCACCGCTGGTGACGATCGTGACCGACGAGCACCCGCACGCGGTGTGGCTCCACCGGGGCAGCGACATGACGTGCGTGGCCTCGCCCGCCGCGCGCGAGGCGGCGATCGCCGGCGGCCTCGACGCGGCACGGGTGACCGTCACCGGCATCCCCGTCGACCCGCGGTTCGGGATGGCCCTGCCGCGCTGCCCCGGCGACGGCCGCCCGGCCGTCCTCGTGACGGGCGGCGGCTGCGGGATCGGCGACGTGGGTCCGACGGTCGCCGCGATGCTTGACGCCCTTCGCGGCACGGACGTCACCGTGGTCTGCGGCCGCAACCCCGGGCTCGAGTCCGCGATGCTCGCGATGCAGGCGACGCGGCGCGGCGAGTCGCGCGGCAACGCGCTGCACGTGGTTGGCTACACGAAGGTCATGCACGAGTTCATGGCGGGCGCGGACGTGCTGGTCGGCAAGCCCGGCGGCCTCACCACCACCGAGGCGCGCGCCCTAGGGCTGCCCATGGTGCTGCTGCGCCCCATCCCGGGCCAGGAGGAGCGGAACGCCCGCACGCTCGTGGCGGCCGGCGCCGCGGCACGCGCGTCGGGCCCCGCGGACGCCGCCATGCACGTGGCCACCATCCTCTCCGAGCCCGCGCGCCTCGCGGGCATGCGCCGCGCCTCGGGGGCGCTCGGCCGGCCGCGCGCGGCGTTCGACGTGGCGGCATGCGTGGCCGACGCCATGGGCCGGCCGGCCGCGCGATGCGCGGACCGGATCGTGGGCCTGGGCGTCACCGCGGCCTGAGCGGGGCGGCGGCGCTCCGCGTCAGATGACCGGGTCGTGCGTCGGGAGGTTGTGCGCCGGCGCCGTGTTCAGTTGCACCAGCCGCTCGCCCTGCACCGCGCGCGCCGCGTCGGGTCCACGTAGTCGCTGTGGCACGAGGCCTTCGCGTCGTCGGCGCCGACGGCCTTGCGGGTCTTGCTGGCGAGGCGGTGGATCTCGTCGGGGCTCAGGACGCCGCGCTTCTCGAGGATCTCCTGCTGCTCGGGCGTGAGCGCCGCGCTGCGCACGGGCTTGCCGCGCTCGAACCCGTCGGCCTTGCCGCTCGCAAACTCCTGGATCTCCTTCGAGATGCGCACGCTGCACCAGTCGTGCCCGCACATCGCGCAGAAGTCGGTGTCGACGTCGAGGTCCTCGTCGTGGTAGGCGCGCGCGGTGTCGGGGTCGAAGCTCAGCTCGAAGTGGCGCTCCCAGTTCAGCGCCGCGCGCGCCTTCGTCAGCTCGTCGTCGCGGTCGCGCGTGCCGGGGATGCCAAGCGCGACGTCGGCCGCGTGCGCGGCGATCTTGTACGCGATGCACCCCTGCTTGACGTCGTCCTTCTTCGGCAGGCCCAGGTGCTCCTTGGGCGTGACGTAGCAGAGCATGCTCGCGCCGTGGTAGCCCGCGGCGGTGGCGCCGATGCAGCTCGTGATGTGGTCGTACCCCGGGAAGATGTCGGTCACCAGCGGCCCGAGCACGTAGAAGGGCGCGCCGTGGCAGAGCCTGCGCTGGAGCTTCATGTTGAACTCGATCTGGTCGAACGGCACGTGGCCGGGCCCCTCGACCATGACCTGGACGCCCATGCGCCATGCGCGCTCGGTGAGCTCGCCGAGCGTCTCGAGCTCGGCCAGCTGCGCGCGGTCGGTCGCGTCCGCGAGGCCGCCCGGGCGCAGGCCATCGCCGATCGAGAAGGTGACGTCCCAGCGGCGCATCACCTCGCAGATGCGCTCCCACCCCTCGTACATGGGGTTCTGCCGGCCGTGCACCAGCATCCACTTCGCGAGCAGGCTGCCGCCGCGGCTCACGATGCCGATGAGGCGGCGCTTCACGTAGGGCAGGTGCTCGCGCAGCACGCCTGCGTGGATCGTGAAGTAGTCGACGCCCTGCCGCGCCTGGTGCTCCAGCGTCTCGAGGATGATCCGCTCGTCGAGGTCCTCGATCTTCCGCCCGATGATCATCGAGTAGATCGGCACCGTGCCGATGGGCACCGTGCTGTTGCGGATGATCGCGTCGCGGCACTCGTCGAGGTTGCCGCCGGTCGAGAGGTCCATCACCGTGTCGGCGCCCCACCGCTCGGCCCACTTCAGCTTCTCGACCTCCTCGTGCGTGCCGCTCGAGACGGGCGAGGCGCCCATGTTCGCGTTGACCTTCGTGAGGGCCGCGCGGCCGATCGCCATGGGATCGAGCCGATGCCCGAGGTGCACCGTGTTCGCCGGGATCACCATACGGCCGGCGGCGACCTCGTCGCGCACCTGTTCGGCGGTGAGGTGCGGCTCGCGTTCGGCCACCCGGCGCATCTGCGCGGTGACGCGGCCGAGGCGCGCGTGCTCGAGCTGCGTCACGGGCTCGAAGCCCGCCGGAAAGACCACCCGGCGCCACGAACCTCGCGCGTCGGCGAACTCCGCGACCGCCTTGGCATCGCCGCAGCACGAACCGCACGCGGGGCCCGCAGGGGCCTCCGCGAGGGTCACGGTCGACCACCCGGCCGGCAGGAAGTCCCAGGCGGTGCGGTCGCTCGGCGCGGGCATGCCCGGCGTGTCGGGAGAGCTGAATGCCAAGGGGCCGCCAATGTCGGCTCGGCGTGCGAAGCTGCCTGCGGTGGTTCCCTGGGCGGTGGAGGACGGGTTGTGGGCTCCGTGGAGCGGCAGGTCGTGCATGGGAGGGTCGTTCGCTTCCCTACGCCGGTACGAACCGGGTCAGGTTCCGCGGGTGCTTCTCAGCGGCGTGCGGAATGCACGGCGCGCCCCGAGCGAACGCCGGGATTCTAGGGGTGCCGGGTTCGCCGAGGATCATTGCCCGAGGGGCACAGGGAGCGTGGATCACGGCGATCGCCCTGCCATTCCGCCCCGAAACTTACGGCCGGGACCCGGAATAGGCGAACTCAAGATGGGCGATTCAACGCCCGATAGAATTCCGTACTTCGGTCCGGGGATCCATCTTGTCCGGGGGCGTCGGCACAGGTCGACGCACTGCTGCGACGCGCGCCACGCCGCGCGGGCCACTCCCTTCCGGGGGGATTGGTGCCCCCACCGCCACGCGGTGGATCGAACACCGATCACGCCCTGGACCGGTTGCCTCATCCCCGATGCTTCGAAGCCCGCCCCGCTACTCGGACCCATCGCTCCCCCCCCTCGACGAGGCCGACGTCAAGCTCGTCCAGACACTGCTCTCGGACGGACGGGCGTCCGGGCGCGACCTCGCGCAGCGCACGAGACTCTCGGAGGCGAACGTCAGCCGGCGCCTGGCGCGCCTCATCGACGAGCGCTCGGTCCGGATCATCGGCTTCGTCCCGCCCGAGTACCTCGGCCTCTCGGTCCAGTTCGCGACGTACATCCGCGTGCGGGGCGACGTGGACTCCGTCGCCTCGGACATGAGCAGGCATCCGGCGTTCTCGTTCATCAGCGCGGGGTTCGGCGCATGGGACCTCATCCTCTTCGGCGTCGCGCCCGACTTGCCCTCGGTCACCACGATCCTCGACGAGGCGGTGCTCGCGCACCCGAACGTCCACCTCGCCGAGACCCGCACGGTGCTCGAATTCGCAGACGGCACGCGCAAGGTGGATCCCCTCCATGCAATGCGCGCCCCGCGCGACATCGATGCCACCGACCGCCAGATCATCCGCCAGGTGCAGGCGGACGGGCGCATGTCGTTCACCGACATCGCCAACAGCACCGGCATCTCGGCGACCAGCGCCGCCGACCGATTCCGGAAGCTCTCCGCCGACGGCATCCTGCGGGTGCTCACCCTGCCCGACCCGACGCGCATCGGGCTCAACCTCAGCGGCATCATGTGCCTGCAGGTCTCGCGCCCCGCGCGCGAGGTGATCGCGCGCCTCGCCGCGTTCCCCGAGGTCAGCTTCCTCTGCGTCATGACGGGCTCACACCCGGTCGCGTTCGAGTTCAACGTGCGCGACGGCGCCCATTTCGACGACCTGCGCGCGCGGATCCTGCGGACCGAAGGCGTCCGGACCGACCAGACCACCGTCCACCGCAAGCTGCACCGCCAGAGCTTCGTCTGGGGCTGAACGCGCCGTGAACGCCCGAGGTCACTGCGTCACGGTGGGCGACGTGCGCGCGGCCGCGGCGCGGATCGCGCATGACGTGCGGCTCACCCCGGCCTTCGCGAGCCACGCGCTGTCGGCGGCGGCCGGGCGCCCGGCCGCGGTCAAGTGCGAGTCGATGCAGCGGACCGGGAGCTTCAAGATCCGCGGGGCATCGAACGCGGTACGCCTCCTCGACGATGCGACGGCCGCGCGCGGGGTGGTGACGCACAGCTCGGGGAACCACGCGCTCGCGCTGGCCACGGCCGCGGCGGTCCGCGGGATTCCCGCGCACGTCGTGATGCCCGCGAACGCCTCGCCCATGAAGCGCGCCGCCGTCGAGGCGGCTGGCGCGTCGGTGCACGCCTGCGGGAACACCGCCGCCGAGCGCGCCGCGGCGTGCGAGGACGTCGCGCGGCGCACGGGTGCGTTCGTCGTCCCGCCCTACGACCACCCGTGGACCATCGCGGGCCAGGGAACCGCCGGGCTCGAGATCGCCGCGCAACTTCCCGATGCCGCGACCGTGGTCGTGCCCGTGGGCGGGGGCGGGCTGATCGGCGGGATCGCGGTCGCGCTGCGCGACGCACGACCGGGCATCCACATCGTCGGGGCCGAGCCCGCGCTCGCCGGCGACGCGGCGGAGTCGTTCCGCTCTGGACGCATCGCGCCGCAGCATCCGCCGGTCTCGATCGCCGACGGTCTGCGCGCGCCGCTCGGGGAACTGACGTTCCCGCTCCTGCGCGACCTCGTCGACGACGTCGTCACGGTCAGCGAGGACGAGATCGTGGCGGCCATGCGCTTCGCCTTCGAGGACATGCGCGTCGTCATCGAGCCGAGCGCCGCGGTGGGCATCGCGGCGCTGCTGGCGGGCCGCTGCGGCGGCGACCGCGCGCGCCCCGCGGCGGTCGTCCTCTGCGGCGGGAACGTCGACCTGGCGGCGCTGCCGTGGCTCGCGCGCGGCTGAACGCGCGTCAGCCCCAGTTGCCGAGCAGCACGCCGAGGTCGAGGCCGTTCACGGTGCCGTCGCCGTTGATGTCGGCCGGGTTGCCAGGCGTCACGGGCCCCCACGAACCCAGCAGGATCCCGAGGTCGAGGCCGTTCACGGTGCCGTCGGCGTTCAGGTCACCCGGCCGCAGCACGAGCGGGCCGGTCGCGGCGAGCGAGGCCGAGGCCGAGGTGGTCGCGGTCCCCGGGGAGAACGTGCCGCTCATAAGCAGGTTCGCGGTGCTCCCCGGAGGGAGGATGGTCGGCAGCGGAAACGGCTGGCTCACGATCGGCGGCGGTGCGTCCACCGGCACGCTCTCGTTGACCGAGCCCGTGGCGCTGACCGACACGCCGCCCGGCCCGAACGCGAGCGTGCCGCCGAGCACCAGGGCGCCCGGCGAGTCGCTCGTGAACGGCTGGCCCATCGAGGTGCCTGCCACGGAGACCACCACCGGCACCGACACCGCGAAGGCCCACGTGCCGTCCGGGTTCGCCGTGACCGTGCCGGCGGCGGCGCCCGACTGCGCGGCGGTGGCCGCGGTGAGCGCGCCCGCCTCGAGCGGGACGGTGAAGTTGCTCACGCCGATGAACGTCGAGTTCGGCGCGACGGTGCGGAACGTGGAGAACGAGACCACGAGGTCCGTGGCGACCGTTCCCGGCTCGCCGTTGAGCACGTCGAGCGCCAGTCCCTCGACGGCGCACGTGCCCGCGGCGCGGTCGACCACGAGCGCGAACGCACCCGAAGGGTTCGCCTCGGCGATGCTGACGGTGGGCTTCACGGTCGACGTGAACGGGATCGGGTTGTTGCCGCTGCCGCCGAAGAGCCCCGGCACCGTGCGGGTGCCGCCGGGGTTCGCAGTCGCGTCGTAGTTGCCGATCCAGGTGCCAGCGAGCGGCAGCGAGATCAGCGTCGACTGGCTGAAGGTGCTGGTCGGCGACACCGTGCACGCGTAGCGCTCGGATGCCGCGGACGCGGCGCCGTTCACGACGAACGCGACGGCCGCGAGCGCGAGCGCCGCGGAGGAAGGCCGCGCAAGCGCCGGCATCATGGCGGTCCGGGAATCCATCGCACCAGAATCTAGCACCGCTCCGCGGCGGCGCCACGATCACTGCGGGGCATTCGCGCCCCCGGAGCGGGCGGAAATCATCGCTTCAAGGCGCTCCAGGCGCTTCCGGTGGCGTTCCTCGCCCGGTTCGAGCGCCCCGAGCGCCACCACGTGCAGGCGCGCAGCCTCGAGGTTCCCGGCCTCCACCGCGAGCGCCGCCGCGAACTCGCGCGTCGAGGCCGAGTACGCGTCGATCCGCGCGGCCCGCGTCGCATGCTCGAGGGCGCGCGAGCGTTTGCCACGGCCCCGCTCGAGCCGGGCGAGCTCGAGCGCGATCGCGGGGTCGTCGTCGGTCCGGGCGTCGACGAACTCAAGGTGCGGGATCGCGCCGGCCGCGTCGCCCGCGGCGAGCGCGGCGCGCGCGAGCTCGCGGTGCGGCCACGGGTCCACCGGACGCGCCGCCGCGTAGGCACGAAGCCGGCCCAGCGTGACCGCGTCGGGCGCCGCCCCGCCCTTCAGTGCGCGGCGGATCGCGACCTCGAGCAGGTCCGGGTGGCCCGGGTGCTTGGCGAGCAGCGCGTCGACGCGCGCGTCGTCGAGCGGCACCGGGCCCGGGCCGGCGCCGGTCTCCGCACGCACCTCGTCGCTGAACTCCGCCATGGTCGGCGCGGCGAGCATGCCCCATCCCGCGAGGTCGCGTTCGGCGTGGGCCTCGAACCGACCCATGAACCCGTCGCGGCCGACGCCGAGCACGCGGTCGAATGCCTCGCGCTCGGGCACGCCCTCGCGGTACAGGGCAAGCAACCGGTGCAACGCGTCGCGGCCCCATTCGCGCTCGATGAACTCGACCATCCATGCGCCCTGCGCGTAGGCCTGCTGTCGGTCGTCGCGGCGCTTCGGGCGCACGAACGCGAGGTTGATCTCGTCGAGGTCGAAGAGCTCGTCCTGCAGGTACGCGCGCGCCAGCACCTGCACGGCCTCGAACGTCCGGGGCTTGCCCTCGAGCCTGACGGCGAGTGCCTCGGTGAACCAGTGCGGGATGCGGTTGCGCGTCTGGTCGAGCGTCACGGTGTGGACGTACTCGTGGCGCAGCACAGCCTCCCAGTCGAACCGCCCGAGGTGCAGCTGCGGGGCGCCCTCGCGGGGGGCCTCGAGCGCGATCAGTGGGCCCGTGCTCGCGGCCATCGTGTGCACCGAGGGCATGCCCGTGATGCGGACGGCGAAGCTCTTGTGGTCGGGATGCAGCTCGATCACCGTGCGCCCCCCGGGGACGTGACCGAGCCACGACACCACGTCGCCGTGCATCGCATCCAGCACCTCGGGCATCCATGCGGCGAGCGCCTCGTCGATGCCGGGCCGGCACCGGACCGCGAAGTGCGCGCCGTCGAAGCGCTTCCATGACGCGAGGTCCTCGGCGAGGGTGAGGCTGTGCCGTGCGCGCCGGTCGAACGGATCGAGTTCGGCCGCCCGGCGCAGCGCGGCGAGCGCCTCGGCGTCGCGCCCGGACTGCATCTCGAGCAGGCCGAGCTCGACGACGGGCACGCTCCAGCCGGGCGCGCGCCGCGCCGCCTCGTTGAGCGCGTCGGCTGCGGCCGCGTACTGCCGGGCCATCGCGAGGAAGCGCCCGCACTCGTGGTGTGCCACCGGCGAACCGGGCATGAGCGCGTCGAGGTCACGCAGCCGTGCGGCCATGGCCGCGTCGTCGAACCGCATGCCGTCGGCGGCGGCACGGAGCGCGAGCGCCGCGCGCTGCCCCGGGAAGCGTGCGATCAGCGGGTCGAGCGAGGCCGCCGCGTCGGCCGGCGCGCGCTCCTGGAGCGCCGCCTCGGCCTCGACGAGCGACGCGAGCGGGTGGTCAGGGTGGATCGCCCGGAGCAGGCCCGCCGCGGCGCGCGCACCCGCGAGGTCGAACGTCTGCACGGCCACGCGCCCGAGCAGGAAGATCGCCTCGGAGGAACGGAGGTCGCGGCCGAGCGCCTCGCGCAGCGCGGCCACCGCGTCGGCGAAGCGCTCCTTCTCAAAGAGGAGCCGTCCCTCGAGGAGCCGCGGGCGCGGATCGAGCGGGTCCGCGTCGCGCAGCGCGCCGAGCGCATCGAGCATCGCCTGCCAGTCGCGCGCCGGCCGACCCTCGAGCCGCGCGAGGAGCGCGGTCGCCTCGACGGCATCCATCCGGGCGTCACGGCCCGCGCCCGTGGCCTCGCCCATGGACTTGGCGCGGCGCGCGGCCTCGATCGCCTCGCCCGCGCGCCCGAGGGCGTCGAGCGCCGACGCGCGCACGAGCCACCCGCGCGCCGACGCGGGCTCGGCAAGCGCCTGAAGCGCCGCGCCCGGCTCGCCCGCGCGAACCGAGGCCTCGGCGCGAAGCTCGGCCGCCGCGCCCGGCTCGGCGAGCGCGGCCGAGCGGAGGTCCCAGCGCGCGAGCGCCGCGCGCGCACGGTCATCGGCGGTCACCAGATCCCCGTCGTCGTAGGTCCCGTGCCGCAGGCGCAGCGCCGCGCGCTCGGCGTCGGAAAGCGCGGCGCTCTGCAGCGCACCGCGCACGGCGGGCGAGAGTTCGAGCTGGGCGGGAACCGCCTGGGCAAGGGCCTGCGCGGCGATCGCGAGCAGCGCGGCCGCACCCACGGCGGTCGCCGGGATGCGCCGGCCCGCGGTCACGGCGCGCGCTCCGGCGCGGGGCCGGGACCCGCGTCCTGCGCACGCGCGGGCTCCGCCGGCAGCGGCCGTTCGTCCACCCGCCAGCCCTCGGTCGCGCCCGATGCGAGCGAGAGCAGCGATCGCTGCGCCTCGTCGAGGCCGCCGTTGACGGCGGCCCCGCGCAGGATGACGGTGGTGCTTCCGTTGCGACGGCGCGCCTCGACGCCGCGCGGAACCAGGGTCCCGGCGTCGTACCAGACCGTGGCCTCCACAAGGTCTCGGTCGGCCATGCCGGGCCGCGGCCGAAGCCTGAGGCCCACCATGGGCTCGGGCACGCGCTTCAGCGACGCGGACTCGGGGACCTCCGCGAGCGCGGCCTCGAACCGGCGCATCACGTCCTCGCGCCGCTGGCCGATCGGGAGCGGCACCGGCCCCTCGCCCGGCTTGAGCGGGTCGTAGCGCTCGCCCGGCCGCGCCAGCTGCCGGCGCACCAGCGTCCGCTCGCGGAAGTCGGCCTCGGTGAGCCAACCGTCCGCGTACACGTAGCGCACCGGCCGGTCGTCGGCGCGGCCGCTTCCGTCGATGAACTTCTCGAGCACCACCGCGAAGCGGCGGGTCTCGGGCTTGCCGGTGTCCTGCACCAGCACCACCTGTCCCATCCGGCGCTCGGTGTCGCCCGTCACGTCGTCGGTCGTCTCCACCGTGACGGCGCTGCGGAAGTCGCGCATGCCGGCGGCCACGCCCTCGACCGCGTCGAGCAGCGTCGCGGCGTCCGCGAATCGCATCCCGCCGCACTCGGCGGGCGGCGTCGCCCCGGTCGCCGCGCCGCCGCCCGGGGGAGCCTCCGCCGGCGGGACCGCCGCGCATCCGGCGAACACCGCAGCCACCGCGATCACCGCGCATGCATCCATGCCCCAACGATACGCGCGCATGCCGCTCAGGCGACCGGCACGTGCTCGACGATGTCGAGCCCGAACCCGTGCAGCCCCGGCATGGGCTTCGGGTGGTTGGTCAGGAGCCGCAGGCGCGAGAGGCCGAGGTCGCGCAGGATGCGCCCGCCCACCCCGAACATCCGCGCGTCCATGGGCTGCGCACCCGCCCCCAGGCCGTCCACCCGGGTGAGGTCCGGTGCGTTGACGTCGTCGCGGCCGGGACGGCGGATGCGCGCGAGGCGGCCGGGCAGGTCGTCGCCCGCGCCTTCGGTGCGAAGGTAGACGAGCGCGCCCGCGCCGGCCCGCGCGATCATGCGCAGGCTCGCGCGAACCACGTGCTGCCCCGCGGCGTCGCCGCCGCCGAGCGCGATCCCGAAGACGTCGCCGAGGATCTCTCGCCGGTGCATCCGCACCAGCGTGGGCGCGTCGTGCGGCACCACCGCGCCGCGCGCGTCGAGCGCACCGATGCCGCCCATCGCGAGCGCGAAGTGCGGCAGCGCGTCGACATCGCTCTCCCAGGCGAACAGCGTGAACTCGCCCTCGGGGGTGCGCACGCGCGAGCCGTGCACCGGCTCGATCCGGCGGATCAGGCCCTCCGCGGCGAGGCGATGCCGGATCACCTGCTCGACGCTGCACATGCGCAGGCCATGCTCGGCGCAGATGCGCTCGAGGTCGGGCATGCGCGCCATCTCGCCGTCGGGCCGCACGATCTCGATGATCGCGGCGGCGGGG